>Ga0210056_1001332_pt1 | contig 21547 bp, 21 predicted proteins | sample CryGeyCG2014_080_2_FD_183965 | JGI IMG/M metagenome (GOLD analysis project Ga0210056, IMG submission 183965) | Groundwater microbial communities from aquifer - Crystal Geyser CG07_land_8/20/14_0.80 (SPAdes) (version 2) | ecosystem: Environmental > Aquatic > Deep subsurface > Groundwater | place... | reverse complement strand
CATGCTTTTTTGCCTTTGCCGACTTTACCGTGTAGTCCATGTGCATATATGTCGGCAGGCATATATCCACCGCGTCCACGTCACAGCTGGCTATGAGCTCGTCCCCCGAAGTGTAAACTTTTGCCCCGTACTTGCCTGCTATCGTTCCCGCTTTTTCAGCCTGCGCGTCAGCTACAGCCACCAGCTTCGCGTTATTCAGCTGCTTATAACACTGCGCGTGCATGCCTCCCATAAATCCGGCTCCGATTATCCCCACCCTTACCATATCAACCCCCTGATTTTTAATTGTGAATTATGAGTTATGAGTTATGAATGAAGGAATTTTATTAGATAAAAATCCATGTTTTTAATTCATAATTCATCATTCATAATTCATAATTGTACTTATGCCATGTGGATCTCAACGTCCTCTGCCACTCCGCCCAGGATCGTGCAGGTTCCCGGTACCGTCTGCAGCATAGACCCCGGAACAAGGGTATTGACCCTGCCGTGCGCCGCAAGGCGCGCGATGAACCTTTGCCAGGAAACCCCTCCTCCCATGTACCCGTCCAGCCAGAAACTGCGGTGCTTAGCCCCCAATATCTGCGCGGGCCCTATTGTATTCGCCTTCGGAGGCACCCAGGACCAGTCGCCGCTGAAAGAATGCAGCGCGTTCTGCATTATTGTCATTGGGTGCAGTTCCACGCACCTGGGGCCTGCCTTTTTATAGCCCGCAAGGTCATCCCCGAACTCAAATCCAAGGTGCGCTTCCCAGAAAGCTATGTGCCCGCACCAGCCGATCCCTCCGTAGCATACGTCCGCCCCGCCAAGGTCCTCGATCATTTTTGCGTATGAGGGCAGGGCTTTCTTTGTGGGGAAATGAAGGTTCTTTACCGGAGGCCTTAATTTTTCGTCAATAAGGTTAAAGAAGCTCTCGAACATCGCTTTCTGGAACGAACCTGGCCAATTCAAAGGAGCGGTATTTCCGTTCTCGTCAGCGTATTCGTCCATGTTGAAGGTATGGACGTGTTTCATCGGAAGCTTCATCTCGTTGATTATCCTTGCCGCGATCGGGTACTGCGGCATTGGGCCTACGGGAAAAATCCCTACGAATCTCCTGCCCCTGTCACGGGATTCCCGGATGCGCTTTACAATGTCAAGCGCGAATTCCGTGTAGAACTCGTTCGCGTCCTCTATTATCCTGATCTTGAACTGCTTATTTGGGTGTTTGCAGAGATCTTCTTTTTTGATCTTCCTGACACGCTGACACTCTTTTTTGTCCCTGAACGGCAGGAACTCCGCCATCGAGTATTTAAAATCCACAGGGCCTCCTTCGTGCATCGTGCTTCGTTCATCGTGCTTCGCAAAAAAAAATATCATTAATTTCTTTTTAAGCGATGAACGATGTACGAAGAACGTTATTTCAAAAGCTTTATGACCGCACGGGCGAACTCAAGAGCGGCATCGGGACCGTCGCCAGTTACTATTTTTCCATCCGTGATCACATGCTGGTTTACGTAGATCGCACCTGCTTTTTTCAGCTCGCTTATGCCTTCCGGGTCCGGGAATACGGTTGCCTTTTTCCCCTTCAGGACTCCCGCTCTGGCAAGCACAACGGTAGAAATACAGATAGCCGTAACAACCTTCCCTTTTGCCTGCATTTCAACCAGGCCCTTGCGCAGGACCTTATTATCCCATAAATACTCGGAAGAACCCGGGCCTCCCACGACTACAATCGCATCATAGTCAGAAAAATTGACCCTGGACAGTTCCGCGTCGGGTTTGACCCTTGCCGATATCTTTCCGACCGCCTCGCCCGCAGAAGTGCTGGCAACGATCACGTTTAGCCCGTTCTTCACAAATTCCTTCTGCGGCACAAGCAGTTCCTCGTCCCTGAACCCTTTTTCAGCGATCACCATCAGGATCTTCTTTCCGCCCGCGACTGTTCCATGGATGCTCATTGCCAGAATCACCCCCAATATAAATATATTATTTATATTTTTCATTATAATAGTATATTTTGTAAATGAATTTCTAAAATTCTATTTATTTCATATGCAATCATGGCCGTAGAATCACGATAACGAATTGCATCATCGGTCGTAATTGTAAATGTGGAATCACCATGAGCAATTTTATGACGGTTTTCAACAATAATTTCTAAATCTTTTATATGTTTTTTATCTATAATTTTATTCCATAACTCATTAAAACCGATATATTCAAATAATTTTTTAATTTTTGGAGGTTCGGGATTATTAAATTCCTCTGTTATTTGTGTTCCATCTAAATCTCCTACAATCAAATTTTGACTATCTTGCCATAATTTACTATGAAGACAAAATAAATCTTTTGCTTTTTCTGGTTTACTTCCATAAGTATCATAATCCTTTTTGAAATAATTAACCTTTAATTTCTCTGGGATTTTTTGGCACTGCAAGTTGTTTTTACATATTTCATCTATAAATTCTATTATTGAATCTTCTATGTAACCTTCGATGTGACTACATAATAAAACAACAACAGCACGATTTAATGTACCTATTTTTTTACGTAGTTCTTCATTTATAGGTTCGCCCAAACTTTTTATTATTTCTATAAGTCTTTTGATTTCATTTTGCCTTTCAAGAAAAGCTTCGAAAGAGTTCATCTTTATTTAGAGCTCACTATAAATTTTGGTAAGATTATTCCTGCTCCCTCTAATCTGTCTCGCCACAAATTCAACCTTGCATTTATAGCTTTTATTGTTTTTGTCCAAGTAGTAATAGATTCATTAAATTCAGTAAGGCCACATATATCTTTAAAAGCATCAATGATTTTTTCTTTATCTTTTTTAATTGTTTGTATATCGATATTTGTGAAGCTTAACATTATAACATCAAAAATAGCTTTATTGATACGAGTTTCCCAGACTTTTTGTATTAAATCATATCTTCTAAATGCATTTTTATCAAAAACGAAATGAATTTTTTTAACAATTTCGATAAATGCCTTTTTTTCTAATTCAATCTTTTCATCACTAAATTTATTTCCTTCTTTAAGATAGTTATCTAGAAATTCTGCAAGTGGAGGTCTATAACTTGATAATTTTTCTTTAAACGCAAAGTATCTTAATGCTAATTCACAATTATTCATGCGTTTATCTTCTTTATCAACTCCTCTTATATTTTGAAATGCCTTATTTTTTGCTAATTCTTTTAAAAAATCATTAAATTTTCCACGAAAAGTGCTATTTCGTAATTCCTGTTTATTAAGAGGAACAGAATTTGAATTTAGACGATCAAAAATTTCTCTACAAACATCGGAATCAGATTCTTTTAAAATAACTATACAGCGAATTGTTCGAGATTCAATTTTTCTTAATTGTTCAGGTTCAAGGGTTCTTTGTTTTTTTCCGTTTAATTCTGAAGCAATTTTTAAATTTTTTAAAATTAAATCATTCGATAAAAAGATACTTATTGAACTTAGTCTCTGTTTTCCGTCAATAACTGAATATTTCCCATCTTCAAGTTCAGCAAAATAACAAACTGGTATAGGAATATTTAAATAAAGAGATTCGATCAATTTACTTTGTTTATTCTCATCCCATACCAAATATCTTTGAAAATCTTCATCTAGTGTGGTGTCTCTAACAGATCTTTACATTTGGGCTGTCATTGCGAGGAGTGTTAACGACGAAGCAATCTTGACCTAAAAATCGAGATTGCCACGCTCCCTTTGGTCGCTCGCAATGACAACTCAAAGCAGAATCAAATGTCAAGGGATTTATGCGACACCATACTAGTAGAATATTATCTGCTTCTATCTGATTATTTATAGAATCTATTGTAAAGTCAATAGGATAAGTAGCGACTCTTCTACTTCCACCCTTTTTTATTGGGCTTTCTTCTTCATCTTTGTTATCCTCTTCAATAAATTCTTCTTCACTCAATTTTTCGTCTTCTATTTTCATTTTTATCTCCATTTTTATTCATAAAAATAGATTAAATAAATTCAAATGTAAGCTACCAATTTTTTATTTTTCCCACTTTATATGACAATTAATTTTATGATTTTCATATGTCATCAATACATCTTTGCAGAATTTTTTCAATTTTTGATCTTTATATTTTTTAGCTAATTCATAAAGTCTAATAAACATTTTTTTGCCTGTTTCTGTTTGTTTGTAATTTTTCTTTTGAAAATTGTGCTGTGCACATAAAGTCTGACCATTTTCTATTTCTGCCTTACCTCCCAAATCTTTTGGGCGTATATGGTCAGCATGTATTTCTACTCCATCTTTAGTTCCACGACCACATACTACACATTTATACCTATCTCTTTTAAAAATAGCTTCTTTCTGTTCTATGGTAAAATCTTCTAATGCCTTATTAATTACAAAATCAGGGTCATATTTATAAACTCCCTTTTTAATTTTAATTAGTTGTCCCTCCTGCGATAATTTCCTTATTGCCCTGTCAGGATCTCGAAAAACTTTTCCTGTTCTTTTTTTGTATTCATTCACAACCCAATCTACAATTTCAGGATGAGCGATTTCTTTTTTAGAATGTTTTTTGAAATATTCCATTATCAAATCAGATTGTACTAAATCATTATTCTCCATTCTTTCATCTCTCCTTGGATGAATTATTTTAAATCTAATTTAAACTGATCTATCTTAGCTTCTTTTGTCAATCTATCTTTTGCAAGCTCACAGTAGTTTTTGTCAATTTCTACACCTATGCCATTCCTGCCTGTCAAAAAACTTGCAACTAAGGTAGAACCGCTACCAAGAAATGGGTCCAATACTGTGTCGCCAACAAAAGTAAATAATTTAATACATCTACGTGGAAGCTCTACCGGGAATGGCGCGGGATGACCTATTCTTTTTTTACTTTCTCCCATAAAAGTCCAAACGCCATTTGTCCAATCCATAAATTCTTTTCTGTCAATATCCGATTTCTTGCTTCCACCTGTTTTTTTCCAGTCCTTCTTATAAAGTATTAAAATAACTTCAACCGGGGCTATAACATAAGGAGCAGAAGCTGAAAGCCAGGAACCCCATGCTGTTCTTTTTGAGATGTTCTGTTCATTCCATATTATAGTGGAATGGTATTTCCATCCAATCTGTTTTGTAATAGTCGTTATGTCTGCACAAACGCTCTGCTGACCTCCTTTATTTTTGTCAAGAGGTATGTTCAAGCAGAATCTTCCATCATCCTTTGCTAAATCAAAACACTTTTTTAACCATTTTCTGGTAAATTCAAGATATTCCTCATAAGTCATATTATCTTTGTGCTGTCCATAGTGAATATCTACATTATAAGGTGGCGAAGTCACAATCAAATCAATGCTATTATTTGGTATCAACTGTGTTGTGAGTATGTCATCATGCAAGATGGCAATTCCATTTTCTCTAAAGAAAGGTTTTCCCTTAATTTCTAACTCTTTTTGAGTAGTTAAAACTGAAGTTTGCATTGCAGTATTATAGGTAATATTTTGTTCTTCTAATTTATCAATTCTCTGTTTTTTTTGTCTTGTTAGAATTAATTTCTTAGTTATGATTTTTTTTCTATTTTTCTTTTTTCTTTTTTTAATCATTTTTTTAAGTAATTTTTTTTTCATTTTATACCTCCTAAGCTGTTGGAAGATCCGGAACATTAAGATCAGACCAATAAAGTGGTTTTGGGAATTCGGATTTTTTACTCGAAATAAGAGCCATCCTCTTATCATTAGTTACTAAATATATTTCCTCTCCCTTCATTCTTTTGAGCTCCATTCCCATTGCAATAATCAAAATATCGAATGAAGTTAAATGATGCTTCGAGATACTATCATGAGAATCTTTCTTTTTAAACTCTGCTTCAATAATTGTATTGTTTGTTCCTGGAGTCAATCCTGAAGCATCAAATTCCGTATCTGTAGTATGCTCTACTTCAATTACCTCGGTAGTGTTAAGATTATGGTACCTGTTAAGATCATAAGAATAGAAAAATTTTCTATCATGAACATGAGCAATGAATTTATTAAAACAAGTTTCGTAATGAGCTTTCGGATTTTTAGAATTAAAAATATTTTTGTGGCGTAAATACCATTTACCAAAAATATTACGGACTTCTGCTATGCAAAATGAAGGTATAAAAAGAATAGCTTTTCCTTCTTCTTTCTGAAAAGCTATTTTTGCTCTTAAAGCACAGCTTTTATAGAATTCTGATTGGGTTCTAAATGTTGACTTTGGTGCATACCATTCAATAGCTACGGAAGAATCAAAAAGATAGTTTATCATATTATCTTGTTGACGGTTCTTTTATAACTGCAGAACCGATAGGGCCACCCTTCATCTGACATTCACTCATTTCGTGGATAACTTTTCTCTCTTCTTTTGTCATTTTTACATACGCTTTATTACCAACTGTTTCCTTAAAAATCTTTTCAAAAGAAGATACTTTTACTTGTATTTCCCTATTTTTTGACATAGATCCCCCTTATTCTAATCGTATCTCTTTCCCGGTGTCAGCCGACAGGTAAATTGACTCTATTATACGGATGACATTCAGGATCTCGTTCGGCTTGGTTACCGGCTCTTTATCTTCCAGAACGCAGGAAACAAAATGCTTTATTTCCTCGAAATAAGTATCTGCTCCGGGAAGGACCGGGGTATTGTCAAGCAGGACGCCGTTCACTTCGTCATAGATCTTAAGGGATGCGCCGTCATCCTTGGCGCCCTTCTTCGTGCCGAAAAGGGAAAGGGATGTGCCGCCCTCCGAATTTCCCGCCCAGGACGCCTCAAGGAAAAGGCTGGCGCCGTTGCTGAACTTTATAAATGCGGATGAAAGGTCCTCCACGTCAAGCGGCTGGGTATATTTATCCCCGACCCTTGTTTCCACCGGAGGCCATCCGCCGTCAAAAGCCTTGTCTTTGAATTTCTGGTAGGTCACCCCGGTAACGCTTACGAGTTCAGGAGCCCCCATCAGCCAGTACGTCTTATCGAGTATGTGCACGCCGATGTCTATAAGGGGCCCGCCGCCGGACATCTTTTTGGTTGTGAACCATCCGCCCAGGCCCGGGATGCCCCTTCTCCTCAGGCAGCTTGCTTTCGCGTAATAAATCTCCCCGAACTCTCCCCTGTCCACCAGCTTCTTGAGAAACACGGCGCCGGGCGCGAACCTGCTTGGGAAAGCGACCATGAATTTTTTCTTTGTGGTTTTCGCCGTTTCAAGTATTTCGCGCGCTTCCGCCCCGCTCATTGCGACCGGTTTTTCACAAAGCACGTGTTTCCCGCTTTTTAGGCTCTCCACTGCGTGCTCCTTGTGAACAAAATTCGGGGAGCATATGCTTACTATGGAAATATCGTCCATTTCCAGTATTTTCCTGTAATCGGTAAATGAACTGCCGATCTTGAACTTACCGGCCACAAACTTCAACTTCTCCTCGTTTGGGTCCGATATTGCCGCGACCTCCACACCCGTGATCTTCTGGAAATTGGGGATGTGGGCCACCTGCGCTATACCGCCGGCGCCGATAATTCCAACCTTCACCTTTGCCATTCCTTTTCTCCTTTCTCACTTCGGGACCTTCGGGACGGGGGTATCAGCCGTGGATGCGCTTATAATTCTGCAGGCATTTCTCCACGCACTCAAGCGGCGGATACGCGTAGCTTTCCTGTTCCACGATGTACCACATGGTCCCCCCGATCGTCTCACACATCTTGAATAGGTCCTTCCACATAACATCACCTTCGCCAAGGAGCGCCTTATCGTTTGACTGCGAAAATTCCTTCAGGTGGACCGTTAAGGCCCTTGCCGGGTACCTTTTAACAAAATCGAGGATCTCGCCGGCTTTCACGCCGCCGTGCATGGCGTTACCGGTGTCAAGCTGCATCACCACGCTTGCGTCCGTGTTTGAAAAAAACGCGTCCCACGGGAGCTGGCCTTCCGATGCCTTGAATTCTATAATGTGGTTGTGGTAGCCGGTATACATTCTCAGTGGTTTCAGCTTTGCGGCAATGCCGTTAAAAATCTTGGCGGTTTCCTTCCAGGCGGATATCGAACTTATCCTTTCAGGCGCAAGCCCCGGTACTATCAGAAAGCTGTTTCCGATGATCCGGTTGAACTCCGCGGTCTTTTCAAGTTCCCCGCCCATCAGGGTGTCCAGCCCGATATGGGTCCCGGCTGCCTTCAGTCCCAGGTCATCGAGCATCTTCCTCAGCTCCTGAGCGCTTTTTCCGTAGTAGCCCGCGAACTCCACACCTTCATATCCCATTTTTGCGACTGCTTTCAGGGTTCCCGCGAAATCCTTCGCGCAGTCATCCCTTACCGAATAGAGCTGAACCGCTATACCGGGTCCTTTGCCAGACATGCTTCCCCCTATAATAAATAATATATTCTATATATAGAAGATTGACGGATCCGAAAATAGAAAATAGAGCAATAGATATCAAAACTTGAGAATAGAAAATGGAACAATGGACCGCAATCTCGACATTCCTTGATCTATTGCTCCATTCTCTATTGCTCGATTGCTCTGATTTTCTGCAGAGCAGAAAATCCTGGCGGGGACGACGAGATTCGAACTCGCGGTCTCTGCCTTGACAGGGCAGCGTGTTAGGCCAGGCTACACCACGTCCCCGGAACTACAGTCATTGGTCATTTGTCATTAGTAAAAAACTGAAAATTGAGAATAGAGCAATAAACCGCTATGTCGCAATTTCCTTTCTCTATTCTCTATTGCTCAATTGCTCCATTGCTCTGATTTTTCGCGAAGCGAGACAAAAGATTGAGAATGGAAAATGGAGAATAGACCGCAATCTCCTTAAGTTTTTATCCATTGTTCTATTCTCTATTTTCGATTGCTCTGTCCCGATTACATCAATCGGGACTAGGCGGTACAGGATTCGAACCTGTGACCTCTACAATGTGAGTGTAGCGCTCTAACCAACTGAGCTAACCGCCCGCACAATACAACAGTGAAAAGTGAGAAGTGATTAGTAAAAAGTCAAATAATATTCTAATCGGTGTAATCTGGTTTAAAAATCTGTGTAATCAAGGTATTCTATTTTTTCAGAATACCTATATTTTAATGACTTTCATGACTTTGTCAAGTTTAGGCTCAACTACTGCCGGCGATCTCACGGAAGCGATCGCCCTGTCAGGATCCTTTAGCCCGTGTCCCGTTAAAATGCATACGATTGTCGGACGACGCACGACGCACGACGCACGACGCACGAAATAGCCACGTTTGACTAACTTGATAAGACCGGCTATAGATGCGGCCGAGGCAGGTTCTGCGAACACACCCTCAAGAGACGCAAGGAGCTTGTACGCGCTGATTATCTCTTTGTCAGTCACTGAATCGATCAACCCGCCGGATTCATCCCTTGCCGCTTCCGCGTATTTCCAGCTTGCGGGATTCCCTATTTTGATCGCGGTGGCTATGGTATGCGGATTCTTTATGGGATGGCCTTTCACTATCGGCGCTGACCCGCTTGCCTGGAACCCGCACATCTTCGGGAGCCTGCTGATCTTGCCTATTTTCCTGTATTCCTTGTATCCCTTCCAGTACGCGGTAATATTGCCCGCGTTCCCCACAGGCATCACCTGGAAATCCGGGGCCTTTCCCAGCACATCGCATATTTCAAAAGACGCGGTTTTCTGGCCCTCTATCCTGTAAGGATTTATGGAATTCACCACAGCAACCGGGTATTTTTGAGTTATCTCCCGCACAACTTCAAGAGCCTGGTCAAAATTGCCGTTGACCGCGATGACCTGAGCACCGTGTATCAATGCCTGCGATAATTTCCCCAGAGCTATGGAACCCTTCGGTATCAGGACTATGCATTTCAATCCCGCGCGCGCCGAGTATGCCGCGGCCGAAGCCGAAGTGTTGCCGGTGGAAGCGCAGATAACAGCCTTGAAACCTTCCTCTTTTACCTTGGAGATCGCGAGGGTCATGCCGCGGTCCTTGAAAGAACCTGTCGGGTTAAGGCCTTCGTATTTCAGAAAAATCCTGAGAGCAGAGCAAGCTCTGCCACTACACAAATATTTGGAAAGATTTTTTGCCTCGATGAGCGGGGTATTCCCTTCAAGCATGGTAATTACCGGGGTTTTATCTGACACCGGCAGGTATCTTCGATAAGTTTCTATCACGCCTTTCCACATGCTCTTTTGCTCCTTATTGTCGTTCGTCGAGCGTCGTACGTCGTACGTTAAAAACATAAAAGGCTTATTTTTATCAGTTCATGTTCGACGTAAAGCTTGCCCGCCAATCTTGCTGGGCGGGACGTATGACGTATGACGGTTTTATTCTTCCACCCTGATCAGAACGGTTTTTCTCTTGACGATGCCCAGCCTGTCGATCCGGCCCAGGGCCTTTCCGATGTTTTCCCAAACAGCCTCGTGGGTCATCATGATCACCGGGACAATATTGTTCTTTTTTTCTTCCTTCTGTATGACCTGCGCTATGCTGATGCCGTTCCTTCCAAGGATATCGGAGATCTTTGCCAGCACGCCGGGAGAATCCACGACTGAAAAACGCATGTAGCACCTGCTTTTCATCTCTTTCGCGCAGTTTATCTTCAGGCCCGCGCCTTTTTTCCGCCCGGGCCATGGCGCGCAAATGCCGTTTGCGGCGCCGCGTACGATACGCTGCCCCAGGTGAATTATATCGCTCACTATAGCGCTTGCCGCCGACATCTGGCCCGCGCCCCGACCGTAAAGGACAATAGGCCCTGTAAGGTCGCCTACCACATAGATCGCGTTAAACTCATTTTCCACCGAAGAAAGCAGGTGGCTGTCAGGCAGGAAGGTTGGGTGGACACGCACTTCCACGCTGCCGTCCGTCCTTTTGGCGACCGCCAGCAGCTTCAGCGTGTAACCGAATTCCTTCCCGTACCTGATATCGTCCGGGTCGATCTTTTCTATCCCCTCGACTGAAATGTCCCCGGGCCTCACAACGCTCCCGAAAGCGAGCGAGGAAAGGATGGCTATCTTGTGCATGCTGTCCGAACCGTTGATGTCAAGGGTTGGGTCCGGCTCCGCAAAACCTTTTTTCTTCGCTTCGGAAAGCGCGCCGTCAAAAGTCCTGCCTGATCTTGCCATCTGCGTCAGGATGTAGTTCGTGGTGCCGTTCACGATGCCAAAGATCTGAGAAATGCGGTTAGCGGCAAGCCCTTCGCGTATCGCCTGTATCACCGGGATCCCCGCGCCTACCGAAGCCTCAAAATAAAAACCGGCCTTGTTCCTGCCCGCCGCGGAAAATATCTCGTCCCAGCTGCCGGCGACCGCGGCCTTGTTGGCTGTGACCACGTGCTTTCCCTTTGAAAGGGCTTTCAATATCAGCTTTTTCCCGGCCGACTCGGAACCGGTAAGCTCAACGACTATGTCTATTCCGGGATCGTTAATGACCAGGTTTGAATCAGCGGTAAGAACGCCGCTTGCGACCTTCACGCCCCTGCTGGTCCTGATGTCAAGGTCCGCGATCCTTTTCAGGACTACGGGGCTGCCGATCTTCTCCCCGATGAATTTTTTTGAATCCTGCAGTATTTTGACGACGCCGGCGCCAACTTTTCCGAACCCTATCAGCCCGATATTAATTACTTTCCTATTCATCACACCGCCAATTTTTACGTGGTAATTATTTTAGTATTTTTTTAAAGCGGAGGAGCACGTCGTGAAAGCGTGTCTCGTGGGTGACCAGCGCTATGCGCAGGTATCCCTCGCCGTGTTTTCCGAAACCGCTGCCCGGCGACACAGCCACGCCCGTTTCCCTCAGCAGGTATTCGCTGAATTCCATCGAGCCCATTCCTTTGTATTTCTCCGGGACCGGGGCCCACAGGTACATAGTGGCCTTCGGCTTGTTGACGTGCCACCCGAGTTTTTCCAGGCCTTCGAGCATTACGTCCCTGCGCCTCTGGTAAACCTGCCTTGTTTCTTCAATGCAGTCCTGTGGGCCTGACAGCGCGACAACCCCCGCTAGCTGGATCGCCGTGCACACGCCGTAATCCGCGAAGGACTTGAATTTTTCAAGGTTCGCCAGGATCTCCGCGTTCCCTACCGCGAAACCCATCCTCCATCCGGCCATATTATAGCTCTTCGAAAAGGAATGGAATTCCACTCCCACGTCCATTGCTCCGGGCACCTGCAGGAAACTGGGCGCGACGTACCCGTCGAATGTCAGTTCGGAATACGCGATGTCGCTTACAACGATTATATTGTTCTTTTTTGCGAATTCAACGACTTCCCTGTAAAAATCCAGGTTCTCCACGACCGCGGTTGTCGGGTTGTGCGGGTAGCAGATGAACATTATCTTTGCTTTGCGCGCGATGTCCTGCGGTATCGCTTTCAGGTCCGGTATGTAACCGTTCTGCTCAAGCAGCGGCATGCCGTAGACGCTGCCACCCGCAAGGTAAACTCCGTTGAAGTGGACCGGATAAGTCGGGTCAGGCACCAGAGCGATATCCCCGGGATTCATGTAGGTCATTGAAAAATGGCAGATCCCTTCCTTCGAGCCGACCAGCACTAGTGCTTCTTTTTCCGGGTCGATCTCGACCCCGAACCTTTCACTGTACCACTTCGAGATGACCGAACGCAGCTTCGGCATCCCCTTCGCCTGGGGGTACCTGTGCGTGCTGGGGTGGTTCTTTATCGTGTCGCAGAGCCTGTCCACGATATGCTGGGGCGTCGGCCTGTCCGGATTACCCATGTCCAGGTCGATCACGTCAACACCCTTGCTCCTTATCTCGTCTTTCAGTTTCTTTATCTTCGCGAACAGATAAGGCGGAAGACTTTTAAGCCTGTCGCTTGCCTCGTACATCTTTCACTCCAAAAGCGTATCAACGTATCAGCGTGTCAGCGTGTCAGCGTAAATACCGAGCCCAGATTCTAATAAAAATCCTTGTAGTTACGTTGACACGATGCCTGCCCGCCAACGCTTGTTGGGCGGGATACTTTGACACGTTGACACGTATTTAGTAATTGGCCTGCCTGGTAGCTGCTGCGCACGAACGGCCCGCTTGCAACCCCTGAGAAACCCATGCTTTCCGCAATGCGCTTATACTCCGCGAACCTTTCCGGTTCTATGAATTCCGCGACCTCCACCTGCCCGGGCCCGGGCCGCAGGTACTGGCCCAGCGTCAGCAGGTCGCAGGAAACGTCCCGCAGGTCTTTCATCGCCATCAGCGCTTCGTCTTTCGTCTCTCCCAGGCCCAGCATAAGCCCGGACTTCGTAAACATATCCGGCCTTTGTTTTTTTACCGAGCGCAGGAGCTCAAGCGACCGGTGATAATCCGCCTTCTGCCTTACAACCGGATAAAGCCGTTTCACTGTTTCAAGATTATGGTTCAGGACCGTTATGTTCTGTTCCAGTATGATCTTAAGCGCTTCCGTGCTGCCTTTAAGGTCAGGTATAAGCAGCTCTATGCCCAGGCTGCCGTTAAAATCCTTCCTCAGCTCCCTTACGGTTCCAGCGAATTGCGAGGCGCCGCCGTCCGGAAGGTCGTCCCTTGTGACCGAGGTTATAACAACGTATCTAAGCCCCATCTCGGCCACCGCCTTTGACAGGCGCGCCGGTTCACCTTCGTCAACCGGGGCAGGCACTCCTTTGCGGACAGCGCAGAAACCGCAGTTACGCGTGCACACGCTGCCCAGTATCATGAAAGTCGCTTCGCCTCCGGAAAAACATTCTCCCCGGTTGGGGCAATGGGCGCTTTCACAGACCGTGTTCAGCCGGTTCCTTTCAAGGATCTTTTCCGTTGTCACAGAACCGCAGGGAATTTTTTTCTTAAGCCATTCCGGTAGTTTTTTTCTCATTGATGTCAGCGATATAATGATCGATTACAGCGATTTAAAAACTCTATTGAAATTATCTATGATTGTTTCTTTTATGGTTTTTATTTGACACGTTGACACGTTGACACGCTGACACGCTTTTATGGAAGTTACTTTTGCATCTTTAATGCCGCATGGCACTATCCATTCAAACGGCGTGAGGTCGCAGTCAACGTTGAGCGAAAAACCGTGGTATGTCACCCATCTCCTTGCGCTGATCCCTATGAAAGCGATTTTCGCCGGTCCGTCCGGGGCCGGGACCCAAACCCCCGTGTATCCTTCGCGCCTTTGCGCGTCTATCCCCGTTTCTTTTAGTGTATTTATTATTATTTCTTCTAACTTTCTCAAAAATCTGTGTAAATCTGTGTCTAAAAATCTTAGGTTGAAGATCGGGTATCCGACCAGCTGCCCCGGGCAGTGGTACGTGGCTTCCCCGCCGCGCTCCACGTGATAAACCCTGATTTTTTTCCGTCTAAGGAATTCTTCAGAAACGAGCAGGTCTTCTTTCCCGCCCTTCCGCCCTATTGTTATGACAGGATTGTGTTCACACAAAACCAGCGTGTCCGGTATTTTCCCGGATAGCCTTTCCTCTATCAGTTCGTCCTGCACGCGCTTTGCTTTTTCGTAATCTGCTAATCCTAAGTCTATTACATTTATTTCAGCCATTATGATCCGTGTAGATCAGCGTCTATTTACCAGTTTCGGGGTGAAAAGGAACCTTCTCCCCGGCTTTCGCGATATACGTAATTTCCGCTTCTGAGTGCGGGTATGCGAATTTTACTTCTTTGGATTCCGCAAATTTGTGAAAAATAACTTTTGTGATATTCGTTGAAATTTCCTGCCTTTCGACCGGACGCGTGTAATAACGCAGGCGCATATATACTCCCCAGTCAATGAATTCGGCGCGTATGTAAGGCTCCTTGCGTATCTCCCCGATAATGTCTTTAGTTATTTCCTTTGCCGCGCTTATAAGTATTTTTTCCGCGGCATTCCAGTTGGAACCATACGCAACCCTGATGATGATCTCGTCAAGGATATACTTGGATTCCTGAACTTCTTCCTCTCTCATAGTATAATTAAAGATCACCTGGTCAAAAAGGACCGCGGTGGGTATCAACACGGCTCGGCCTGACTTCTCCTCGCCGCCTGTTGTGCCGCCCACCTGCTCCATCGTAACATACATTATTCCGATATTTTGCACGTCTCCGATCACGCCCGCGATAATGACGCGGTCCCCTATCTTGAAAGGCTTCGTAAGCGTAACCAGGAACCATGCCGCGACTCCTGTTACGGGGCGCTGCAAAGACCAGCCGAGTACCATACCCAGGAATGCAGCTGAAAGCCCGAGTGTAGCAAGATTGCCGCCTGTGCCTGCCAGGAGGAGTATGATCGCTATCACCCAGTATAATATGCGCCATATCCTGATGCCGCTTTTTACCCTGTTTATGTCGCCGCGGGACGCTTTCAGCAGAGCTTTTTCTATCAATTTGGTAAAAATTTTGTAGATCAGGTAGATAGCAAGGATTATTAATATCCACACGATTCCCAGCGGGAGCGGGATCTTTTTTAAAAGTGTATCAAAATAAATACGTAAGCCCTTCATGAACTGTTCCATCTTTTCTCCTTAAAAAGCAGATTAAAATAAAACCTAAATGCTATTTGTAAATTAGAATTCTTGAACTTTCAGCTTTCACCTTTCAGCTTTCAGCCGATCTTTTTGCGCAGGATCTGAAGAGCTTCGCTTCTTGTGTCAAGCGCGGCTTCAACAACAGCCTCGGGCAGGGTTGGATGGGCGTGTATGGTCTTCGCTATCCCTTCAATGCCGATATTATTCCGGATGCAGACCGCTGCCTCGGCTATGAGGTTTGTCGCTTCAGGGCCTATTATGTGGACACCGAGGACCTTGCCGGATTTATCCGCTATGACTTTGACAAAACCATCCGGCTCACCCATCGCGATGGCTTTCCCGCATGCAGAAAACGGGAACCTGCCGACAGTAACTTCCGCTCCTGTTTCTCTCGCCTTTTTTTCGGTAAGGCCGACCGAGCCGATCTCAGGGAACGTGAAAATGCAGCCGGGGACCGCCGTGTAATCCATCCTGCTGTCTTTTCCCATAATATTCTCCGCGGCTACGACCCCTTCCGCTGTTGCGACGTGTGCGAGCATGATCCCGCCGTTCACGTCACCGACCGCGTAAATCCCCTCTATATTCGTGTGCATTTTTTCGTCTGCTATAACCCTGGCCCTGTCCATCTTGACGCCGAGTTCTTCCAGGCCCAGCCCGCTTCCGTTCGGCGCTCTCCCGGTACAGACCAGCACCTTTTCGGTCTCTATCTTTTCCCCGTTTGACAATTCGCTGACCACTGACGACTGGCCGTCCGCCCCGATTGATATCGGGGCGAGACCTCGCCCAGCCTCTGCGCTGGGCGGGCTGACCACTGCATTTACTTTAGTATCGGTGTATATTTTTATTCCCTGTTTTTCAAGCATCCGCCTGAACGTCTTCGAGATCTCTTCATCTTCGAGCGGGAGTATCTGGGGCAGCATTTCAACGATCGTGATCTTGGTCCCTATTTCCGAGAATAAACTGGCAAATTCGCATCCTATTACCCCGCCGCCTATTATGAGCAGGCTTGAAGGAACGCTCGCGAGAGAAAGCATCTCATTGCTTGTAATAATGTTTGTCCCGTTGCATTCTATGCCCGGGACCCTGGCAACAACCGAACCGGTCGCCACAACTATATTCCTGCCGCTCAGGGTTTTCTGCGGCTCGGTCCCTCCCGTAACCTCCACCGTTCCTTTTCCCGTGACCTTTCCCTTTCCTTTTACGATATCGATCCCATTGTTCTTCAGCAGGAATTCAACGCCGGCGCGCAGGCGCGCAACTATTTTCTCTTTTCTGTCCATCATTGCCGTAAAATCCACGGAACAGCCTTCCGCTTTAATGCCGAAGTCCTTTGCTTTCTTGATCCTGGAAAATAGTCCCGCAGTCGTAAGAAGTGCCTTTGTCGGGATGCACCCGCGGTTAAGGCAGGTCCCGCCGATCTTATCCTCTTCTATGACGCAGGCTTTTCCGCCCAGCTGCGCGGTCCTGATCGCGCATATATAGCCTCCCAGACCCCCGCCTATCACTATCGCATCGTATTCCGCCAACTCAACCTCCAGAAAATCGTGTAATGTGTCACGTGTTACGTGTAACGAAAAATCTAATCTTGCTTTACACGTTACACCTTACACGTTACACGTTATTTGATAGCTGACTTAAGCTCGCGGGACGCGTGGAACGCGACCGCTTTCCTCTGGGGGAGCTGCACGGGAGCGCCTGTCTTGGGATTCCTTGCAACCCTTGCCTTGCGCATTTTAACCTTGAAAACACCCACCCCGGCGAGTATGAACCTGCCCGTTTCGTTCAAAGAAGACACCATGCCGTTAATAAGAACTTCCAGCGCTCTTCCCGCCTTTGCCTTGTTTATCTTGACGTCAGCCGCTATCTTCTCGATCATCTGCAATTTATTCATTTCTGCTCCTTGATTACAGCGATTTTTAACTTACGATTACAGCGATCTAATACTTTATCGCTGAAATCATATTTTACATCGCTGACATCATCTTACAGAATGGGAAGATACTTCTCTATCTCGTATGAGGTGACCTGCCTTCTGTAGTTGTCCCATTCGATCTTCCTGTTCGCAATAAAATGGCTGAATATGTGGTCGCCCAGCGCCTTTTTCACAAGCTGGCTCTTTTCGGTCATGGCAACCGCCTCGATAAGGCTTCCCGGAAGCGATTTTATGCCCAGCCTTTTCCTCTCCGCGTCATCCATCTTATAAAGGTCCCTTTCAACAGGAACGGGAAGCTCGTAACCCTGTTCTATGCCCTGCATCCCGGCTGTCAGCATCACCGAGAACGCCAGGTACGGGTTACACGCCGGGTCCGGGCTCCTGAACTCGATCCTTGTCGCCTTCTCCTTCTTCGGCTTGTACATCGGGATCCTTATGAGCGTGGAACGGTTGCGCTGCGCCCATGATATGTAAACAGGGGCTTCGTACCCAGGCACAAGCCTCTTATATGAATTCACCCACTGGTTTGTGACGGAGGTGATCTCTTCGGAGTGCCTGAGCAGCCCGGCGATAAATCCTCTGGCCGCTTTTGAAATGTGGTATTTTGCCCCGGAGTCGAAGAACGCGTTGGATCCTTTCTTGAAAAGTGACTGGTGCACGTGCATGCCGCTTCCGTTGACCGTGCTTATCGGCTTGGGCATGAAGGAAGCGAAGAAACCGTAACTCATCGCGACTTCTTTCACTACCATCCTGTATGTCATCACGTTGTCAGCCATGGAGAGCGCGTCCGTGTAGCGCAGGTCGATCTCGTGCTGGCTGGGCGCAACCTCGTGGTGGCTGAATTCCACGCTTATGCCCATTGCCTCAAGCGCGTTTATCGTGTCCCTGCGCAGGTCGCTTCCCGCGTCAAGCGTGGTCAGGTCGAAGTAATTGCCCTGGTCAAGCACCGCCGGAGAAGCGCTGTCCTTGAAATAAAAATATTCCAGCTCTGGGCCCACCATGTACGTATAGCCTTTTTTTGCTATCTCGGCAAGGTTCCTTTTCAGTATATAGCGCGGGTCGCCTTCATAAGGTTTTCCGTCAGGCGTGAGTATGTCGCAGAACATCCTCGCCTCAGGCCTGTCAGACGGGATCCACGGGATCATCTGGAAAGTCGAGGGATCGGGCTTTGCTATCATGTCGCTTTCGTCAATGCGGGCGAACCCTTCTATGGAAGAGCCGTCAAAACCCATCCCTTCCCTGAAAGCCATTTCAAGCTCCCTCGGAGTAATGGCAAAAGACTTGAGCTGCCCGAGTATATCCGTGAACCAAAGCCGGACAAACTTGATCCCCTTTTCCTTTACCGTTTTCAGAACCTGCTGCGCAGTCTTCATTACCCCCCCCCCAAAAAAAAGAAACCGTCAAACGTCGGACGTCATGCGTCGAACGTAAATACAATGCAATTCACGTACGACCCGCAGGGCGACGTACGACTTACGACGTATATTATTTATTAAAGACGTCTTCCATGCCGTAAAGCCCCGGCTTCGCTTTTGCGGCAAACCTTGCGGCATTGAGCGCGCCCAGGGCGAACGCGTCCCTTCCGGAAGCGCGGTGGACAAGCTCCACTCTTTCGCCCTGACCCGCGAAGATCACGGTGTGGTCCCCCGCAACATCCCCTCCGCGCACAGCGTGAATGCCTATTTCTTTCCTTCCCCTTGCCCCCACTGCTCCTTTCCTTCCGTAAATCCCGCTTCTGCCCAGGTCAGTTCCGATAGCTTCGGCAACAATACCCGCAAGCCTGAGCGCTGTCCCGCTGGGAGCGTCCTTCTTCATATTGTGGTGCATCTCTATGATCTCAACGTCGTAGTCCTTAAGCGACCCGGCTGCCTGCCTCAAAACCCTGAAAAGAAAATTCATGCCTGCGGACATATTCGGGGAAAAAACGCAGGGGATCCTCTTCGCAATCCTTCTGATCTCGGCGATCCCGGATGGTTTGAAACCGGTCGTTCCAAGGACCACCGGCAGCTTCATTGATGCCGCGGCGCGCAGGTGCTCCAGGGACGCTTCCGGGCTGGAGAATTCAATAAGTACGTCTGCCCCGCCCGCTGCCGCGCGCAGGTCACTTGTGATCACCACTCCCCTGCCTGCTTCTTTCCCCAGGCCTGGACATCCCTTTCTCTCTATTGCCCCGACAAGTCTCATATCGCGCTGCGCGTCAAGATTGGCGATTATCCGCGAACCCATCTTCCCGCATGCCCCGCTCACGATTATGTTAATCATAAACACCTCGTTACTCGTTCTTCGTGCATCGTGCATCGCAGTACTACTTTAGAAAAATTAGAAAGTAAAAATCTTAGCGATGAACGACGAACGATGAACGATGTACTATTTAAGGAGATCGAACTGCCGCAGCGTCTTCTTCAGTTTTACCAGGTTCTGCGCCGACATAGGCGAAAGCGGAAGCCTCATCTCACCGGAATCCATCTTCATAAGCATCATCGCCGTCTTCAACGGAATGGGATTTGTCTCTATGAAAAGCGCCTTCATAAGCGGCAGGAGCCTGCGATGTATCTTCATTGCCGCCCCTGCATCGCCCGTGAGGAACATCCTCACCATCCGCGACACTTCCCCCGGCATTATGTTAGCAAGCACTGAAATAACGCCCCTGCCACCAACAGCCATCATGGGAAGCGTCAGCGCATCGTCCCCTGAAAGCAGGCAGAAGTTCCTTCCGCATAATTTAATTATCCTGCGTGCCTGGTCAACGCTCCCGCTCGCTTCCTTGACTCCCGCGATATTGGAAAAATCTCTGCTCAGCATCGCAAGCGTTTCCGGCTCCAGGTTCACGCCTGTGCGCGAAGGAATGTTATAAATGAAGATCAGGATCTTTACCCTGGACGCTATCCTTCCGAAGTGCAGGTACATCCCCCTTTGCATGGGGCGGTTGTAATAAGGGCACACGAGCAGGGCTGAATCAGCCCCGCTCTTCTTTGCGTCAGCTGTCAGCTCAAGCGCTTCATCCGTGCTGTTTGAGCCGGTGCCTGCCATCACGGGTATTCTCCCGCGCGCCTGGTTTATGACTATCCTGATCACTCTTTTGTGCTCTTCGTGGGAAAGCGTGGGAGATTCACCCGTCGTGCCGCACGGAACGATCCCGTCTGTCCTGTTCTTTATGTGGAAATCAACAAGCCGCCTGAGCCTTCCCTCGTCGATCCTGCCGTTCCTGAAAGGCGTTATCAGGGCAACGTATGAGCCTTCTATTGGCTGCATCCCTCACCTCACATCCCTTGCTATCTTAACCCTTACTTTCTTCTTTACCTGCAGTTTCCCCATGCCCGCGTCAGCTTCAAAACCCTGGCCGTCTATCCTTACCTCTCCCTTTGTGACCGTCACGCGGTCGTCCGTCACAAGCTTCTCATCTTTCGCCAGCCAGCGCAGCGTTTGGGTTTTAAGCTTCAAACCGTCGGGAGTTTCCGCCTCGATCGAACCGGTCATGCCTATATCCCTGTTTTTTGAATCCACAACTCCCTGGTCCGCCTTCAGGGTGAGCGCGAGGACATTGTCTTTTTTGAAAAATTTTATTTCAGTCCCGTGTATCTCTATCTCGTCCCCTTCCTCATACTCGTATGCTTCAAGGGCTTTCAGTTCCCACTGCTTGTTCTTGCCCACGGTCTGCACAAGCCTGAAATCCTTGATCTCGAAAGTCGGGGTCTTGCCTGATTCCGAAGGAAGCACTATCTCTTTCTTTAAAGCTATATCAGCAAGCGTGTGGACCCCGAACTGCCTGCCCAGGACTATCAGGATGATTATGCCGCCGACAGCCAGAGAGATCCACAAAAACCGCAGGTTTTTCATTCAAAAGCCCACCACAGAGGGCACATCCGCCCCGATTAATATCGGGGCGAGACCTCGCCCTGCCTTTGCGCAGGGCGGGGAGAAATACTATTTTGCCACTGAGTTCACTGTCCGCCCGTCTTTCAGCGGGCGAGACCTCGCCTCTTTGAGGCGGGAGACTACCTTATAGATATTTGGCTTTTACTGGCAACTCACAACTGACAACTGCCTTTGCAACCACGGATTTCCACGAATTTCCACGAATTTTGCCACTGAGTTCACTGTCCGCCCGTCTTTCAGCGGGCGAGACCTCGCCTCTTTGAGGCGGGAGACTACCTTATAGATATTTGGCTTTTACTGGCAACTCACAACTGACAACTGCCTTTGCAA
>Ga0210056_1001328_pt1 | contig 21581 bp, 15 predicted proteins | sample CryGeyCG2014_080_2_FD_183965 | JGI IMG/M metagenome (GOLD analysis project Ga0210056, IMG submission 183965) | Groundwater microbial communities from aquifer - Crystal Geyser CG07_land_8/20/14_0.80 (SPAdes) (version 2) | ecosystem: Environmental > Aquatic > Deep subsurface > Groundwater | place... | reverse complement strand
AATCGCCATAGTCATGGCATGTGCGGTTTTAGGCTTCACCCAAGAGTATAAGGCGGAAAAAGCCTTAGAGGCTCTAAAAAAGATGACTGCTCCAACAGCCACGGTTTTACGCGACGGCAAAGAAATGGAACTTGAAACACGCGACCTTGTGCCCGGCGACATTATCTTGTTGTACACTGGAGATAAGGTGGCCGCGGACGCTAGGCTCATCGAAGCTATAAACATGAAGACGGATGAGGCTCCATTAACCGGTGAATCCACCCCTGTGAATAAGAATGTTAAGCCTTTGCCTGAGGAAACCATAGTTTCTGATAGACGTAACACGTTATTTACTGGCACAGTTGTTGTTTATGGACGAGGCAAAGCAGTTGTCACGTCAACCGGTATGAACACCGAGTTTGGAAAAATCGCTAAAATGGTTCAAGTAACCGAGGAGGAAGAGACGCCGCTTGAGAAGAGAATGGGTCATGTTGGAAAATGGATTGGAATTTTGTCGGTAGCTGTTTGTGCAGTTGTGGCGATTTTTGGCATTTATAAAGGGCGTGAAATTCTTGACATGGTTCTATGGGCAATCAGCCTTGCAGTAGCGGCTGTTCCAGAAGCGTTGCCCGCGGTTGTAACAGGCGCGCTTGCGGTAGGCATGTACAGAATGGCAAGAGAAAACGCCATAGTCAGACGGCTTCCAGCGGTTGAAACTCTGGGCTGTACAAGCGTCATATGCGCAGATAAAACCGGAACGATGACGAAGGGCGAAATGACCGTGCAAAGAATCTACGTAAACGACAAAGCTTTGAAGGTAAGGGGCGTAGGTTACGAACCGCAAGGAGAATTCCTCTTTGAAGACAAAAAACTTGATCCAACCAAAGAAAAAGAGCTTTACATACTCTTAAAAGCCGCCACTTTATGCAACGATGCAAAACTGGAGAAGGAAGAGGGACAATGGATCGTGAAAGGCGACCCAACAGAAGGAGCGTTAGTTGTTGCTGCTGCCAAGGCAGATTTATGGAAAGAAGAAATTGAAAGAGAAGAACCAAGAATAAACGAAATCCCGTTTTCTTCGGAAAGAAAACGCATGACCACAATGCACGAAGCATACGGCAAAAGTAAAATAGCTTACATGAAAGGCGCTCCAGAAATCGTCTTAGAAAAATGTACTAAAGTTTACACGAACGGAAAATTACGTAAACTAACTGATGGAATGCGCAAGCAAATGTTGGCAGTAAACGCAGCTATGGCAATACAAGCGTTAAGAAATCTGGGCTTTGCATATAAGGAACTGCCAGAATCTAAAACTTCATTAGATGAGGAAGACGAGGAAGGCTTTGTTTTCCTTGGAATAATGGGAATGATTGACCCCCCACGGGGAGAAGTCAAAGACGCCATTTACATGTGCAATAAAGCTGGAATCAAAGTTGTTATGGTTACTGGCGACCACAAACTAACAGCCGTGGCTGTAGCTAAAGCGTTGAATCTTATTGGTGAAAATGAAAGTGAAGAAGACCATGTTTTGACAGGAGCAGAACTGGACAAGCTTAGTGACGAAGAGTTCGGGAAAATGGTTGATAACATTGTGATTTACGCAAGAGTTTCGCCTGAACACAAAGTTCGAATAGTGAAGGCTCTGAGAAAAAAGGGTTACATCTGCGCCATGACAGGCGACGGGGTGAATGATGCGCCAGCCTTGAAAATGGCTGACATAGGCGTGGCAATGGGAATAACTGGAACAGAAGTCACAAAAGAAGCTTCAGACATGGTTTTGGCAGACGATAACTTTGCAACTATAATAAAAGCAGTTAGAGAAGGACGCGAAATTTACGGCAACATCAAGAAATACTTGACTTATCTGCTTCGTTGCAACATAATGGAAATCCTCGTCTTGTTTTTCGCCATGATGCTAAGCCACACATCAGAATCAGCCATAGCTCTAACAACAATACAGATTCTCTGGGTGAACCTGACAACAGATGGCTTGCCAGCCATAGCCTTGGGTGTAGACCCAGGCGACCCAGATCTGATGGAGAGAAAACCGAGGGATCCAAATGAAAGCATTTTCACGCGGGATGTGAGAGTATACCTATCTGCGGTTCCAGTGTTGATGACAGTGCTTCTCTTAGGCGCATACTTCTACACTCTGGACACTCACGGTTTATTAGAGGCTAGAACACAGCTTTTTACCGCACTCGTTTTAATGGAACTCGCTAACGCTGTAAACGCGCGTTCGCTCAAATACACTGTTTTTAAGGTGGGCTTATTCAAGAACAAGTTCCTTTGGCTTGCAATACTTTCTTCGTTAGGTTTACAGCTGATGGTGCTTTACATCCCGGCACTTCACGGCATATTTGAAGTGACGTATCCAAACGTATTCGACTGGACTGTAGCAATTGTTTTCACTCTGATAGTGTTCTTCAGCATAGAAATAGGCAAATACGTAACCAGCAGAAGAAGAACGTGATTTTCCGCGGAAAAACTTATATCATATACTCTATGAACAGAGCTTTTCAAGCGTGAAATGGTGGATAAATATGAGTGAAAAACTGGCGAATCCAGCGCCTCTTGGACTTATGGGTTTTGGGATGACAACAGTGCTATTAAACCTGCATAATGCTGGCTTCTATCCGTTAGATAGTATGATACTGGCAATGGGCTTAACATACGGTGGACTAGCCCAAGTGATCGCTGGCATAATGGAGTACAAGAGAGGAAACACGTTCGGCACAGTTGCATTCAGTTCTTACGGACTGTTCTGGTGGTCTCTCGTGATTTTGCTTATCCTCCCTGATTCAATAATGTATTATCCGCAAATTGCAGGGGCTTCAAATGAAGCTATGGCGGCTTACTTCTTCATGTGGGGTTTATTCACTTTCGTAATGTTCTTTGGCACGCTAAAGGCTAACAGAGCTGTACAATTCGTTTTCATGAGTCTGGCTATACTGTTCTTCTTGTTAACGACAAAAGAGATGATGATGGCTTTGGACTTGACAGGCATAACAGAGGTAAGCACAATCTTAGGAATTGAAGGAGTAATATGTGGGCTAAGCGCTGTATACACTGCATTGGCAGAAGTGTTAAACGAAGCCCATGGAAGAACGGTCTTGCCTTTGTGTCCAACGAACAAGTAACAGTCTGACGCATTCTGCTGCATGCCTTTTTCTTTTCAAATTAGCACATCACTCGTCTCATGATGCGTTTTACGTGTTTAAAAGAGAAAGTTTATATCCAAAATCTTACATTTTTCAGCAAAATTCAAGCATAAAATTAGTGGTTGATATGGCGTTTAAACCTATTATGTGGGTGAGGCGAGATTCACAGAAAAATAACGTGTTCTGGCCGTCTGAGGAACTTAAGAAGAAGGCTTGGGTGAAAGATGAATCAATCTATGCTGAAGCAAATAAAGACTTGGCGGCTTTCTGGGCTAAGCTTGCTCGTGAAGGAATCGACTGGTTCAAGGAATGGATTGAAAACTACCGATGGGAACCGCCGTATTACAAATGGTTCATCGATGGAAAAATGAACATGTCCTACAATTGCTTAGACAGGCACATAAAAACTTGGAGAAGAAACAAAGCCGCAATAATATGGGTGCCAGAACCACCTGACGAAAAGGAAAGAGTGCTCACATACTTTGACCTATACCGAGAAGTCAACAAATTCGCCAATGTACTGAAGACTCTCGGAGTGAGAAAAGGCGACAGAGTTGGAATATACCTACCAATGATTCCGGAAGTGCAAATAGCCATGCTAGCCTGTTCTCGCATCGGAGCCATACACAGCGTAGTCTTTTCCGCTTTCAGCGGCAAATCTCTACAAGAAAGAATGCTGGATGCAGAAGCCAAAGTTCTCGTAACAGTGGACGGATATCACAGACGGGGAAAACAAGTAAGCTTGAAGGGTGAAGCGGACAAGGGAGTTGAGGGGACACCGATACAGAAGGTTGTCGTTGTTAAACGAATGGGAATGGACATGGACATGGTTGAGGGTAGAGACTACTGGTGGCACGACCTAATGAAAAATGCTAGTGATTACTGTGAACCAGAAGTTATGGACAGCGAGGACATATTGTACCTTCTCTATACAAGCGGCACAACAGGCAAACCTAAGGGGGTTGAACATCACACGGGCGGATACGCAGTGCAGGCTTATTGGACGACAAAATGGGACTTTGATCTCCATGACGAAGACGTTTTCTGGTGCACAGCCAACATCGGCTGGGTTACAGGCCACACGTACGGCTGCTATGGTCCGCTTTTGTGCGGAGTAACCATGCTGGAGTACGAAGGTGCTCCAAACTTTCCCCAACTAGACAGATGGTGGAGCATAATAGAAAAATATGGTGTAACAGTCCTTTACACGGCTCCGACAGCAATAAGGATGTTCATGCAATGGGGTGAAGAATGGCCTAAAAAGCATAACTTAAACAGTCTTCGAATACTCGGAACAGTGGGTGAACCAATAAACGAAGAAGCATGGCTCTGGTATTTCAACAAGATCGGCGGCGGAAGATGTCCAGTAATTGACACTTGGTGGCAAACCGAGACTGGAGGAACCCTAATCAACTCGCTTCCAGGCATAGGCCCGTTCATCCCAACAGTTGCTGGTAGAAGCTTCCCAGGCACAAGTCACGACATTCTAGACGAGTCTGGAAATTCCATGGGCATCGGCGAAGGTGGTTACTTGGTGCAGAAAAATCCGTTCGCGCCGGGAATGCTTAGAAACGTATGGAAAAAACCAGAGAGATACAAGGAATACTTCAGCGTTTACGGCGAAGAGTACTACTACACAAGTGATGGAGCGCGGAGATGGGATGAGCTTGGGAACATTCGGTTAACTGGTAGGGTTGATGACGTAATGAAAGTTGCAGGTCATAGACTGTCAACGGCAGAGTTAGAAAACGCTATAACAGGCCATGAAGCAGTTGTGGAATGCGCGGTTGTAGCAGCACCACACGAAATAAAGGGTGAAGTACCAGTAGCCTTTGTAACTCTAAGACCTGATGTAGAGCCTTCAGACCAGCTGATGAGAGAGCTTGTGAAGCACGTGGACGCTACAATTGGACCAACGGCAAGACCTGACAAGATAATATTCTCAAATGAACTACCAAAGACACGCAGTGGAAAAATCATGCGCAGAATCCTAAAGTCCTTAGTCAGAAACGAGTCTATCGGTGACACTACAACCCTCATGAATCCAGAGTCAGTTGAGGGATTAAAAGAAAAAGTCGGCTACCGAGGATAGATTTCCTCCTTTTATTCGGCGCGTGCCGATACTACTATTAGAAGAGTTGAGAAAGTATTAGTTGGGATATAGCCTATGGTGTCTGAACTTTCGAGAGAAATACGAAAACTAGAGGTTAGATTTGAAGATTACATGAAAGCAGAGCATGAATCTGTGGAGCTTGTGAAAGAATGTGTCAGAACTTTTAGGGAGTTAATGAAGGGTCTGGAGAAGAGAGGCAAAACTTCCAGCTCCGAGGAAATTGAAAAACTACTGAGACTCAGAAGTGATGCTCTCGAGTCTCTGGGTCGAGTGCTGAAAAGTGAAGGCAATATTGAACATGAGAAAAGCCATCTCTTCGAGTCTTATGGAACACTACTCCCATGTCTGGAAAAGGAATTTGAAAATCTCAAGTCAAATTCAATCTAGCCACTCGATAGCACTAGCCGAGTAGAATTAACGTCAACTTCAACAATCTTACAGTTCTTGAACTCCTCAGATTCCCCAAGCACGTCTCTAACGATAACGTTGTTGCTTTCCATCTTCGCATAGATAGCATCTTTGAAAACAATCTTTTCATCAAGGATGACCTTAAATTCGCACATCTCATTGCACCTACACCATAGAAATATCAACTCAGTTATAAACGTCTCCTTGTGACGACAGCTTGGGTAAACTTTAATTAAGTTCCAATCACTTCTTAAGCAAATTCTCATTTAGAATTGAGTGCAATGGTGAACGATATGAAGGAGTCATCGGCTTTCAACAATGTTTTGGTTATTGGGGGCGGAGTTGCTGGCATAACTGCTGCATTAGACCTTGCGGAGCAAGGACATACAGTGTATCTAGTTGAGAGGGAGCCTTCTATCGGAGGAAGAATGGCTCAACTTGACAAGACGTTTCCAACATTAGATTGTTCCATCTGCATTTTGGCTCCTAAAATGGTTGAGGCTTCTAGACATCCAAACGTGAGGCTTCTGGCGTATTCAGAGGTGAGCAGCATCCAGCCTATACTTGATGGTAAGGCGTTCAGGGTTAGAATAAGGCGTAAATCGCGCTATGTAGATGCAGAAAGATGCACTGGATGTCGAGTCTGTATGGAAAAATGTCCAGTCAAAGTGCCAAGCGAATTTGACGAAAAAATAGGAGTTCGAAAGGCCATTTACATACCCTTCCCTCAAGCGGTCCCAGCCGTAGCAGTTATCGACAAAGAAAACTGCCTTTACTTCCAGAAGGGAGTATGCAGAATCTGTGAAAAGTTTTGTCCGGCACAAGCAGTAAACTTTGAACAGAAGGATCATGAAACAGACGTAGAAGTCGCTGCTATCATTGTAGCCACAGGATTTGATCTTCTTGACGCAGCAGTGTTGCCTCAATTTGGATATGGCAGATTTCCAGACGTTCTAGCGTCTATTCAATACGAAAGATTAATGAACGCTGCTGGCCCTACGGGGTGGAAAGATTGTCAGATTGTCAGACAAGGTTGAGCCTAAGGGAATAGCCTTTATCCAATGTGTAGGCTCAAGGAATATAGACGTAAAACCATACTGCTCACAGGTCTGTTGTATGTATGCCACAAAAGAGGCTATTGTCACAAAGGAACATAGCCCAGAAATCGACACAACCATCTTCCATAATGATGTCCGAGCACCGGGAAAAGGGCATCAAGAACTGACAACCAGAGCAGCTGAAGAGTTCAAAATAAGATACGTGAAATGTCTACCTACCAGAGTCAGCTTAAACCCAGCAAACAAAAAGCTGGCAATTTCATATGCGGAAACCGCGGAGGGCAAAACAAAAACTCTAGAAGTGGACATGGTTGTTCTTTGTCCAGCAGTTATTCCTAAGAGCGGAACAGCAGATTTAGCCAAAACTCTAGGCATTGACATCTCAGAGTACGGCTTCCTAAAATCCCTAGGGGCCCCAGCTCCGGTGGACACTAATGTTCCCGGAATTTATCTTTGCGGGGGTTGTGAGGGCCCAAAGGACATTTCAAGTTCGGTTGCTCAGGCAAGTGCAGCTGCGGCTAGGGCAGCGCTCCGCACTACACTTGTTAAAGCTGAATTTAAGGGTGTTACAGTAAAGGAGCGAGTCGTTGATAAAGAACCTAGAATAGGAGTTTTTGTTTGTCATTGTGGAATTAACATTGGAGCAGTTGTAGACGTTCCAAAGATTGTAGAGTTTGCTAAGGACTTAAACGGAGTTGTCGATGCTGAAGAACTTCTTTTTGCATGTTCCAAGGATGCGGCTGCAAAAATCAAGGAAGCCATAGAAAAGCATGATCTTAACCGCGTTATTGTTGCCTCATGCACACCGAGAACTCATGAACCACTATTTAGGGCCACGTGTGAAGAGGCAGGTCTCAACCCATACCTATTTGAGATGGTTAACATACGAGAACACGACTCTTGGGTGCATTCACACCAACCAGAAGAGGCTACACAAAAAGCCATGGACCTTGTCAGAATGGCTGTCGCAAAGGCAAGACTGCTACATCCTCTAGAAAGATTTGAAACAGACGTATCTGAGACCGCCATGGTCCTAGGGGGAGGAGTCGCAGGACTAATAACTGCAAAAACCGTTGCAGATAAGGGCTTTAAAACATACTTGGTGGAGAGCAGAGAAAAACTGGGTGGAAACGTTAATCGAAGTTTTGTTCCCTTGGAAAACATTGACGTCAGCGACATGCTTGACTCACTCATCAAACAGGTGGAAAATCACAAGAACATTGAGGTTTTTCTTTCAACCAAATTGAAAGAGGTTAAGGGATCTATAGGAAACTTTGACGTAACATTGTTTCAGGGTGAACAACCAAAAATCGTGAAAGTAGGCACTATTATTGTGGCGACGGATGCTGAAGAGTTGAAACCAGAAGGTCTCTATGGTTATGCCCAATACGATAGCGTGTTCACTGTACAAGAATTTCGCCGAATGGTTGGGGAAAAGAAACTGGTGGATGGCGAGAACGTTGTGATGATTCTGTGTGCTGGAGCCCGTGAAAAGGAGGGACGAACATATTGTTCGGCTGTCTGCTGCTCTGAAGCCATAGATTCAGCGTTAAAAGTGAAAGAAGCTCATCCAAACTCAGAAGTCTATATTCTCTATCGGGATATAGTAGTTTCATGGAAAGATGAAGTCTATTATCGCGAAGCAAGAGAAAAGGGAATAACCTTCATACGATATGAGAAAAAAAACCCGCCAGAAGTCAGCATGGTTGGGAACCATTTAGCCGTAAATGTCAAAGACATAATAACCGGAGCTGAGCTGACAATACCGGCAAACAAAGTCGTTCTGGCAACTCCGTTGGTTCCAGCAAGAGATTATGAAGAGTTATCTTCAACCTTAAAAGTGTCTCTGACAACGCAGGGCTTCTTCTTGGAAGCTCATCCAAAACTTAGACCTTTAGATTTCGCTACTGATGGGATACATCTTTGCGGAACATGCCACAGTCCTCAAGGCTTCTCAGAAACGGTCTGTCAAGCATTAGGAGCTGCGTCACGAGCGCTCATTCCATTAATGAAGGGAAAAGTTGTTAATGAGCCAATAACAGCTGATGTGGACTCCGCCAAGTGCATTGCTTGTGCGAACTGTGAAGCTGTATGTGAATATGGGGCCATAAAAGTCGATAAAGTCGCTGAGGTTAACCCGTTTCTCTGTAAAGGGTGCGGTGTCTGCGCTGTTGAGTGCCCAGCTTCAGCTATAACTATGCACCATTTTACAGACGACCAACTTTCAGCCATGATAAAAGCTGCTCTAGAAACGTGGCCGCCTGAAGGAAAGCCAAAAGCTTTGGCGTTTTTCTGCAATTGGTGTGCCTATGCTGGGGCGGACATGGCTGGTGTGAGTCGATTCCAGTATCCCCCGTCCGTGAGAATCATACGGGTCATGTGTACGGGTAGAATTGATCAGAGACACATACTTCAAGCATTTCTCCTAGGCGCAGACGGTGTCCTCATAGGGGGTTGTCACCCAGGCGATTGCCACTACATTTCGGGCAATCTAAAAGCTGAAAAACGTGTAGAACAATTGAAGGGATGGCTTAAGGAAGCTGGAATGGAACCTGAAAGACTTAGGCTGGAATGGGCTTCGGCGGGGGAGGGGAAAAAGATCGCTGAGATCATACAAGATTTCACTAGTCAGCTTGAAAAACTTGGGCCTAACCCGTTACGAAAGCAGGTTAAGGTGAAACCATGAGGCTTTTAACGTTCCCTGCAGCAATTTTTATATCCATGATTCATTCTCATATGACCTTCTTTAAGGAGGGCCTCTAGCTTGATTATAGTTCAACAGAAGCCGCTTGAAAAAATTTTTGAGATGACTGAAGAGTTCAAAAGGTTGCTGATAGTTGGCTGCGATGGATGTGCTGCCATAGTACAGGCTGGCGGTGAAAAGCAAGCTGAGGTTTTGAAGACATTGCTGGAAATGCACAGAAAACTTAGGGGCGGAAACGGCTCTAAAACTAAGGCCATTTCGATTTTACGTCAGTGTGATAGGCAGATAGCTGCTTCTTCACTTCATCCGTTGGTCGAGGATTATGATGCTGTGGTTAGTCTAGCGTGTGGAGTTGGCGTTCAAACAATTGCAGGCTTGTTCCCAAATAAGATAATCATTCCGGCAAACGACACAATGTTCATCGGGATGCATGACACGAAAGAAGGAAAATTCTATGAAATGTGTAGAGCGTGCGGAGACTGCATTTTGTTCGAAACCGGGGGCATATGTCCAATAACCAGATGTGCTAAAGGTCTTCTTAATGGACCGTGTGGGGGACAATCAAAGGGAAAATGTGAGGTTGGCGGATGGAAGAACGATTGTGCGTGGGTTCTCATCTACAATCGCTTGAAAGAGAGGAATAGGCTTGACTTGTTCAAGAAGTTTAGGATTCCCCGCGATTACAGGGTTTCGGAGCATCCGCGGAAATTGGGCGGCGAGGTAGTGGAGAAGAAGGAAGGAACCAAAAAGGAAGAAGAGGTTGTTAGCGGGGCGTTTAAGAGGGAAGCGTACAGTGAGCTTACGAAGCAGATTAGTGAGGGTAAGTTTGTTTTTACTGGGGAGCTTGAGCCTGTGAAGACGACGAGTCTTCATGAGGTCCTTGAGGGGGCAAAAGCTTTGAAGGGGCATGTTGTGGCTATTAACATCACGGATAATCCAACGTCTTTTGGGTATATGAATGCACTTGTGCCGTCTTACATGATTCAGAGGGAGGTGGGTGTGGAGGCTGTTTATCAGATGACTACTCGGGACCGGAATCGTTTGGCTCTGCTTTCTGATGTTTTGGCAGCTGGTGCCTTGGGAATAAAGAATATTCTGGTTCTTACGGGTGATCACACGACAGTAGGTGACACTCCTCAGGCTAAACCTGTTTTTGATTTGGATTCTGCGACTTTCACTTATATGATGAGGAAAGTGATAGACGAAGGCGTTGATTTAAAGGGTAACAAGATTGAGGACCCACCTAAATTTAACATAGGCATCGCTGCTGCTCCGAATGCTGATCCTTTAGAGGCGGAGTTGCTGAAGATTGAGAGAAAAGTTAAGCTTGGCGTTGATTTCATACAGACTCAATGTGTTTACAGCGTGGAACAGGCTAAACGCTTCGCGGATGCAGCAGCTTATCTTAAAACCCCTATACTGTTTGGCGTTGCACCTTTCAAGTCAATGTCCATGATGAAGTGGATGATCAAGTTTGTGCCGGGAATAATGGTTCCGGAGGATGTGGAGCGGCGTCTTCGCAGAGCTAAAGAGAAGAGTAAGGAGGCGTTTCGGGAGGAGAACGTTGAAATCTTTGGTGAGTTGATTCGTGGGATTCGTAAAACGACTAGTGCTGCTGGGATTCACATGATGGCTGTTGGCTATGAGTGGGTTGTGCCAAAAATCATCGAGAGAAGCGGAATAGCCTAACACCAGCTTTTCTATCTACATCTGGAATTAATAGGCAGCATATCAGGAAGCGGAGAGAGGAGCTTCATGCACCTTTAGGCGCAAAGAAGTTTTTTGTTGCAAGCATGACCATTGACAAGCGCACTTTTCAAGGTATAGTATAGGCTTCGTATTGATATATGTCTAACCAATGCCTTGTTTTGGATTTTTAATTACTTAGAACAGTACCTGCAATTATAGTTTAAATATTGAAATAACGGGGGCTAGGCGTATACACTTCTGGCGGCAGATGCGACTCGTCTTAAGCATTCAAGTGCGCACTCGTAGGTTGGGTATCCTTTAAGTCCACACTCTGGACTTGCATACGGGACTCTTTCTGGACCGTATCGGTTGGCAATGTCTAGTATGCGCTTTCTTATCAAAGCTATGTCCTCAAGAAGAGTTGTAGCATTCAGTTCTCCGTTCAAGATTTTTTTCCAGTTTTCCTTGATTTTCTCGTTAATGTCTGCGTTTTGCTGGTGTGACGCAATTGTTTTTTCTCTTATTAATTCGTCAAAGTTTGTTGCGCATACGTTTGCCTTTAGGAACTTGTCATAAGCTTCTAAAAGCTTCTTTGTCTCTTTGCTTCGGTAAAGGAAGTTGTCCATTTCAGATTCCACTACGTCAAGTGATTCGACTTCCCAGAATAACTTGTCAGCAGTGCTGTGCAGGTGCATACATGTGTGCGCAGATTTAGAATTCGCCTTGCTAACGCGCGTGATGAGTTCCCAAGCTTTTCTCAAGTTTTCTCTGCCCTCACAACTAGGATCTATCAACGGATCATTCACCAATCCGAAAACAGGCTCATCCACGGAAATCATACTCACTTTTGCATATTTCTCGTTGAAAACAGTGTTTTCAACAAGTTGAGAAATTACGCGGCCAAGCCTCAGAAACAGACCCGTATCTCTGACAGCAAAGTGAGAAGACAACGTGTACGGTCCCGTAACGCAAACTCCGAACTCGAACGAGTGACCAAGTACTTCAGAAATCTGTCTTGAGTTTTTCTTGATTGCCTTCACCTCTGGTACAGATTTTCCTGTTGCCTTCAGAGACATGTCTTTTGACTCTACGTATCCTTTCTTTAGCTTCTCAAGACCATCAATAAGTTCTAAGAACATCAAGTTCATGTCTCTAAACTGAGGGTAGTAAGGAATACTGATGCCTGTTCGAGCCTTATCAACAAAGCTTCTGATAACTTTCGAACGAAAATAGCTGCCTGCATCATCGCTACAAGATGATCCAAACTTCGATGCTCCGTCCAAAAACTTTGTAAGGTTCCCAGAAAAAGGCAAGCTACCTATGTCACAGGACTTAATTTCAGGCATTTTATCGTTGCAATCCCTTTTTGCGATTTGAAGGTGCTATGAGGTTATTTAGCCTGCGATTTAAAAACTCTTGCGTGTTTAGAATTCGACAGCAACTCTAATGCAACATTTTTTTCTTGCCTAAACATCCTACACGCGCACGGTCAAACCAATAAATTGTGTGGAGTTTTGCCGTTTTTCTTGTTTCGTTTTGGAGGGCTGGAGAAGTTGGAATAACTCTAGAGATTTGCATACACTGCGGAGCGTGCGTCTTAAGCTGCATAGTAGGCGACTGCATAAAAATCGTAAGAAACAGACCAACAGGCCAAGTTGAAAACATAACAAAATGCGGTTTAACGTTAGCTACAGCTTTTCGCAGTTTTTCCACGCAAGGATTTGTGTACTAGAGCCTGTATGTATGGACTGTGTCGAGGGGCAATACTACGTCTTAGATGGAAGAAGAGTATGTACAGATGGCGCCTAACATTCCTCCACCTAAAAAACATAGGCTGATGACCCTCTTGGGATTCATGTTTTCACTGATCAAAGTAACAACCTGCCTTTATTTGTGCACGTTGCAACTACAAGAGAAAAGCTTAAAACCTATCTTTCTCATCTTTTCAGACAGGTGGAGATTCACTATGGGAAAATGTGATATTTGCGGCAAGAACGGAAAGGATTTAACCTTACTTGGAGTTAACCATAAAGAGTTGGGCTACATTAAGGTTTGTTCAGACTGCTGGGAAAAACTCTATAGCAAAAACGAATTTGTTGGCGGTACTACAAGCTCCAGCGGCTCTTGCCCCACATGCGGATAGAAAGCTCTGAAAGGAAAGCTTCCGGAGCTTGAAATTTTCGACTTTCGGGTAATTGAAAGCAGGCTTTGAACGCTTGTTAGAATTGTCTTTCAATTAGCTATATTTGTGGCCGGAGTTTTGTTTGTAATGATATAGTTGCTGGTTGCGGGCTCTCCGCAAACCGTTCTTGACGGACTCTATAGATTTTCAACACTATAACTTAAGTAAGCTTTCTGTCACTGCATGTGCTATTTATATGCAACATGATAGAGTTCAAGAAGACGATACGTTAAAATTTTGGAAGTAACCAAGTAAAGTATTGGATGAATTTGGCTTGAATATTTCCGAGTGGAAATCGCGTCTTGAAAGACAACGTGAAGAGAAGAATAGATTTTTTATACTAGACTCACGATCACCTGTACCTCGCGAAGAACGCAGGGGCCTTATAAGCGAGGGTCTTAGCTATTATCCTCCAGATCCGGACCTACGTTTTGAATTGGTGCTTCATGAGCATAAGGAGAAGAAGAGAGTAGAAATAGCCACTACAAAAGGTGGGATACAAGGATTCATTCGTTGGGGAGAATTTAGATTTAAAGTTGATGAGAAGCAGTGTGTGCTTCAAGCCTATAAGAGCAACGCTGATGAGAAAAGACTGTGGGTTCCTTTCAGGGATACAACCTCAGGTGAGGAAACATATGGCGCAGGTCGGTATCTCGATTTGGAACCCGAGAGTGATCTCACCCCGGATGGGAAATGGATTCTCGATTTCAACAAAGCGTACAATCCTTGGTGTGCCTACAGTGAAGTCTACACTTGCCCCTTTATCCCTCCAGAAAACTGGCTTCAAGTGCCGATAAGAGCTGGCGAGAAGAAATACCCTTTGGGAAAATAAGAATTTCAACCATCACTTTAATTATTTTTATTCTTCGTCGAAGAGAGATCTTGTCACCTGAGTTAGCTTTGACTTAGGCAACATGACAAATCCGTTTATTATTGATTTTTAACTTTGTAAAAAAAGTTTAGACGAAACCAATCTTCTTCATAATTTCTTCCACATCGACGGATGCCTCTTTTGCATGTAACACCCTGCCGTCCATGCAAGATTCAAATATTTCTTCGTCAAACCTGATCACTCCGTTGACCTCAAGGTTCATTTCCTTTGCTTTTTCTTTGACCGGCGAGACTATTTTAGGCGTGGCTTTGTTCAATACCAGCCAGAATTTCTTGTTGAGATTCTGAAATGTTTCTTTCAGAATTCTTGCCAGCATTAAGGCTTCAGCTGTTGGATCTGCAACAGCCAGTATGATATCGCAGCCTTCTTCAACCCCTCTTCCAACATGCTCTATTCCAGCGTCAGTGTCCACTAGCACTATTTCGTCTTTGTCTAATACTAGATTTTTGAGCAGTATCTTTGTTAGGAAATTCAATGGACACGCACAGCCTTCACCAAAATTTCTAACCTTGCCTATGGTCACCAGTTTGATTCCTTCCGTCGATGTGGAAACGTATCCTGTAGGCAGGTTCTCCAGTATAATCCCCTCACCAGCCTTGGCCAGAGCATTCACAATATTTACTTCTCCTTTTGAGAATATGCTTTTCTTCCCTCCAAGATATTCAACGATGGGTTTTGTGGTTTGTCTCGAAAGTTCCAAAATTATCTTTGCGGTTTCAACTGGGTCGGCTACTCCTTGAGGGGTGTATATGATCAAGAAGCCGTCACTGTTGGGATCTTTGAAGCAGATTTCCATAACTTTCCTAAACCTATCTGCCGTGGCTTCTTCTAGGACGTCGATGGGGTTCAGGATGCTGCAGTAAGATGGCAAAACATTGTTCAATGCTTCAATAGTTTCGCTACTCAATGGCGAAAGCTTTCCACCATTAGCGATGAGGAAGTCAGTTGCCATAATCCCAGGTCCGCCAGCATTAGTAATGATAGTGAGTTTTGAACCCTTGGGGTTCGGCTGCATTGCTAACGCTTCTGCACAGTTGAAAAGATCATTTATTGCTTTAACACGAACAACTCCTGCGCGCATGAAGGCGGCATCGTAAACAGCGTCTTCTCCGCACAGGGCACCAGTGTGAGATAACGCTGCCTCTGCGCTCTCTGGGAACCGTCCTGCCTTCACAACCACGACAGGCTTAGCTTTGGCAAATCCTCTCGTTGCGCTCATAAATTTCCGTGCATCCTTGATGGATTTCATATAAAGGACAATGCTTGTTGTCTGCGCGTCGGTCCCGAAGTAGTCTATTAAATCTCCGAAATCGACATCTAGCTTTGATCCTACCGAAATCACAGCGCTAAATCCCACATGTGCTTCAGCAGCCCAATCCAGCACCGAAGCGCACAACGCTGCACTTTGCGAAATGAAGGCTATCTTCCCGGAATTGGCTGTTTTGTTCGCGAAAGTCGCGTTGAGCTTAATTTTTGGCCGCATTACTCCAAGACTGTGAGGTCCAATAATGCGCATGTTATACTGATTTTTGTATTCAACAATCTGTTTTTCAAGAGCCTTACCTTCTTCTCCAGTTTCTTTGAAACCTGCTGAGACGATGATTACTCCTGAAACCCCGGCTTTCCCGCACTCGTCAATAATCTGCGGAACCGTGTGTGCTGGAGTTGCTATTATCGCAAGATCTACTTGCCACGGGATTTTTCTTATGTTTGGATACGCAGTTATGCCTTGCACCGTGGGTCTAAAAGGGTTGACGGGATAAACAACTCCCTTGTATCCAACTCCAATCAAATTTCGAAGCAATTTGGCGCCTACAGATTTCTCTCTATCACTTGCTCCGATGACGGCTATTTTTCGAGGGTTGAAGATTTTGTCGAGGTTTTCAGTGCCCACCCTTGAAGTTTCCTCCCCTTCCTCAGAACCTACTTTGAAACATGTGATATATGTAGTACATACTTTTTAATATTCTTGAAGGAATGTTCGTGTGGTTTTGGCGGTAACAAGCATACATCCCTTTCAATTTTTTCCAGACGGAAAACAGCAAAATATGAGGAGAGCTTTATCGGCGCTGTCTTCACGGCTACCAATACGTGATGTCATGATATTAGAGGATAAGTTTTCCAATGAAGAGATGAGCGTGCATACTAAGAAATCAAATCATAATACTCCAATCAATCTGCGTAAGCCTATTACTTCATTTTCTACTTCTTATGGGTAGAATCTCCTTATTGTCCGCGGAAACGGTATAGAATCAATTATGTTTTCAAGATCAAGCATCCAAGTGAGCAGTCTTTCCAAGCCTAATCCAAACCCTACGTGTGGAACTGTTCCGTAACGCCTCAAATCAATGTACCAGTCGTAGTCTTCTTCTCTTAGACCAAGCTCACTAATCCTCTTAAGCAGTTCTTCTTTATCGTCTTCTCTCGCGCCACCTGTTGATATTTCGCCTATTCTTGGAACAAGCATGTCAGTTGACATCACAAGGTCTGGATTGTCTCTGTGGGACTTGCAGTAGAACGCTTTAATCTGCCTCGGATAAGCATAAACAAAGAACGGTCCACCAAACTGTTCTGCTAAAGCCTTCTCGTCTTCAAAGCCGAAGTCCTCGCCCCACTTAATCTTGAAGTCTTTCGCGTTCAGTTTTTCTATGGCTTCTGTATAGGTGATCCGTGGAAAAGGAGTCTTTACAACCTTCAACTTCGAAATGTCTGCACCTAGACTTTCTATCTCCTTTTTGCAGTTTTCGGCTGTCCTTTGACAGATGTAACTCACAAGGTCTTCTTCCACGCGCATCAAATCATCCATGTCAGCAAAAGCCCATTCGGGTTCGATATGCCAATACTCAATTAGATGCCTTATAGTGCGACTTTTTTCAGCCCTAAAGGAAGGAGCAACACAATAAACTTTTTCCAAGGAATAAATTAAAGCTTCAAGATATAGTTGGGCGCTCTGCGTCAAGTAAAGCTGTTTATCGAAATATTTTAAGCCGAAGAGGGTTGATCCACCTTCGCAGGCACTGGAAATAAACATAGGCGGAGAAACTTCAATAAACCCTTCCTTTCTGAAAAATTCACGAGTAAACCGTAAGACTTCGCTTCGCACTTTCATTATTAAATTCATTCTGCGGCTTCGAAGCCATAAATGGCGGTTGTCTCGCAGAAACTGCTCACTTTCTTTACCCTTACCTTTGGTTATTGGGAAAGTCTCCGCCAAACCAATTACAGAAAGTTTTTCGACAGCGATTTCGTAGCCGCCTGGAGCACGTTTATCTTGTCTAGCAGTGCCCTCAAGCATTACAGAAGATTCGATTGTCGCTTTTTTGGCTTGAGCCAATGAGGGATTATCTGTTTTAATCGTGCATTGGATAACGCCTGAGGCATCGCGGACAATCAAGAAAATTGTTTGTTTGCTTTCTCTTTTGCGGTAAATCCATCCCCTGATTGTTACATGTTTTCCTTCGTGTTTTCCTTCTAGAATAGTTTGAATAGCTACGACAGGCATAGATATCGTCTCACTATTTAATGTTTAAACCTAAATATTTACCTTAAAAGGCTTGTTAAACCTCTTCTGTTCGAGTTGAAGAAAGACAGACAACGTTCACACATGAAACCGAATAACAGAAAAAGTGGGAGATTTAGGGAAGCTCAATTTCTTTTAGGAGCGCTAGATCTTCTAGGCTGTTTATTTTTATTTTCTTGTCAGACATCGTGTAAAGCACGTTTTCGATGTAAAGTGCTCTCTTCACCTGGTAACTGCTCTCCCATCCACCTACACCGTTCTCTTGATGAGCAACATTGCCTCTCAGAGCAAACCCGTCGCTTAAGGTTATGTTAAAAACGTATGCTCCCTGCCAATAGTTCGTAGTGTAATACTCGTTATCTTTCACTTTGATAAAGTCTATTGAAACCGGAAGGACTAGTAGCTGTTTTGACTCGTCGAATAGAAACGCTTTGTGATCTGTTAAAACGGTAGAGTCTGACCAGTCGCCTGATACGATGAATTTGGCTGTTTCCGTCGGTGCGGTGACGTTTGTGACGTTGAAAAGTGACAGCTTCACGTTGTTGTCCTGTTTGCCTATGCCTATTATGTGGTTTTCGTCGTAGGGGTGAAGGTAGCCTGAGAACCCTGGTATTTTCAAGTAACCTAGAACTTTAGGTTCAGTTGGGTTGCTGAGGTCTATGACGAAGAATGGATCTACTTGCTTGAACGTTACTAGATAGCATCTGTCGCTCATGAACCTTGCTGAGTATATGCGTTCGCTTGGAGCGAGATTCGGAAGTTCTCCGACAATGTTTAGGCTCATGTTCAATACGAATAGGTTGTTTTGTGAACCTGTGTTTGTCCATTTTGTTGTTGCTATTCTGAAGAATCCGTTGTATTCGTCCATGCTGAACTGGTTGAGCACGTAGCCTGAAACAGAGCCTTCAGCCTCGCAAACTATTTTTTCTTCGTCCAGTCTAACTCTGTAAATAAATGTTTTGTCCTGTGTTCCACTTATTTCTGCAGATAGAAGCCAGATACTTGTGTTTGGAACTGCCAAGTACATGTTGCTCTGTGAAACGTACATGCATGCAGTTGAGCCTGTTAAGAACGTCTCGTGAGTTGGTTCTTGTGCGTCATTTATGATATTGACTGCGATGACTGTTGTAAAATAGTAGGAAACGTCTGGAACATTGATGTATCGTATTTCTGTCGCTTGGACCTCTTTAACAGTGTCGCCTAAAGAGATCTTAGGCAAAATCACAAAATCTGTTTTGTTGTTGTTTGACTGCACCGCCAGTTGATTCGCCGTGGCGTAGATGTAGTTGCCGATCATTCTTGAGCCTGAAAGGGTGCCGTTTAAGCTTAAGTTTCTTGTTAAATCAGGACTCGTTTTATCTGAGATGTCGTAGATCTTGATGGATGCTTCTCCAGTGTATGTGTAATATGTGCCTATGGGAGCAAAATGGTTCCCTAAAACGGCCAGCTTACTTCCGTTCACGTAAATGTTTACGTTATATGTTTCGTTAAGAGTTATTTTTGAGAGTACTTTAGCTTGTCTAGGCGGGTGAGCTTTCAGTATGTAAACATTGTTGCTTGAAACCACGTATAAATATTCTCCATCTGTCTTTACAATGTCGGCTTCATCTACTCCGGCAACTTGAATGTTGGTTGTCGAATGTGCAGGCGCGGCTTCAGCGTCTAGGCTCATCACTTCGCCGCCTCGGGAGAAGGTGGATGAGTATTGTTCTCCGAAGTTTTTTGCTTGTTTGATGTTTGTTTTCAGAAAGTTCTCGAGTTCTTCATAACTTGAGAATGTTTCAAGCCCCAGAACCACTGGCGGAATGTATTGTTGAACGCCCAAGTTAAAACATATGGTTGCGAATAGAACTGCTAAAAGCACTGCAGTAATTCCGTACGTTACTGTCTTTTTCTTGTTTTCTCTCTGCAATTTTGGTAGTGTCCCAGTATAGAATACTTTTTATGTTTGGTGTACACTGGATGTGTTTGGTGGTTATGTGCCCAAAGGTAGGCCGAGGAGCAAAGTGGAAGTTGTGTGTCAAAATTTAGGTTGTTCATATTATCTTAGAGAGAAAGGTAAAGCAATCATCAAGAGAGGGAAATACCATACTGGACATCAGCGCTATTTTTGCCTGCACTGCAACACCTTTTTTATGGAGACCAAAGGCACACCTCTTTACAGGAAACATTTGTCAGAAGAAGAGATACTTAACATATGCAAGCATCTGGTGGAGAAAAACGGAATAAGAAGCATCGAGCGCCTCACGGGCCACCACAGAGATACGATAGGAGCGCTTTTAGAGGATATGGCTGAACACGCTCAGAATGTAAGCGCGTATTTGATGAAGAATCTGGGGTTGTCCCAGTACGAGTGTGACGAGTTATGGTCGTTCATTAAAAAAAAGCGAAGAAAGTTAAGCGAGAAGGCACGCCTCAGCCTGAAAACGGTGACGCATGGGTCTACACCTGCGTAAAGCGTCACTCGTATCTGTTTGCCGCTTTCTCGGTTGGCAAAAGAACGCAAAACACCTGCTCAGAGATGATCCGAAAACTCTCACACATAACCAAGTCTTCTTGCTCTGATAGGCTAGTTTTGTTCACGGATGGAAATGATGACTACGTGTCTGTGTTGCCCAAGCACTATCCGCCGGGGCTAATCGATTATGGGCAACTCATAAAAATAAGGGAGAAAGGGAGACTTGTTCGCAAGGTGAGGCGTGTTGTTTATGGGGACGTCCTTCTTGACGAGATCGAGACGACTGATGTTGAGAATTTTAATGGCATACTACGTGAAAGACTGGGCAGGTTGGTGAGAAAAACCAAGTGTTTTACTAAAAACAGAAAGCGGCTTACTTGTGCGGTTAGCTTATTCCAGTTCTACTGGAACTTCATCAACAAGTTCAAACGAAACGCTTCTCCAGCAAAAATAGAAGGCTTAACAGACCACGTCTGGACATGGCACGAACTGTTCCACTTCAAAATAAGTATCTTAAACTAGGACAGTACCCTTGCTTCTGTACCAAACCTAATTCGCATAACCGTTCAAGATGATGATTCGCCACGCTTGGACTGCTAAAACGTAAGGCTCTCTGAACCTCGCGAACACTCATTGGACGATTATTCTTCAGAAGAAGCCAGTAAACTTTCCATGCTTTTCCGCGAAGTGCATAATCAAGCTTAGTTTCATCTTCCCCATTCAAGAGGTGACACGCCTTCTCTAATAGAGTTGTTAAGTATGAAGCTTATAAGTCCAGTTTCTAGTACAAAGAAATGGCGTGAAGACATGAAGATTGTACGTTTGGAAGATGCGATTTCTGAAGTCAAGAGGCTTGCTGAGGAGAAGCTAGCCAGAGGAGAGAGTGCTGATGAGTTTGTGCAGATAGGTGAAGCTGACGGATTCAAACTTTATGTCACAGCTGGGAAAACCATCAAAGATGAGTTTCCAATGTCTTTTCATGAGAATCCGAGAGACGTTTTCATGTTGGTTCTTGAAGGAGAAGTCGAATTCACATTTGAGAAAGGAGAAAAAAAAGTAACAGTGAAAATTGGGCAATGCTTCGTATTGCCAAAGCAGTTAAAACATCATTGCGTTTTTAGGAAAATGACAGTGGCGATTGAGGGCGTGTACGAGAGAGGACTCTAACATGACCGAAAATGATCAGTTTACTGAATTATACCCAAAATAAACGCCAGCAACCCAGTCGTGAACCACAGCAAAACCATTCTCTTCACTTTCCGAGCATTCTCCCGCGAATAATTTTTGAGAAGTGAAACAGAGGATGCCACAAGTCCAAAATCCGTTATAGCTACTAGGGGAAGGAACCAGATAGAAACACGATTCAGAAACCAAGGTAGAGGACTTAACAAGACCGCAGATAAATAAAACAATGTGG
>Ga0210056_1001326_pt1 | contig 21585 bp, 19 predicted proteins | sample CryGeyCG2014_080_2_FD_183965 | JGI IMG/M metagenome (GOLD analysis project Ga0210056, IMG submission 183965) | Groundwater microbial communities from aquifer - Crystal Geyser CG07_land_8/20/14_0.80 (SPAdes) (version 2) | ecosystem: Environmental > Aquatic > Deep subsurface > Groundwater | place... | reverse complement strand
TATTTTGTCGCCCCCGCTAATGAAAATCCTCTTCCGGCTCTGCACTTTGCGAGGTCAAGGATTTCCCTCCCCCCGTGCGGGGGAGGGTCGGGGTGGGGGGTGTATTTTCACGGTAAATTATGAGATATATCCGTGATAGGTTATGAAAATAGCAGGAGTCTAAGCAGGACGTGTCTAGCAGCCCAGTGCAACAACTCAGACAACGAAAGGAGAAAACCTTATGAATGAAGACAGCAAACGCCCGGTAATGGGATCTACAGTAAGCGGCGGCATGTCCAACCGTGACTGGTGGCCGAAGCAGTTGAACCTCAAAATTCTGCACCAGCGCTCTGACCTGAGCAATCCGATGGGCAAGGCATTCAACTACGCTGAGGAGTTCAAGAAACTCGACCTCAAGGCCTTGAAGGATGACCTCTATGCGCTGATGACCGACTCGAAGGACTGGTGGCCGGCCGACTGGGGTCACTACGGGGGGCTCTTCATCCGGATGGCGTGGCACAGCGCAGGCACCTATCGCATGGGCGACGGCCGCGGCGGCGCGGGGTCCGGCTCCCAACGCCTGGCTCCGCTCAACAGTTGGCCTGACAACGTGAATCTTGACAAGGCACGCCGTTTGCTCTGGCCGATCAAGCAGAAATACGGCAGGAAAATCTCCTGGGCCGACCTGATGATCCTTGCCGGCAACTGCGCTCTGGAATCCATGGGCTTTAAGACCTTCGGCTTTGGCGGGGGGCGCGAGGACATCTGGGAGCCGGAAGAGGACATTTATTGGGGATCCGAAGAGCAATGGCTCGCTACGAGCGACAAGCCCAAAAGCCGCTACACCGGCGACCGGAATCTTGAAAACCCGCTCGCCGCCGTCCAGATGGGCCTGATCTATGTGAACCCGGAAGGTCCGGACGGCAATCCTGACCCGGTCGCCTCCGGCCGTGACGTTCGGGAGACGTTCGCGCGCATGGCGATGAACGACGAAGAGACCGTAGCGCTTGTCGCAGGCGGTCACACCTTCGGCAAATGCCATGGCGCTGGGCCTGCGACCCATGTGGGGCCTGAGCCCGAGGCCGCCCCCATCGAAGAACAGGGTCTCGGCTGGAAGAGCAGCTTCGTTAGCGGCAAAGGCGGCGACACGATAAGCAGCGGCATCGAAGGAGCCTGGAAGCCTAACCCGACCAAATGGGACATGGGCTATCTGAAGGTCCTTTTCAAATACGAGTGGGAACTGGTCAAGAGCCCGGCCGGAGCAAACCAGTGGCTGGCCAAGGACGTGGCCGAAGAAGACATGGTAATTGACGCCCACGATCCTTCAAAAAAGCGCCGGCCTATGATGACTACGGCCGACCTCTCCCTGCGCTTCGACCCGATCTATGAACCCATCGCAAGGCGCTACCTGCAGAACCCCGAGGAATTCGCTGATGCCTTCGCCCGGGCCTGGTTCAAGCTGACCCACCGCGATATGGGGCCCCGGTCGCGCTACCTCGGCCCGGAGGTGCCGCAGGAGGAGCTGATCTGGCAGGATCCGGTGCCGCCAATAGATCATGAGCTGATTGATGCGAAGGACATCGCCTCTCTCAAGGGAAAGATCATCGCCTCGGGACTGTCTATCTCCCAACTGGTTTCGACCGCGTGGGCGTCGGCATCTACGTTCCGCGGTTCCGACAAGCGAGGCGGGGCAAACGGGGCGCGCATCCGTCTTGCGCCGCAGAAGGATTGGAAGGTCAACCAGCCGGCCCAACTGAGGAGCGTGCTGCAGATCCTTGAGGGAATACAGAAAGAGTTCAATAACTCGCAGTCAGGCGGGAAGAAGGTATCACTCGCCGATATGATTGTCTTGGGTGGATGCGCAGGTATCGAGCAGGCTGCAAAGAACGCTGGGCACGATGTTACTGTCCCATTTACACCGGGACGCACGGATGCGTCGCAGGAGCAAACCGACGCGGCGTCATTTGCCGTCCTCGAACCGGTTGCGGACGGTTTTAGGAACTACCTTAAAACCAAGTACGCTGTACCTGCAGAGGAACTGCTAATTGACAGGGCTCAACTGCTGACGCTGACCGCCCCCGAGATGACGGTTCTCGTTGGCGGCATGCGCGTCCTGAATACCAACTTCGGAGGATCCCGGCACGGGGTATTCACCAAGAGGCCGGAGACACTCACCAATGACTTCTTTGTGAACCTGCTCGATATGAGCACGGTATGGAAGGCGACCTCAGAAGATCAAGACGTCTTCGAGGGCCGTGATCGCGCAAGCGGTGAACTAAAGTGGACCGGCACCCGTATCGACCTCATTTTCGGTTCGAACTCACAGCTACGGGCCATTGCTGAGGTTTACGCATGCGCGGACGGGCAGCAGAAGTTTGTCCACGAGTTCGTGGCGGCCTGGAGCAAGGTGATGGACCTTGACCGTTTCGACCTTGCCTAATCGAAGAATAAACAGCTTCGATCGCTTTATAACCGGGCGCCAAAAAACGGGCAACCTGTTCAGCGGACTGAATATCACTCCGCTGAACAGAAGCATTTAGTTACCGTGAAAATACACCCGTTGTCATCCCCGAATGCCCAAGGTATCCTCGGAATCCATCTCTGCCATGAAAATAAAGTGATGCGCCCATGGGACCGACCAGAGCAGGGAACCGTTCGTTCGCGAAGCTCACGGCCTAATCGAGATAGGTCAGCCTGGGCATTCAACGTCATTCAGCCAGGCCGGGAGCACGGTTATGCGGGCCTGCGCCGAGCGGGATGCCCGCGCCTTGATCCAGTTGCGCGATCTGTCGCTATTCCAGTCGAATGGTTCCAAACGCTGGGCTTAAAGCGTGCCCTGCCCGGAGCGGTCCTCTATAAAGGCGAGCAGCCGTTCGAAATCCGGGGCGTCCGCATCCACAATCCGCTCCATGTCGAGGATATCTGGAAAACGCTGACCGAACCTTCCGGAAAAAGGAAACGCTGATCAATGCCTCTGGGCAGGAAAGGCCGGTCATCGAGAAGGACGCTCCCGAACGTTCGGCACCGTCTGAAGGCGATATCGCCAGCACCCACAACGGTCTCCGATCTCACGGTTGTATCCGCTGTATGGTAATCCGCTTGCGCTGGACCCACTGGCCCGGCTTTCGTCGGATACCTGCAGGAGGGCAGTTCGAAATGCCTGCCGGCCGCGCCGATTTCAGTGGACACGCCAGAAACTACAAGACCCCGATGGACCATTTGTTAAATATGGCCCACGGGGTCTTGCGTTAAACAAGAACCGCTGAAATCAGCGGATGGATTTTTGGCTCCCCGAGTGCAACCTGTTTCATAACCATTCTCTTTCTCCCGCAGTAAACCGAAAAACTACAATTTCAAAGAGTTATCAAAGATCAGACTGCCTCCCATGAGGCGGAAGCGGCGTTGAATCACATTTCCGGTTTACTTTGGCATCTTACCTCATGTCACAGCTTGTCACAGTTCTTGTCATAGCATGTCATAGCTCGATGTCACAGCATGGCGCAGCAACTTAACCGGATAATTTTCCTGCCAGGATGTAAATTTTTGTCGGATCGGTAGGGCTTGAGGCGTTCTCGATTATCAGGCCTTTGTCGACCATTGCCTTGAGATCCCTTTGCAAGGTACGGCGGCTGACACGAGAGCTGAGGCGCTCAAAGTCCTGGATACTCACCCGACCATGGACAAGGATATGGGACAGAGCCAAGGCCTGGCGGTCGGACAGGTTATGCTCCTTGATAATCAGATTCTTGCGGATGGCCTGCTCGCCGCGCTTCCTGACCTCGGAAAGCTGGGTGCTCAGGCCATCGACAAAGAATTCCAGCCAGCCGGTCATGTCCATGCCGGCTTCCCGTACCCCCTGGATAGCCCGGTAAAAGGCTGGCCGGTACCTGTCGTAGTATTCGCTGATCGTTAACAGTCGCTTGAAGTCGTACCCCGCCCGGTAAAGGTACAGAGTGGATAGCAGGCGGGACGTACGGCCGTTACTGTCTAAAAAAGGATGAATGTTCACCAGTTGGAACTGGACAATCCCGCTCACCAACACCGGGTGTGAATCCTCTTCGCTGCTCAGGAAATCCACCAGTTCGGCCATCATGATGGGCACATCGTGTGCCGGGGGCGGCGTGTAGATGGTTTCACCGGTTGCGGAGTTGACCACAAAATTCTGGATTTTCCGGTACTGGCCCGGCGCCGCCGAGCCGCCTCTGACCCCTTCTACTAGCCGCTTGTGAATTTCACGGATAAGACCCTCAGTGATCCGGTCTCCGCTGGCAAGGTATTCTGAGACGAAATCAAAGGCCTTCCGGTAATTCAGGAGTTCTCTGACATCGTCGGGGTCGGCCTCGGGGACAAGATTGCCTGCGAGGAGTCGCTCTGCCTGATCCAAGGTCAGACGCGTGCCTTCGATATGGGTTGTATGATGGGCCTCCAGTATCAGCGCCAGCCGCCCCATTTCCCTCACCCAGTCCTCTGACAGGGTAGCGGCCTCCAGGAAACCCCGGGCTCGCTCGATGCGGGTCAGTCCGGAAGTGATCCGGTTGGTTATCGTGAATATCGGTTTGAAGGTTTTTGTCATTCTATTACTCGTTTTCTCGATCCTCCCAGGCTGTTTTCGCCTTCACCTCGTCGATGAGAAACCGCACGCCCTGGTTGTCGGACGGGTTCAGCCAGAGCATCTTCTCAAATATGTGCGCCGCCTCGTCAAAGCGCCCAAGACGCCAGAGACACAATCCATAGCCGTGCATACAGCGCAGAAACGGGCGGTTGTCTATAAGGCCCCACGCTAGCACGCCGGTAAAGTCGTCACCCAAAGACAGCTCGCCGATGCGCAGGCCGACTTCGTAATGCCGGATGGCATTTTGCGCCCAGTGATCAAAAACAAAATTGCCCAGATGCAAGTGGGCATCGAGGCAGCGCATGTCCGCCTGGCATAAATCCATCAGGATCTTTTCCGCCTCTGCCCGCTCGCCGGCATCTTTAAGATCGTTGGATCGGGTGATGGGGTCATTGAAAGGATCGTCAGGATCCTCGCCGGGCAGCACCTGCTCCATTTCGAACATGGGCCGGGGGCCATGAGCGATGATCGGCTTGGCCCATTCCTCGATGGGTTCGCATTCTTCTCCCCAATACTCTTCCTTGGGGTCCCACACGCCCATCTCTTTGAGCCCCAGCGGCACGAGATCGAGGGCCTTCACGTCGATCCGGGTCGATTGAATCTCGCCGGAAAGGTACGGATGACCGCTGTAACGCCACTGCTTCCGGGGTGCCACCGTTACGATTGCGCCAGGCACCACCTCCCAGAAACCGCTTGCGCGCAAGGTAATGATACGGTCGCTTCCCAACAACCGGCACCGGGCGGCCCGCTCCATGACCGATAGGACGACCAATTCAACGGGTTTACTCAGGTCGATGTCATCATCTGCTACCTTTTGCTGCCGCATTTATTCTACCTTCCAGATACCGGCTTTCACCAGACGTTGAATCAGCGCCTCGCGTCGCGTAAGATCAGCCATGAACTTTTTCAATTCTTGTTGAAATTGCTTTTTGGTCGCAAACAGATCATAGGCTTCGGCAATGTCGACGAGTATGCGGCAGGCCTCGTCATAGCCACGCCCTGATCCACGCTCGACAGGTTCTTTGACCGACGCCCAGGCCTTGGGAAAATCGCTGGACGGATTTTTCATGTGCGCCTTGCGTTTCTCAAGTCGCTTGATCTCCCGTTGCTTTTGGTCCCGTTTTTGTTTTTCCATCCGGACGAGACGCGCCTTTTCGGCGTTCTGCCGCAATTCTCCCACCGTACGACGAGGTGCGTCGGTATCGCCCGTATGTAAGATGCGCCGCCATGATGCGAACCGGTTCCTGATGGACCGTTCGGCCTGCTGCCCCTTGCCCTCCAGCAATTGTTTCAGGATCGAATTGATTTCTTCTTTTGGCAGGGCATCGATCCACTTTTCCATTTCCCGTTGTGAAACTTCCGTCTCCTGCGCAGCCGGGCTGCCCATGCCGGCGCCCGCCAGCAGGTCCGGGTCCACCTCAAGAAATTCGGCCAGCGCCTGCTGGGCTGCCGTCAGGTTTTCCAATCCGCTCACGGACAGCGGCTCCGTCTCTTCGTCATCCATCATCTCCCCTGCGATGGCCGGCAGCCAGCCGATATACAGGCTGCGCAGATCCCCACGCAGCAGTTCATCCCGCACCGGGGCCAGACGCGCCATCCAGCCCCGGCCGTCCTCCATGCCGAAGCGGTCGTAGTTCTCCGACTCTTCCAGGCGCCAGGTAATGATCCAATGGGTCTTGGTGGCCTTGATATCCATCAGATTAGATACAGCCACGGCCTTGGCCGTCTCTTGGGTCAATGCTTCGATCGGCAGGCGCACCATGAAAATGGCCGTCATCCAGTTGGCCACATAGACATGGGCATCGAAATAGTGCTGCATCAGCTTGCGGGGATCGCCCTTGAAGTTACCCCAATGATACTCGTTGGTGAAACTGACCGGCGTGATCGTAGCCCTCGTAGAAAGCACCCGCAATTCGTCCAGCTCATTTGCCGTCAGAGGCCGGTCAATGGCCAAAAACTCGTAGTACTGGTATTCGCTCATGATTTCAGTTCAGCCTTTATCTGGGGTCGACCGTCGTTTTCGGTTTCGCTTTCCTATATCCAAGGCATGGTCGACAATGCCAGGCAACGATGGCGGTTCAGCAGTTCCCGCACATCATCGGGATCGGTCTCGGGGACCGGCTTGCCTTCCAGGAGTTGCTCAGCTTGATCCAAGGTCAGGCGTGTACCCTCGATATGCGTGGTATGATGAGCTTCGAGGATCAGCGCTCGACGCCCCATCCCCCTCACCCAGGTCTCGGACAAAGTCGCGGCCTCCAGGAAGCCCCGAGCCCGCTCGATGCGGGTCAGCCCGGCGGTGATCCGGTTGGTGATGGCGAAGATGGGTTTGAAGGTCTTGGTCATCCTATTAATCCTCAATTATCCCGCCCCCTGCGGGCAGTGGCGTCTTCGGGCTTCATGCCCCTTTCAAGCATGTCCCGGCGGTATTCGATCTGCTCAAGGTTTTGGATCATCGTTCCACCGCTTCATGTTGGTGTGCTAGGAGCTGTTCCGGAAATGCTGACGCGTGCGGAGCCATCCCTCGACCTGGGGATCGCGCAGGTTCGGGTTGCCCTGGATGAACGCTTGGGTATCGTTGAAAAACGGTGCTATTTCTTCATTTGTCATGTGCGGCTTCCACCTCCTCCCGGATCTTCTCGTAGACCTCCTTGAGGAGGTGTTGGCTGACAGCCTCGCGGAATTGATCCTCGTTCATGAATTTTGCCGTAATCTCCTCGTTCTGTTCCATGCGGTCGATGAAGAGGCCTTCCAATGCCTTGCGGAAGACGTAGCCGAAGTTCTCCATTGTGTTGGCAAGCGCGGCTTGACGTAGGCTGCTGTCGGCCACGGCGTCCTCGCGTATCGATTCGAAAAACAATTGGTCGCCCGGCTTGAACTCCGTTCCGAACCGCTCGTTGAGAATATCGATCAGCTTGGACAGCTCGATCTCATCACCTCGAGCGACGCCGGTGCCCACAGACGTCGGCCCCGATACCTCGTATCGGGCTCCCGGCTCCATGACGAAGGAGCCCTCACCGATCTTTTGCAAACGGTAAAACTTCAGCGCCACGTCATCATCAAAGTTGTAGATCGGTCCCCGGTTATCTCTCGGCAGTTTGGTAAGCAGAAACCGGACGTACGAATACAGCTTTTCCAAATCGGAGTCCTGGAAGGGGATCACCTGCGACATGAAAGAATAAAGGTTTCTAAAAGCGACCAACGTCTTCCGGAACTCCTCTCGGACCTCTTCCTCAAGTCCGTTGTAACGATTCACGTCCGGATCAATGCATGCGTTCATCCTGGCGTGGTCGGCGGGTGTTTGATTCTGCCGTGGTTTGTAGAATACCTTACAGAACTCCTCGACCTCGGCCTTGTAGTAGACCTGGTGTCCGTCCAATTTGGCCTGAAGCTCGTAAAGCTGCTTCGGCTGCGCCCTCTCGCCGATGATCGTTTGCTCGTAGTAGGGTTGGAAGGCCTTCAATATCTCTTCGGGTTCGTTGACGAAGTCGAGAACAAAGGTATCTTCCTTGCCCGGATGGGTGCGGTTAAGCCGTGAGAGGGTTTGGACCGCCTGGATTCCTGCGAGCCTTTTGTCCACGTACATAGTGTGAAGAAGCGGCTGGTCGAATCCGGTCTGGTATTTCTCCGCCACGAGCAACACCTGGTACTCTTCTGTCCCGAAGCGTTCCGGTAGTTCCTTTTCCCGGATGCCTTTGTTCATAGCGACTTCCGTATACTCCACACCGGGAGCATCCGGATCGATCACCGTGCCGGAGAAGGCAACCAACGTTTTGATTCCCGTGTACCCTTTCTCGGCGATGTACTTATCGAATGCCTGCTTGTACTTCACCGCGTGCAATCGGCTGGAGGTAACCACCATCGCCTTCGCCTTTCCGCCGATCTTGTGCATGGTGAAGTGGCGGAAATGCTCGACCATGACCTCCGTCTTCTGGGCGATGTTGTGCGGGTGGAGACTCATGAAGCGGGCGAGCGCCCTTGAGGCCTTGCGTTTGTCCACCTTGGGATCGTCTTCGATGGACTTGATCAGCCGGTAATACGTCTTGTAGGTCGTGTAATTCTGGAGCACGTCGAGGATGAAACCCTCGTCGATGGCTTGACGCATGCTATAGAGATGAAAGGGTTGCGGCTTGCCATCCGCGCCGGGAGTGCCGAAGACCTCCAGCGTCCTGTATTTGGGGGTCGCGGTGAAGGCGAAGAAGCTGATATTGGGCTGGTGGCCGCGCTTGGCCATGGTCTTGAGGATTTCCTCTTCATAATCGGGTAGCCCTTCCTCCTCGGCCTTCGCCCTGGCCTCTTCCTTGATCGCAGCACCGGCGAGCACACCCTTGAGTTCGGTCGCCGTCTCGCCGCCCTGCGAACTGTGCGCCTCATCCACGACCACCGCGTACCGGCGCATGGGCAAATCGCCCATCTTCTCGGTGACAAAGGGGAATTTCTGAAGCGTGGTGATCACGACCGGCACACCAGACCCGAGGGCCTCGGCCAACTGGGTCGAGTTGATGTCGATCTTCTGGACCACGCCCTGCTTGTGCTCGAACTGGTAGATGGTGTTCTGGAGCTGCTGGTCGAGGACGACCCGGTCGGTAACCACGATGATCGAGTCGAAGACCTTTTCGTCCTTTGCGGTGTAGAGGCTGGCGAGCCGATGAGCCAGCCAGGCGATGGAGTTGGACTTGCCGCTGCCGGCTGAGTGCTGGACAAGGTAATTGGTCCCGGCCCCCCGCACGCGGGCGTCGGCTACGAGCTTCCTTACGCAATCGAGCTGGTGATAGCGCGGGAAGATCATCGTCTCTTTAAAAGGCGCGTCGCAACGCGCCCCTGCAGTCTGCTTGACCTGCTTCTTTTCGATGTGGATGAACCTTGCCAGGACGTCGAGGAGGCTGTGCCTCTCCAGGACCTCTTCCCAGAGGTAGGCGGTTTTGTAGCCACCTGGATTCTCCGGGTTGCCTGCGCCCCCTCCGCAGCCCCTGTTGAAGGGCAGAAAATAGGTGCTGCGGCCGGAAAGCCGCGTGGCCATGTAAACTTCGTCTGTGTCCACGGCGAAATGAACCAGCGTGCGCCTCTTGAACTGGAAGATCGTGTCGGCCGGGTCGCGGTCATTTCTGTATTGAGTGATCGCATGCCGCCAGGTCTGAGCGGTCATGGGGTTCTTGAGCTCCAGCGTGGAGACGGGGATGCCGTTCAGGGCCAGAACGACGTCCAGAGATTTATTGTGACCACTGGGGTGTGCCGCGATTTTCCCAGATGTGTTGTAGGGGCGAAATATTTTTCGCCCGTACATAAGTTGCCGCGTGATGGTGAGCCGGTTGGCCGCGTAGAGTTTCTGGGTGTCCGGATTCATTCCGCTCGCCGGGGCGAAGTAGGCCACGCGGAAGAGCTTGCCGAAGCACTTGAACCCGTGCCGCAGGACCGAAAGGCAGCCTTCGTGGTCGGAGCCCAGCGCCCGGCAGAGGTCGTCCAGTAGCGTCTCCTCGGCCTTCTCCTTCTGGAGGTTGGCGAGGTATTCCCATTCCTTGGGTTGAGTCTTCTGGATGAAGGCGATCACGTCGGCGGAAAACAGGCCGCGCTCGGGATCGAACGCCTCCCGGTCGCCTTTCTCATATCCGCCCGCCGTCGTGAGGTGGTGCTCGATGGCGGTCTCGAATGCTTGTTCAGAATATGGTTTCATGGCAATCCCCCTTCCGTAGGGGCAACCCCCCGTGGTTGCCCTGTCGGATATTGGCCATTCGGATTTTCCCGATCCAATGCCCATTTTGCCGGGTTGTTGACGATGTATTCCCGGATGCGGTTCAATTCATCGTCATTGCGGATGATGTGTTCGTAATAATTGCGTTGCCACAATTTGCCGGGGAACGGCGCCCCACCATTTGTTTTTACACCGTGTATGTACGCATTCGTGGTCATTGTTTTGAACCATTGAATAATCGTCGGTAGGGGCGCACCTGCGTGTGCGCCCGAATGGGGGCGGACACGCAGGTCCGCCCCTACGAGGATAATGATTCCGTGGAAATGATTTGGCATGATGACGTATTCGTCCGTTTCGATGTGGGGAAATTTGTTGTTCAATTCGGCCCACCATTGTTCAACCATCCGCACGGCATCATTCAATTGCATTTCACCATCCACAATATCGCCAAACAAACATGCCCGGTTGTGCGCGCATACGGTCACAAAATACGCCCCGGCTCGGGAATAATCGTACCCCTGCAACCGGACGGACCGGCGGTGTTTGTTCATGTTCGCGCCTCCTTGCGAACATCGATCTTTCCTGTCACTGCCGCGGAAATCAGCGCCGTGCGGTATTCGCGGAGCAGTTCAATGGATTTTTCCACCTTCTCGATCAGCGCGTCGATCCGCGCCGTCTCGCGGTCCAGGAAGGCGGCGATGGCCAGTTGTTCGGGTAGCGGAGCAAGCGCCACGGGTTTAATGCCAACATTCGTTGCGGTGATTAGAGGCTGAGCATTCTTGCTGATTTCTGGAGTGAAGTCGAGCACCAGCGAAGCGTAATGCAGATAGGCGGTATCAACATGCCTCGGTCTATCAAGCACTAAGCAGTTGTCAGACACACCGAAGATGCCATTCACAAAATTGATGGCACCCGAAGATCCCACGCGACCGATGAGAACTCGTGGTGATGTAAATGAAGGGCTGTTGGTGCGTCCAATAACACCGTTGGCTCCATACAACGGGTACTCGCCATCTACCGCCTTTGCATCTTCTCCACTTCGGATGCTTGCGAGGAACTTAAGCCGCTTGACCTCCCAATGCGCCGGAATCTTCCCCAGCCATTCGATGCCGGAGTCCTTCATGGGGGCGTTGGGATCGAGCCCCTTGGTGACGGCGTGGCTGATGAGGGCGGATCGCTTCTCCTGGAGCAACTCGATCTGCCGCCGCTTTTTCTCGATCAGCGCATCGATCCGCGCCGTCTCGCGGTCCAGAAAAGCAGCGATGGCGCGCTGCTCTGGGAGCGATGGAATGGTAACCCCGATATTGCCGACCTCCGGCGCATTGATCGCCGGGTAGCTAACGCCGGTGGAACGTGACACAACCGTCTCGACGAAGAAAGGGGATCGCAGCGCGTAGGACAGATAGCCGGAATCGAGTTTGCGAGGCCGAACCACCGCGAAACCGGTGGAGACGATCAGGTTGTCACCCGGGTCGCGAATCGGGGCGATAGCCCGCAGGTAGGTGCGAACTGTGGAAACAATCGTGTCTCCGTCACGCACGATACGCCTTGCCCGCGATGGTGCATCTTCGAAACGGTAGGTCTCCGTGGCCACGATTCCTTTGGCCGCATCAACGCTGCCGATATCGACGTAGACGAACTCGTAGTCGGGATCGGTCGTTTCCGGGAGCGCTTCGTCGTTGATTGAGGCGCTGTACTTCAATCTTCGGACATCCCAATGCTCCGGCACATCACCAAGCCACGCCACACCCGACGGCTTGTACGCCGGGTAGGTCCCTCGTTTGTGTTGTGTTGCGGGCCGGCTCATGACTTGCCCCCTTTGCCAGGCGCTTTTTTCCTGCTCTCCGGTTTGACGAGCTTCTTCCGGGCGTCCTCCGGGCGAACCGTCAAGTTTTCCTTGACGGTTGCCTTTGCGGATGCCTCGCCCATCTCCTCGCCGCGATTCTCCAGCGCCAGCTGGGACCGCTCGATGGCCTCGTGCAGTTTGCGTTTCAGAACATCCTTGGGCGGCAACACGGTCAAATATTCGGCGACATGGATGCCGGAGCGGCCGAGTTCCAGAAGTTCGATCTGTTCGGCGTTTTTGCCGGCGCAGAGGATAATGCCCAGGGGCGAATCTTCGTTTTGCTTACGCTCGTGCCTGTCAAGCCAGCGCAGATACAACTCCATCTGGCCCTTGTGGTCGGGCCGGAACCTGTCGAGTTTGAGCTCTACCGCCACCAGCCGTCGCAGATCGCGATGGAAAAAGAGCAGGTCCAGGTAAAAATCGTCGTGATCCACGGTGATGCGCTTCTGGCGGGCGACAAAGGTGAAGCTGCCGCCCAATTCCAGGATGAAGGATTCCAGTTCACGCAGGATGGCCGCTTCCAGGTCTTTTTCCTGGTAAGCATCCTTCAAACCGAGAAAGTCGAGCAGGTAGGGATCGCGGAACACCAGGTCGGGTGTCATGCGATCTTCTTCCCGCAAGGCTTGAAGTTCGAGCTTTGCCAGTTCCGCCGGTTTTTTGGAAAGTGCCGTGCGTTCGTACAGCATGGAAGCGATCTTCTGCCGAAGGGTGCGGACGCTCCAGCGCTCCACCCGACACATCTCCGCGTAAAATTCCTTCTGCAGCGGTTCTTTCAGATAAATCATCTCCTTGAAGTGAGACCAGCTTAATTGTCTCGACAGAGTAGAGACTATTTGAACATCGGGGAAGGCATCGGCAAATCGAATCATGTGGCGGATGTTTTTTGCGGAAAACCCGTTTCCATATTCCATCTCCAATTGTCTCGACACCGTCGAGACAATCTCTTCCCCGTATTCGGCCCGAGAGCCCTTGAGGATCTCCTGGCCAACGCGCCCGCCGATGCGCCAATAGAGCATGGTTAAGCCGGTATTCACCGTGGCGGCTACAGCAGCCCGTGCTTCCTGGATCATTTTTCGGATATCGCCAACCAACTTGTCTGTGGTGGCCGGAAGAATGGAAGATTTTACCGGTTTGTCATTCATTCCGTCACCTCCGCGAGCATGTCCGCGATTTCCTTCTCGATCTTCTTGAGATCGGCCTCGATCTCTTCGAGCGGTCTCGGCGGTTGGTACTTGTAGAAGTATCGGTTGAAGTTGATCTCGTATCCGACCTTGGTCTTGGTTTCGTCAATCCAGGCATCGGGTACGTGCGGCAGGACCTCGCGTTTCATGTACTCAGCTACGTCTTCCTTGAGAGGCACGTTCTCGTAGTCGCGCAGTTCCGGATCGGGTTCGGGGTTCCCCTTGGCGTCGGTGCAGATATCGGCCGTCTCGTCCCGCTCGGAAAGGGCCATGAGCATTGCCTTGAAGAGCGCGTTCGGGATCTTGAGACCCGACTTCTTGAACGCCTCCTTCATCATCTCCGAGAACTGTTCCCGGTTCTTGACCACACCTTTAGCGGCAAGCGGCCGCAGGGCGGACAGGATGGCTTCCTGAAGTTTGCGGCCTTCTTCGATCTCGGCGGCAGCGGCCTTTGTATCCTTGCGTTTCTTGCTGGAGGCGAGGTTGGCGAAGGCCGTGGTCTCCTTGATACTGGCAATCCGAGTCTCGTCCACCGCGAAGTTGAGCCGCAGAGGGCGTTCCACGGTGATGCGGCGGTGGCCGAAGTCCTCGTTATCGAAAATGCGGACATGTTCGGCATCCTTGAAATTTCCATAGAGCCGGGTGATCTCGTCGCGCTGGTCATCGCAGATTTCGTTGCGCTTGTTGCCGAGGGACTTGCGCATCTTCTTGAAGAAGCTCGTTGCGTCCACCAGTTGTACCTTGCCCCTGCGGCCAGGCTCCTTGCGGTTGGTGACAATCCAGAGGTAGGTATAGATGCCGGTGTTATAAAAGAGCTGATCCGGCAGGGCGACAATGGCCTCCAGCCAGTCGTTTTCGATGATCCAGCGGCGGATTTCACTTTCTCCAGACCCGGCCGCACCGGTGAACAGCGGCGACCCGTTGAAGACGATTCCAAGGCGGGTGCCCCCTTCCTTCGGGTCCCTGCCTGCGCCGTGCCCGTCGCGGCAGGCAGGCTTCATCTTGCTGATCATGTGCATGATAAAGAGAAGGGAGCCGTCATTGATGCGGGGCAGTCCCGCGCCGAAGCGTCCTCCGAAGCCCTGTTCTTCATGTTCGCGGCTGATGAAGTCGGCTTCCGGCTTCCATTCCACGCCGAAAGGTGGATTGGCCAGCATGTAATCGAACTTGTGGCGAGAGAACCGGTCGTCGGTAAAGCTGTCGCCAAATGCGATGTGCTCGATATCCTGCCCCTTGATCATCATGTCCGAGCCGCAGATGGCATAGGCCTGGGCGTTGTAGTCCTGTCCAAAGACCTCCATGCGGGCGTCGGGATTGAGCTCACGCACGTAGTCCTCAGCCACAGACAACATGCCGCCTGTCCCGCAGGCCGGGTCGTATAGGGTCTTGACGATTCCTTTGGTGGTTAGGATGTCACCGTCAGGCATAAAGAGGAGGTTCACCATCAGGCGAATGACCTCACGGGGGGTGAAGTGATCGCCGGCCTCCTCATTCGATGCCTCGTTGAATCTCCGGATCAGCTCCTCGAAGATGTAGCCCATCTCGATGTTCGAGACGGCATGCGGGTGCAGGTCGATATCGCAGAATTTGGACACTACCAGATAGAGCCGGTCGGCCTTGTCGAGCTTGGCGATGTGTTCCTCGAATCCGAAGTGCTCGATGATCTCTCGGGCCCGCGTGGAGAAACCCTTGATGTAGTTGGTCAGATTTGCAGCGATGTTGTTCGGGTCGCCTTTGAGCTTTTCGAAGGTGTAGCGGCTGGTGTTGTAAAAAGGCACGCCTGTGACGCGGCAGAGAATAGGATCGACGTTTTTGACTTTGCCGCCCGAGAGTTTCTTCTGCTGTTCGAGAACCTTGCCTTTGGTGGGCGTAAGGACGCAGTCGAGACGGCGAAGAATGGTCATGGGGAGCATGACGTCCTTGTACTGGTTTGGCCGGTAGGGCCCCCGAATGAGGTCGGCAACCGACCAAATGAAACTTACTTTTTCGCCGAAATTGTTCATGGCTGCACCTAATTCTGATCCGAGCCCAGATCTGCGAAATCAATCATGTCTGCAGGCAGGGTCAACTTGCCTCGTTCGATCATCTTTTCGCAGAAGGCTTTCAGTTGGGCCTTGGCGAGCTTTGATGGCATGGATCGTCCGTTTTCCCACCGGTTGACGGTTGCGTAGCTGACGCCGAGCTGCCGGGCCAGGTCCTCCTGGCTCAAGGCGAGCTGACGCCGCATCTTTTTCACCAACGCCGAAAAACTTCGATTCTCTGTGTCCATTTGCTGCACCTCTTGTCCGGATGGCAGATCACGGCTCTTGCCCGAATATAATAGCGTATGCTATATCGTTCGCAAGAGAAAAGCAAGAGAACTCCGCCGCTTGATCGAGCCGGATTTCAGTATCGCCACCTCCCGGTCGGAAGCGGCTTAAGGCCGCGATCCACCGTCATATCAACCACTACGGTCGATATCTACCGGAGGACCTTTCGAGGTATCGGGCTGAATTGACGGTGATAGGTGTTAACAGCGCCGAAAAAGGAATAGAGAATCGAAGAATTCGAGGGGCACATCCGAAAGCGGAGGGCGTAAGTCGGCGTGGACACGCCTGAAACGACGAGACCCCGAGGGGCCAAATCATAAGATCGGATCCCACGGGGTCTTGCGTTAAACAAGAACCGCTGAAGTTCAGCGGATTAAATTTGATGGCTTCGTAAAAAGTCCATCTGCTACGTTGCGCTGCATCCTTCGTCATTGCGGCGTACCCATATGTATGCCTCATTCCTCAGGATTTGCGCGCCTTGCATCTGAAGCTTTTTTCTTTGCCATCCCAATTTTGAGTTTTTACGATTTCATCAAATTTGGCTCCCCGGCGAGGACTTGAACCTCGAACCTAGTGGTTAACAGCCACCCGCTCTGCCGATTGAGCTACCGGGGAATTAAATTGTTGTCGCAAAACGGACCGGGTGATTCATCCCGATCCGCTCGGAATGTCTTTATTAATGGAGGATTTGGAAGTTGTCAAGAATCCTTTCCATCAAAAAATGCATGATGCCGGGCCCAGAATGTCTCCGGGGTGTATCGATGTTCCTGGGTACCCTTACACTCCACGGCAAAGCTGGCGCAGGTGGCGCCCATGCGCGCCGACGTATCAAGGGGTCTTCCCGATACCAGGCCTTTGATCAGTCCGGCGCGGTAGGCATCTCCCGCACCGGTGGGATCCACGACTTGTCGGGGAGGAACCGCCGGAATCCGCACCTCTTTTTCATGGGTTGCCAGCAAGGATCCATTTTCCGCCAAGGTGGTGATGATGGCCCGTTTCGTTTGCGCCAGCAGGTCGGATTTCGTCATGCCCGTCATCCGCAAGACCATCTCCAGTTCGTAGTCGTTGGAGATGAAGATATCGCACCCGGTCAAGATCTCAAGGACTTGCTTTCCGGACATGGCCGAAGTGGTCTGCCCCGGATCGAAAATAAACGCGATTTGTTTGGCCTTGAATTCCCGGCTGTAGGTCAGCATGTCTTCGATGTTTCCCGGTGATAGGATCCCGATAGCGCCCTGACCTGAATCCGGGATGGAAAAGCCGGATGGGTATCGCATGGCCCCGGGGTTGAATCCGGTGATCTGGTTGTCCCCTCGATCCGTCGTGATGTAAGCACCGGCCGTGAATTCCTCCGGAATGACCCGGATCCCTTCCAGGGAGAGTCCGTTTTCTTTCAGCCATGCCTCATAATGCGAAAAATCTTTCCCCGCGGATGCCAGGATGAGCGGTTTTTCTTTCAGCATGGCTAGGTTATAGGCGATGTTGCCGGCGGTTCCTCCGAATTTTTCGGCAAGGCCGTTGACGTTGAAACAGACGTTGAGAACATGGATCTTGTCAGGCAGGATGTGATCGGAAAACCTTCCGGGAAAATCCATGATCCGGTCATAGGCCAGGGATCCGGAAACGTAGATATTCATCGTCTCTCCAGGTATACGTGGGGATGTGTGCCGGAGCTTACCAGACCAAAGATTGGTGAATCCAGCCCTTGTCTCCGTCGACGTGTTCGACATGGATCCAATCTTTTTTTTTCTCCAATACCTTAAAAGGAACCCCTTTTTCGGCTGTGAAGGCCACGGTCTGACGGGGGCCCGGACCTGAGCGGATTTTGCAATTTTCGCTGATCGTGACCACGGATGGTATATTGGCGACCAGCGATTGGTGAATCCACCCCTCGTCTTTGTCGGAATCAATGAAGTGCAGCCATTCCACTTTTTTCTCGGTGATCTGCAGGGGGTGATACATCCCCACCTGCCAAATAGTCTCGTACTGGTCGCCCGGACCGCTCCGTACATTGGCGGCGGAGACCTTGACGGCCAGGCGTTGGGGACCGGCCAGGGCAGAGGCGGCCAACAGCAGGACCAGGATGGTCAAAAGATATTTTTTCATTGCGGCTCCTTGTTCCGTGGCAGTTTAAACCTGGTAAAAGACCATATCCGGAAGCTTCACGCAGGTCAGTTTATTGCCATAAACGGCACCGGTGTCAATGCCGATTTTATTCGGCATCACCAGGGGTTCAGAAAATGGGGTGTGTCCGAAAACCACCCGTTTTCCGAAATCGTAATCCGAATCGATGAACTCACTACGGATCCAGAGAAGGTCGTTTGCATCTTGTAGGTTGATGGGGATCTTTTTCCGGATCCCGGCGTGGACGAATAAAAAGTCCCGGGTTTCATGATACAAGACCAGAGAATTGTAAAATTCCATGTGTGACTCGGGGACGGGGTGTCGATCCCCCGGTTTCTTGCGTTTTAGGTAACTCTCCAGGGTGATTTGTCCGCCGTTTATCAAATAAGTGAAGCGGTCGTGACCTGAAAGATACTTTAAAAGCATGTCCTCATGGTTGCCTTTTAAAAAGATGATATTTTCCACCTGCCGTTTCAGATCGACCAGGTAATCGACCACTTCGTAGGAACCAGTGCCCCGGTCCACGTAGTCTCCGATGAAGATCAAGAGATCCCGCTTTCGATCTATGTCGACCTTGTCCATCAACGCGAACACTTTATTCGGGGTTCCGTGGATGTCGCCTACGGCGAATATTTTTTCCATCGAATCCATCGTTACCACAACATGAAAACACGCCTTCGGCTATCGAGCCGTTGAATGCCTTCTTCCCGGGCGGCGGTAAGGGCCGCCTGGAAGTCCCGAGCCAAAAGCGCTTCGGCAAGCTCGGGGATTTCCGCAGCGCGTCCGCAGGGACGGTACTGAGCCATGATGTTGACATAGGTATTTGTAGATATTCGGGTGGCGATAAACCGCATGATCTCCCGGGTCCCGGCAAGGCCTTGGGGAAGCACCAGATGACGTAACAAAAGACCTCGGTAAGCGATCCCTTCGTCGTCCATCACCAGATCCCCTACCTGGCGATGCATTTCGAGGATGCCCTTTCGGGCTACGTCCGGATAATCTTCGGCGTCGCAGGTTTTTTGGGCAATGTCTGAATCCCAGAACTTGAAATCCGGCATGTAGATGTCGATGACGCCTTCCAGGATCCGGAGGGTGTGGACGCTGTCATAGCCCCCTGAATTGTATACCAGCGGAATGGACAGGCCGTCTTCGATGGCGATCCCAAGGGCGCTTAAAATCTGAGGAACCACATGGGTAGGGGTCACGAAATTGATATTATGACATCCCCGGTGTTGCAGATCGAGCATCATGGCCGAAAGCTCGCGATCAGAAACCGTTTTCCCAATCCCCTGGTGGCTGATGTCGTAATTCTGGCAAAAAATGCACAACAGGTTGCAATGGGTGAAAAATATCGTCCCGGAACCGTGTCGGCCAACCAAGGGTTGTTCTTCCCCGAAATGAGGATCATAACTGGAGACCATGGCGGAAGCCCCTGTCTTGCATATTCCCGTCTCGCCGGACAGACGATCCACCTTGCATTGCCGGGGACACAGCACGCACGATTTCAAGAGTTTGAAGGCATCTTCCCGCTTCTTTTTGAGAAGGCCCTTTTCATGGGCTTCGATATAAATGGGTTTCTTTAAAGACATTCGGTTTGCCATGGTGTTCGCCATATTGCCTGCTCGGCTCGTTCTTTACCCTTTTCGGACAGGCTCGCAGATGATCTTTTCCGCCATTCCCCGGCCGATGATAAAGCGTTTGACGTCCACGGCGATGACCATCTGTCCTTGGCCCTGGTTGGAAATCACTTCGATCTCGTCACCTATCCGAAGCCCCATGGAAAGGATTCGGGCCCGGGCGGTGCCGCCTCCGTGAACTTCCCGGATGATCAACCGTTCTCCCTGCTTGGCTATAGAAAGCGGCAAGAGCGCCTGTCGTTCCTTGAGGCATTCGGCACAGATCCCGTAAAGCTCCATCCTGTGTTGGAGCAAATGAAATCCATGGGCCTTGGCGATCTGGATCTGCTGATCCTCCAATGAGGGGTTTTCAAACTCGATGATCTTTTTACACTTGGTGCAGATCATGTGGTCGTGGTGGTGCCCTAGGTGTCGGTGTTCATAGAGAACGCGTCCGTTGTCAAACTGGTTGACGCGGGCAAATCCGTATCGGGACATCAGGTGAAGGGTCGATTTCACGAATTCCAGATCGAATCGGTGCCCCTTTTTCTCCAGGAGTGTTACCAGGTCATCGGCCGTGATATGGGTTTCCGTGCTTAAAAAAACCTCGAGAACCTTGAGCCGGTCTTCGAAGCGATCGACATTTTCGGACTGGAAGAGCTTCTTGAACTGTTCCTGTTCCTGGTCGTGGATCTGTTTCATAGATGTTTTCCAAAGCGCATCATCGGATAAAGACGAAAATCTTACTTGTTCAAGGCTGGAATGCGATCCTTAAGAAGAGCATCCGGGGTATCGTATTCAAACCCAAAGGGAGAAAAGCGACTTGATCACCCGGTTACCGGGTCGGCCCGGGGACATCATAGGTCGTGCAACTCCCGCTGGAGCAGGTCCGGGTTTGAGAAGAGGCGCCGGCGCCCTTCGGGTAATCCGAGCCCATGGCATAATGGGTCGTGCTTAAAACACGTTCCAGTCCTTCACCGCCGCATTTGGGGCATTTCAGTGCGACTTGATCCTCTGGGTTCTTAAATAAGAATTCCACCAGTTCGCCGCATTTGCGACACTTGAATTCATAGATCGGCATAAGAATCGCGCTCCTTTGTATTTTTCAGCCGAGAAAACGGCTATGAAATATTTCGAATATGGTCTTTATCAAAACCCTATATTTTATTATGGATTGTATTGTTTTGTCAAGAATGAATCGGATTTCAATGAAGCGGCTGTGTGATGCGAGGAGAGTTTCTATTGTCTATCATGCCGGTCAATGGATTTCATCCGGCTTTGGAGCCCTTTTTCAACATTTCCCGGGCATGGTCCAGGGCGGTCGGGGTGATTTTTTCGCCGCCCAGCATCCTGGCGATTTCCTCGATGCGTTCCTCTATCCCAAGGGGGGTGATGGCTGTTCGGGTTCTGCCGCCGGAAACGGTTTTTTCGATTCTGAAATGATGATCTCCGTGAACGGCGATTTGCGGCAGATGGGTGATGCAAACGACTTGGTGGTACCGGGAAAGATCAGCCAGTTTTTTCCCCACCACTTCGGCGACTCCGCCTCCGATTCCGGCATCCACTTCGTCGAACACGAGGGTTTCTACCGAATCGGTTTTGGCCAGTATCGCCTTTAGCGCGAGGACGACGCGGGAAAGCTCGCCCCCTGAAGCGATTTGAGCCAACGGTTTCAGTTGCTCCCCCACATTCGGGGCGATCATGAAGGTGATGCGGTCGATTCCGGTCTCCTGGATACCGGCTTCGTCCGCCGTCAGGTAAGGACTGACATCCCGTCCTGCCGGAAGCTTGGAAAACGAGACGTCGAAGCGGGTCTTTCCCATCTTGAGTCCGGCCAGCTCCTTTTCCATGGCCCTGGAGAGGCTTTTGGCGGCTTGAATCCTTTTTTCGGACAGGTTCCTGGCGGCTTTTGCCAGGGATTCATGCCGGTTGAGAAGGGATTTTTTTGTGCGCTCGATCTTTAAGGGGATATCCTCGATCCCGGAAAGTTCTTTTTCGACGGCATCAAGATGGGAAACAACGGCTTTAAGATCCGGCCCGTATTTTCGCTTTAATTTATTCAATACGTCCAGTCGGGATTCCACCGCTTCCAGCCGGCCTTCATTCATCTGGATCCCCTTCAGGTAATCCCTCATCGCGGAAATCGTATCTTCCAGTCGAAGGGCGGCGTCGACGATTCCCTGGATACGATCTTTGAGCGACGGGTCGATTCGGCAGGCCCGCTCCAGTCCT
>Ga0210056_1001323_pt1 | contig 21600 bp, 20 predicted proteins | sample CryGeyCG2014_080_2_FD_183965 | JGI IMG/M metagenome (GOLD analysis project Ga0210056, IMG submission 183965) | Groundwater microbial communities from aquifer - Crystal Geyser CG07_land_8/20/14_0.80 (SPAdes) (version 2) | ecosystem: Environmental > Aquatic > Deep subsurface > Groundwater | place... | reverse complement strand
GAGGAGTATGCCCAAGCAAAGTTAAGGGAGATACTAAAATGAACCCCGTTAGAAACTATTGTCTAACGAGGTTATTAATCGGAGGTTTCTAACGGGGTGAAAGCGTTAATTTTAGCCGCGGGTTATGCTACAAGGCTCTATCCTTTAACCAAAGAATACTCCAAGCCGCTGCTTAAAGTTAAAAACAGGCCGATTATTGATCATATTATTAACAGACTTAAGCTTATCAAAGAGCTTGATGAGATTATCGTAGTTACAAACAGTAAGTTTATCGCGCGGTTTAGGGAATGGAAGAGCGGAATAAGTATTAAGAAGCAGATAACTTTAGTGAACGATCTTACCAAGAGCAATGCTGACCGGCTTGGCGCCATAGGAGATATAAGTTTTGTTTTAAATAAAAACCAGATTAAGGAAGACCTTTTAGTTATTGGGGGGGATAATCTTTTTAGCGGGGGATTAAATAAATTTATTAACTTTGCCAAGAGAAATAAGCATGGTGTCAGTATCGGCGTCTATAATCTTAAGAGTCTAAAAGACGTAAGCAGGTATGGGGTAGTTAAGATTGATAAAACCAACAAGGTTATTGAATTTAAGGAGAAGCCCCAAAATCCCAGATCGCACCTTGTGGCAATGTGTTTGTATTATATCCCTCGTCAATACTTGAAGTTGGTTAAAGATTATATTCGCCTAAAAAAGAGCACGGATGCCGTAGGTAATTATATTGACTGGCTTAAAGATAGGGTGAATACTTGCGGTTTTGTCTTTAAGGGTTCATGGTATGATGTCGGAGACCACAAATATTTGAGCGCGGCAAAGAGAAATTTTGCCTAAAAGCAAAACTTGGAAGACCCCTTGCGTAACCGCAACAAAAATCTCTTTGATATTTTTGTTGCACGCTGCGGGGTTAATTTACTATCTGTAATAGCGGGTAAATTAAGGGGGGGGGTTGATGAATATGCGTAAGCACTTTTTTACTTCAGAGTCAGTGGGAGAAGGGCATCCGGACAAGGTCTGTGATCAGATATCCGACGGAGTATTGGATCAAATTCTAAGGCTTGATACGGATAATCAAAAAAGCAGGGTTGCCTGCGAGGCTTACGTTACCAGGGGGCTTTTGGTCGTAGGCGGAGAAATTACCACTAACGCTTACGTTGATATTCAGGAGCTCGCCCGTGGGATTATTAAGGATATAGGGTATACTCATCCTAAATATGGTTTTGATTATGAGACCTGCGCGATTGTTAATAGTATTCATAGCCAGTCTCCGGATATCGCGCAAGGCGTAAATAGGGGCGGGGCGGGAGACCAGGGTATCATGTTTGGTTATGCCTGTAATGAGACCAAAGAGTATATGCCTTTGCCGATAATGCTTGCGCATAAATTAGTCAAGCGCATGGCAGATGTGCGCAGGCAAAATATATTAAAGTATTTAGGCCCGGATTGCAAATCACAGGTTACGGTTGAATACCATGACGGTGAGCCTAAACGCGTAGATTCAGTTGTGCTTGCCTGTCAGCATACCAAGGAGATTTTGGATAAAACAGGAAAACACATTACTTCAAAAGCGCGGCAGGAAATTATTGATTTTGTTTCAAAACCCGTATTAGGAAAGCTGGCAGATAAGGATACAAAATATTATGTTAATCAGACGGGGAAGTTTTTAGTCGGCGGGCCGCAATCCGATACCGGCATGACCGGAAGAAAGATAATCGTTGATACTTACGGGGGCACTGTCCCTCATGGCGGAGGGGCATTTTCAGGAAAAGACCCGACAAAAGTTGACCGTTCCGCAGCTTATATGGGCCGTTACATTGCAAAAAATATGGTTGCCGCAGGCTTTGCCGATAAATTTCTTATTCAATTAGCCTATGTTATCGGCTACGCGGATCCCTTGTCTACTTACATAAATACCTATGGCACGGGAAAATTATCTGATGAGAAGATGGTTAAACTTGTCCGCGAGAATTTTAAGCTTACGCCCAGAGGAATAATTGATTCCCTCAAGCTATTGCGGCCCATATACAGGAAAACAGCTTGTTATGGCCACTTTGGCCGGACTGAGCCGGAATTTAGCTGGGAGGTTACTGACAAGGTAGCTACATTGAAGAGGCAAGCAGCGCGTTTGTAAGCTTATAGTTTTGGGTCAATAGTCTATGGTCGATAGTAAATACTATAGACTATCGACTATAGGCCATAGACGCAATCGAAAGGATAATCAGAATGAATTACGATATCAAAAACATTAAATTAGCGAAAAAGGGCGCGTTAAGGATTGAATGGGCAAGCAACAATATGCCTGTCTTGAATTTAATCAAGAAGAGGTTTTCTAAGGAAAAGCCTTTAAAAGGCCTTAAGGTTGCCGCGTGTTTGCACGTAACCACTGAGACAGGCGTGCTTGCAGAAGTACTTAAGGCGGGGGGGGCGGAGGTTTATATCTGCGCTTCTAATCCGCTTTCTACGCAGGATGATGTGGCTGCTTCTTTGGTTAAGAATCTTAAAGTGTCGGTCTTCGCAATTAAAGGAGAAGATACTAAGATTTTCTATGCGCATATAAAATCCGCACTTGCTCTTAAGCCTGATATTACCATGGATGACGGAGCGGATTTAGTGAGCACGATTCATCAGCGTTTGCCTTCCAGGCATAACAATATTATCGGAGGCACTGAAGAGACGACTACCGGAGTAATCAGATTAAAGGCGCTTGCCTTGGAAGGAAAATTGCGCTACCCGATCATTGCGGTTAATGACGCCTTAACTAAACATTTATTTGATAACCGTTATGGAACGGGACAATCTACTCTTGACGGAATCATTCGCGCTACCAATAAGCTTATTGCCGGAAGTAATTTTGTGGTTTGTGGCTATGGTTTCTGCGGTAAAGGTGTGGCGATGCGCGCAAAAGGTATGGGCGCTAAAGTCATCGTTACCGAGGTTGATCCTTTAAGGGCATTGGAAGCAGCTATGGATGGTTTCCAAATTATGCCTATAAAAGACGCGGCAAAAATCGGCGATATATTTGTTACGGTAACCGGAGATATAAATGTAATTCGTCGTGAACATTTCAAAGTTATGAAAGACGGAGCAATAGTCTCTAATTCCGGGCATTTTAACGTGGAACTCGATATTCCGGGTTTGGAAAAATTATCTTTAAAGAAAAGACAAATTCGGGATTTCGTTGATGAATGCACTTTAAGAAACGGCCGCAGGATTTATCTTCTTGGCGAAGGCCGCTTGATTAATTTGGCAGCTGCCGAAGGCCATCCGGCATTAGTTATGGATATGTCATTTGCAAACCAAGCGTTATCAGCCGGGTATTTGGCTAAGAATTATAAGAAACTAAAGAGGCAGGTTTATAGCGTCCCCGAAGATATCGATAAAAATATTGCCCGCTTGAAATTAAAGTCGTTGGGGGTTAAAATAGACACATTGACAACGCAGCAGAAGAAGTATCTGGCTAGTTGGGAGATAGGAACTTAGAAATATTATAGAGATTCTTTCCGGAGGAAAGGATGAAATGAAGTCAAGGCGCCAGAGGCTGACTTCATTTCAAATGGGGACTTAATGAAAAGAATAGCAGTCTTAACTACCGGTGGGGACGCTCCGGGTATGAATCCGGCCATACGCAGTGTGGTGCGTTGCGGGATTGCCCGTGGCTTAGAGGTAATGGGAGTCTTCCGGGGGTGGTTTGGCCTGATCAATGAAGAATTAAAGGTGCTTGGCCATCGTTCAGTCTCAGGTATTATTAATCAGGGCGGGACAATCTTAAAAACCGGCCGCTGCCCGGAATTTGCGGCTAAGGAGAGCCAGGGGCGCGCAGTTAATACGATTAATAAATTTGGTATTGATGCAATGGTGGTTATCGGCGGGGACGGAAGCTTTACCGCAGCGCATAAATTCGGCACCAAATTTAATGTGCCTTGCGTGGGAATTGCAGCATCCATTGATAATGATATAAACGGCATAGACTCAACCATTGGTTCGGATACTGCCATAAATACTGCGTTAGCTGCGATTGATAATATCCGCGATACCGCAACGAGTATGGAACGTATTTTTGTAGTTGAGGTAATGGGCCGCGACTGCGGATTTATTGCTCTTTCCGTCGCTTTAGCCGGCGGATGCGAAGATGTGATTATTCCGGAGATAAAACCGGATATGGAGAAGATGTGCCATGATATTGTTCAGGGTAATATCCGCGGTAAGGTCAGCTGGATTGTGGTGGTGGCAGAGGGGGCGGGAAGCGCCCAAGATATCGCCAAGCAAATAACCGAGATAACTTCTTTGGAGACCCGCGCTGTAGTCTTAGGCCATATCCAGCGAGGTGGAAGGCCTACGGCTTTTAGCCGTGACTTGGCCTTGCGTTTAGGCGAGGCAGCGGTGGATTGCTTGTTAAAAGGAAAAAAGGACCTGGCTGTAGGTTTATCCGGCGGAAAGGTTACCGAAGTAGATTTTTCAACCGCCATAAAGAAAAAAGACATTAAGCCTGATTATTGGTATAATTTAATTAAGACATTGACATAGTTACGTTTACTGTTAACCGTGTACCGTTTACCGTTAATGTGGTATACGGTAAACCCCGTTAGAGACACCATAGCTTTCCACTGTTTACCTATAGTCTCTAACGGGGTAAACAGCGAAGCGGGTAAACGGTAAACGAAAAATGTAAAAAAAGGAGTAAGGCAATGGGAAGGAAGCCGCTTGATATTAATAAGATTGTAACAGATTTAGTTTTAACTGATGATTCTTCGCTTAAGAAAAAATTGGCTAAGAAGATTACAGATATGGCCTATAAAAAGGGTATATATCCGTCCAGTATTCATGAATTATACTTGGGCTTTGGCAGGGGCGAGATTAGCGAGTTTACGGTCCCGGCAATAAATTTAAGAAGTATGACTTATGACCTCTCGCGCGCTATATTCAGGGTAGGCTTAAAAACCAACAGCGGCGCTTTTATTTTTGAGATTGCCAAGTCTGAAATGGGTTATACCGCTCAGTCTCCTTTAGAATATGTGGCAGTGATATTAGCTGCCGCAATTAGAGAAGGTTATAGCGGGCCGGTATTTATTCAGGGAGACCATTTTCAGGCTAATGCCAAGAAATATAAAGAAAATCCTGAAAAAGAAATAGAAGCCTTACAGGCTATAATCAGTGAATCTATCACGGCCGGTTTCTATAATATTGATATTGATTCTTCGACTCTGGTGGATCTTTCTAAGCCCGAGATTAAAAAGCAGCAGAAGGACAATTACGAAGTTTGCGCGAAACTCACCCAATTTATCCGTCGCATTGAGCCAAAAGGTATCACAGTTTCAGTGGGTGGTGAAATCGGAGAAGTCGGGCATCAGAATTCGACACCTGAAGATCTACGCGCATTTATGGAAGGCTACAAAGAGAGATTGCGCAAGGGCTTAACCGGAATCAGCAAGATTTCAATTCAAACCGGGACTTCTCACGGCGGCGTGGTTAAAGTTGACGGAAGTATTGCTGAGGTTAAACTTGATTTTAATACCTTAAAGATGCTCTCAGGAATTGCCCAGAAAGAATATGGTTTAGGAGGCGCGGTGCAGCATGGAGCGTCTACTTTACCTGAGGAGATGTTCCATAAATTTCCGGAAAATAATACTCTGGAAGTGCATCTGGCTACAGGTTTTCAGAATATGATGTTTGATAGCAAATCTTTCCCTGTATATCTTAAAAACAAAATGTATGAGTGGCTTAAACTTAATGTTGCCAGTGAAAGAAAAGAAGGCGAAAGTGATGAGCAATTCTTCTATAAGGCGCGCAAGAAAGCGCTTGGCCCCTTTAAGAAAGAAATTATAGGTTTATCCCAAGATGTGCGCGATACTATTACCGCCGAGATTGAACAAAAGTTTGATTTTCTCTTTAAGCAGTTAAATGCAGTAAACAATAAATCTTTAGTAGACAAATATATTTCCTTAAAACGCGTGATTGGGCGTAAGCGTAAGAATGCGGCAGGCGGGGTTCATGACGGGGAAGGAGCGGATTAGTTGTAATTAATAGCTATGGGTCGATAGCCAATGGTCGATAGCCAATAGTAAAACCATCGATCATAGGCTATAAACTATTGACCCAATTGCTAAAGGAGACAAACTATGCGTTCTGATAAAATTAAAAAAGGTTTAGAAAGGGCGCCACACCGCGCACTTTTGTACGCGACTGGTTTATCTAAAAAAGATTTAGCTCGTCCGTTTATAGGCGTAGCTACTTCCTTCACTGATTTAATTCCCGGGCATATCGGGATGCGTGATCTTGAGCGTTTTATTGAACGTGGGATTTGCTATGGCCAAGGCGTGCCGTTTTTCTTTGGAGTGCCCGGTATCTGCGATGGCCTGGCCATGGGCCATTTAGGGATGTGTTATCCTCTGGCGCTTCGTGAAATTGTCGCTGACACAATTGAAACCGTCTGCAATGCGCATCAATTAGACGGGATTGTCTGTCTTACTAATTGCGATAAGATTACCCCCGGCATGCTAATGGGAGTTGCCCGTTTAAATATCCCGGCGATCCTCGTTACTGCTGGGCCGATGCTCTCCGGCCGTTTCAATAAAAGAAAGCTGGCTTTTGTGCATGATACTTATGAAGGCCTTGCCCGGGCAAAAAGAGGCGATATCTCGAGGCAAGATTTATCTTGCCTCGAGATGGAGGCCTGTCCCGGGGCCGGGGCCTGTCAAGGCTTATATACTGCTAATACTATGGCCTGCCTTACCGAAACTATGGGTATGTCTTTGCCGGGGTGCGGTACAGCTTTAGCAGTTTCTGCTAAAAAACGCAGGATTACTCAGGCAAGCGGCGAACGCATCGTGGAGTTAGTTAAAAAAGATATTAAGCCGCGTGGTATCATCACCAGAAAATCTTTAGAGAATGCCATTCTCGTAGATATGGCTTTGGGCGGTTCAACCAACACAGTTTTGCATCTTATGTCTATCGCGCATGAGGCAGGGATAGATTTGGATTTAAAGACATTTGATAAAATTAGCAAAACCACGCCTCATATAAGTTGTATTGAACCGGCAGGAGTGCATTTTATGGAAGACTTAGAATACGCGGGCGGAATTCCTGCGGTTTTAAAGAGATTAAAATCAAAATTGAATAATACTTTAAATGTCAACGGCGAGAAGGCTTTTAAAATTGCTGATCAGGCTATAATTTATGACGAGGATGTAATTCGGCCGTTTAATAAAGCGTATCATAAACAAGGCGGCATAGCTGTGCTTTATGGCAATATCGCGCCAAATGGCGCGGTAGTTAAGCAATCCGGAGTAAGCGCAAAGATGATGAAATTTACCGGCAGGGCAAAGGTTTTTAACCGCGAAGAGGAGGCAATGCGGGCGATTTTGAACAATAAAATAAAAAAAGGCGATTGCATTGTTATCCGCTACGAAGGCCCAAGCGGCGGGCCGGGTATGCGCGAGATGCTTGCTCCTACCGCAGCTATCGTGGGTATGGGCTTAGCGGATTCAGTAGCTTTAATTACCGACGGCCGTTTTTCAGGCGGGACAAAAGGCCCTTGTATTGGCCATATTTCTCCCGAAGCTTCAGCCGGAGGGGCAATTGCAATACTTAAAGATTATGATACAATAGAAATTGATATACCTAATCGCAAAATTGAAGCGAAACTAAGCAAATCTGAAATAGAGAAAAGATTTAAAGACTGGATTGCGGTTCTGCCAAAGATTAAAACCGGATATTTATCGCGGTATTCAAGGTTAGTCAGTTCCGCGGATAAGGGAGCCATATTAACTTAATAGGACGTTTAGCTCATAGTTCATAGCTCATAGCAAAAACATAACCTATGAGCCAAAAGCTGTGAGCTAAGAGCTAATAACATGACTGGTGCACAGATTTTAATTAAATGTTTAAAGCGCGAAGGGGTAGAGGTAATATTTGGTTACCCCGGCGGACAGGTCCTGCCCATATTTGATGAGATTTATGATATGGATATAAAATTTATTTTGACGCGGCATGAGCAAGGCGCAGCCCATGCAGCTGACGGTTATGCTCGCGCAACCGGGAAAGTAGGAGTTTGTATTGCTACCTCTGGGCCCGGAGCCACGAATCTTACTACTGGTATCGCTAACGCTTATATGGATTCTATTCCCATTGTGGCAATCACCGGTCAGGTAAAGAGTTCCTTAATAGGCAATGATGCCTTTCAGGAAGCAGATGTTACCGGGATTACCCGCCCGATAACCAAGCACAATTATTTAGTTAAGGACGTAAAAGATTTGAGTAAAATTATTGCCGAGGCTTTTTATATTGCCTCAACCGGCAGGCCTGGCCCGGTATTAATTGACATACCTTCGGATATTCAGCTGGCTGATGCTGAATTCACTTGGCCTGAAATTGTGAATATACGTGGTTACAAACCAACATGCTTTGGTCATCCAGGGCAGATTAAAAAGGCAGCTAAACTTATTGCCGAAGCCAAGAGGCCGATTATTTATGCCGGAGGGGGAGTGATTACTTCCGCGGCGCATTTAGAATTAAGAAAGCTGGCCGAGAAAATAAAAGCGCCTTTAACCTGGACATTGATGGGCGTAGGGGGTTTTCCGGGGACACATGAGCTTTCTTTAGGGATGCTGGGTATGCACGGGACTGCCTACGCGAATCATGCGATTATGGAATCAGATTTAATTATTGCCGTGGGCGCGCGCTTTGATGACCGCGTAACGGGCAGGTTGGATGCCTTTGCGCCAGATGCCAAGATAATCCATATTGATATTGACCCGGCATCAATTAGCAAGAATGTAAAAGTAGATATTCCGATAGTAGGCGATGCCAGGAATATCTTAGGCGAGCTTTTAGAGCAGATTGAGAAAGTTCCCAATACCGTTGAATGGCTTGAGACGGTTGAGAATTGGAAGAAAAAATATCCTTTAAAATATAAAGATGGTGAAAAAATCAAGCCGCAATACGTGGTAGAACAGGTTTACGAGGCTACCAAAGGCGGCGCGATCATCACTACTGAAGTAGGGCAAAATCAGATGTGGGCTGCGCAGTGGTATAAATATGATTCTCCGCGCACATTTATTTCTTCGGGGGGGCTTGGTACTATGGGTTTTGGTTTTCCGGCGGCAATGGGAGCAAAGATGGGGTGTCCCAATAAAACCGTAATTGACATTGCCGGAGACGGCTCAATACAGATGAATATACAGGAATTAGGCACATGCGTTGCCAATAAAATAAACGTCAAGGTTTTTATACTTAATAACGGATATTTAGGCATGGTGCGGCAATGGCAGGAGCTTTTCTATAAGAGGCGTTATTCACAGGTTCGTATCTCAAGCCCTGATTTTGTCAAACTTGCGGAAAGCTACGGCGCCGTGGGTATCAAGGTTACCGGAAAAGAGGAAGTGCGGCCGGCTATTGAAAAGGCATTGAAAATAGACAATACCGTGTTTATTGATTTTCACGTTGAACCAGAAGAGAATGTGTATCCCATGGTTCCGGCAGGCGAAGCGATTAATAAGATTATCGGGGGATTGGCGTAATTTAGCTCATAGTTCATAGCTCATAGCAGAATTTTAGCCTATGAGCTATGAGTTAAGAGCCAAGAGCTGAAAAATGAGACATACAATATCCGTATTAGTAGAGAACAAGTTTGGCGTGCTTGCGCGCATTGCCGGGTTATTTAGCGCGCGCGGCTACAATATCGCATCTTTAGCGGTCTCTGAAACGCTGAATCCTCAGACTTCCTATATGACCATTGTGGTTGCGGCGCAGGATGAAAAAATATTAGAGCAGATTAAAAAGCAGCTGAATAAGCTTATTGATGTTATCACCATTACTGATTTTACCAAGAAAGAACATGTTGATCGTGAGTTAGTCTTGGTTAAAGTAAACTATTCAACAAAAGACAGGGCAGGGTTAGAAGCCATATTTAATAAATACATAGGCAAGATTATTCATCATCAAGATGACACTGCGATTATCGAGGCAGTGGGAGATCAGGCTCAGATAAAGTCGTTGCTTGATGAATTAGATAAGTTTGGGATAATAGAATTGACCAGGACAGGGAAGTTGGCGATTAACAAAGGATAAAAATCGGGGACGCTCCCGAAAGGGACACTCTCCAACGGATTTTGGCTAAAAATTAGCGAAAAATATAAAAATAACCATTTTTTGAAAGTAGAGTGGCACCTTGGGGAGTGTCCCCCAGGGTTAATGAGGGAGGGTTAGAGATGGCAAAGGTTTATTATGATGCGGATGCGGATTTAAATTTGATTAAGGATAAGACAATCGCAATTATTGGTTACGGGATACAGGGTCGTGGCCAGGCAATGTGCCTTAGAGATTCAGGTTGTCATGTTGTGGTTTCTGAAATGCCCGGGACGCCAAATTTTGAACTAGCTAAGCAAGACGGATTTACTCCGGTTTCCGCGGACGAGGCAGCAAAAGCCGGTGATATAATCCAGATATTGACTCAGGACCATGTCCAGGGTAAAGTTTATAAAGAAGATATTAAATCAAACCTAAAGAAAGGTAAGGCGCTTTGTTTTTCCCACGGTTTTAATATTCGTTTTAAGCAGATTAAGCCTCCGAAGAATGTGGATGTGTTCATGGTTGCCCCAAAAGGCCCGGGTGCCTTAGTCAGGCGTATGTACGAAGAAGGTAAGGGCGTGCCTTCTTTAATCGCGGTATTCCAAGATGCTACGGGAGGCGCAAAACAGTTGGCCTTGGCGTATGCTAAGGCAATCAAGGCTACTACCGCAGGCGTAATTGAGACTACTTTTGCAGAGGAGACTGAGACTGATCTTTTCGGAGAGCAGGCAGTGCTTTGCGGCGGAGTAAGCGAGTTAATTAAGGCCGGGTTTGATACCTTAATTGAAGCAGGGTATCAGCCGGAGATTGCTTATTTTGAGGTTTTACATGAATTAAAACTTATTACTGATTTAATTCAGGAGACCGGTATTTCAGGGATGCGCCGGCGCGTTTCCAATACCGCCTGTTATGGAGATTTAACCCGCGGTCCGAGAATTATTACTCTTAAGACGCGCAAAGAGATGAAGAAGATTTTAAAAGAGATAAAATCAGGCAAGTTTGCCCGCGAGTGGATTAAGGAGAATGAAAACGGCAGGCCGAACTTCAATAAACTGATTACTGAAGGAGATAATCACCTGATTGAGAAGGTGGGGAAAGAGCTTAGGGAAATGATGCCCTGGATGCGCAAGTAAGATCCTGCGCGTAGCGCAGGACAAAACTAAAGCAAATCGCCAGAGGCAGCTTTTGTTTTGAATGATGCCTTGGATGAAAAAGTAAAGATTGTAAATTGTAGATCAAATTTTACGGGTCCTGTCTTAGGTATTTTCTTGCGCTGACGCGCTGCGAAAACACCTAAGCCACCCGTAAAATCTAAAACAACAATTTACAATCTTAGGGAGGAGTGGAGAAAGTGGAAAAAATAATAATATTTGATACGACTTTACGTGACGGAGAACAAGCGCCGGGTGGTTCACTAACTGCCCAGGAAAAGTTAGAAGTCGCATTTCAACTTGAGAAGTTGGGGGTTGATGTAATTGAGGCAGGTTTTCCTGTTGCTTCTCCGGGGGATTTTAAGGCTGTTCTAGAGATATCCAAAGCCATTAAGAAAGGCGTAATTTGCGCTCTTGCTCGCTGCCTGAAGTCGGATATCGAAGCTGCCTATGAAGCAGTTAAGAAAGCAAGGCATCCACGCATACATATATTTTTGGCTACTTCTAAAATTCACCTGCAGTACAAATTTAAGAAAGCAGAAGATGAGATCTTAGATATCGCGGTAAATGCAACCAAAATGGCGAAGAAGCTATGTTCAGATATAGAATTTTCGCCTGAGGACGCTACTCGTTCTGAACACGATTTTTTATACCGGGTGATTGAAGCGGTAATAAATGAGGGCGCTAAGACTATTAATATTCCCGACACTACCGGCTATACATATCCGCAGGAGATGTATTCTTTGATAAAAGATATAAAAAATAATGTTCCGAATATAAACGAGGTGGTTATCGCTGTCCATTGTCATGATGACTTAGGGATGGCCGTGGCAAATTCTTTGTCTGGAGTTTTAGCCGGCGCGCGGCAAGTGCACTGCACGATTAACGGAATAGGCGAACGCGCGGGTAATGCTTCGTTAGAAGAAGTTGTCATGGCGATTAAGACGCGTAAGGATGTTTTTGGTTCTCTCTATACCAGCATAAATACCAAAGAGATATACCGCACTTCCCGGATGATAAATAACCTTACGGATTTTGTCGTGCCGCCAAATAAGGCTATTGTTGGAAGGAATGCCTTTGCCCATGAGGCAGGTATTCATCAGGATGCGGTATTGAAGAAGCACAGTACCTATGAGATTATGGATCCGCATGACGTAGGCATTTCTTCAAGCCGGTTGGTCCTAGGTAAACACTCTGGAAGGCATGCCTTCCGCGAGAGATTGAAAACTTTAGGTTTTCATCTTAATGATGAAAGACTGAATAAAGCCTTTACACGTTTTAAAGAGCTCGCGGATAAAAAGAAGGATATTTACGATGATGATTTAAGGGCTATTGTTGAGGACGAAATCCGGGTTATTAAACCCTTGTGGCAGCTAAATAGTTTTGAAGTTACTTCAGGAACCAAGATTAAGCCTCGGGCAATTGTGTATTTGAATAAAAAAAGTAAAAGTTTCAACGTTGTTTCTTCAGGCGATGGCCCGGTAGACGCGGTTTTTAAGGCAATAGATAAAATCACCGGATATAAAGCCAAGCTTAATGATTTTAGGTTAGAAGCAGTCACCTCCGGCAAAGACGCTTTGGGACAAGTGAGCTTAAAATTAAAGATAGGGGATTCTGTAATTAGCGGCCGCGGCTCAAGCACGGATATTATTGAAGCCGCGGTTAAGGCGTATCTGGACGCGGTGAATAAACTTGAGGCTAAATGAGCAAGGTTTGTATCTACGGTTTAATAGGGAATCCTGTCTACCACAGCCTTTCGCCATTAATGCACAATGCCGCGCTAAGAAAGTTAAAGATAAAAGCAAAATATAAGCTTTTTTCTTTAAGGGAGGATGAACTTCAAGGTTTTTTTAGTAATCTTAAAAAGGAAAATATTCGCGGCCTAAATATAACCATCCCCTACAAAGAAAGAATCCTGTATGATGTCAATGGCCTTAAAAATAGCGCCGTATTTTCTATCGGCGCGGCCAATACCGTTGTTGTGGATAAGGTTGGCAGGATAAAATTCTTTAACACCGATTATTTAGGTTTTTTAAGGCACATTGCGGAATTAAAACTTGAACCTTCGAAAACCGCGATTATCGGAGCCGGTGGAGCAGCCAAGGCTTTATGTTTTGCCTTAGGGAAAAAGAAAACACGCGAGGTTTCTATCTACGATATTGATAATTTTCGCTCTTTGGCTATTATGAAGAGGTTTAACGATATCTTCCCTGATACAAAATTTAAGGCAGTGGGTAGTGTTGAAGAGCTAAGTTTAAAGGATAAGGATCTTTTGATTAATGCTTCTTCGGTGGGAATGAAGGAGGAAGACCCACTTTTGGTCAAGCCTCAAATGCTTCATCCGGGGCTATTTGTTTACGACTTAATCTATAATCCTAAAGAGACTAAATTGTTAAAGCTCGCTAAAGAATCGGGCTTAAAGTTTTCAAATGGTTTAGGTATGCTTTTCTATCAGGGGGTTGAATCTTTAAATTTATGGATACGCCCCAAAAAGGCCCCGGAAGAAACAATGCGTAGCGCCTTAGAAAAAGCCTGCCTGCCCCGGCCTATCGCGGGGCCTGCCTGCCCTGCGCCTATGGGCGGGGCCTGCTCCGCCTATGGCGGGGAGTGAGGAGATTATGATAGCCAAAATAATTGCATTTATCTTTGGTTCAATAGTGGGGAGTTTCTTAAATGTATGTATATACCGTATGCCTAATAGCGAGTCGGTAGTTTGGCCGCGTTCACACTGTCCAAAGTGCAAAAAGCGCATCCCCGCATATGATAATATACCTTTTTTAAGTTTTATCCTTTTAAGAGGAAAGTGCCGTTTTTGTAAGGGAAAAATATCGCTACGCTATCCGTTGGTTGAGTTCATTACTGCTTCGCTATTTTTATTATTCTTCATGCGTTATGGGTTAAGTTATGATCTTTTCTTCTACTTAATCCTTTTAAGCGCTTTAATTATAGCTACCTTTATAGATATCCCGCATAGGATTATTCCCGATGAAATAAGCGTTGGGGGTATTATCGTAGGTTTTATCTTAAGTTCAGTAAGAGGCGTTGCTGTTAATCCTCTTGCCTTTAGTTTTAAACCCATGCGCAATTCCTTTTTAGGCATTATTTTAGGCGGCGGGATTATCTATCTTACCGGCTGGCTCTTTGACATTATTTATTTTAAGCTCCTTAAAAAGCCAGCCATTCAGGGAGAGACCGAATCTATGGGCGGAGGGGATGGGAAGCTTTTGGCAATGATCGGAGCATTTTTAGGTTGGCAAAGGGCAGTAATGACTTTCTTTTTGGCGCCTTTTTTCGGAGCGGCCATAGGAATCTATATGCTTATTACTAAAAAAGACCATACCGTGCCCTATGGCCCTTTTTTGTCTTTAGCCGCGCTTATCTCTATATTCTGGGCAGATAAAATAATGCATCTCTTAATTCCTTAAAGAGGCGTTAGCTAAATTCCGACCTCAATTCCGAACCCGGGGATTGGAATCCTAAATAGTTTTTCAGATGACGGGGAAAAACATAGCAGGTGAACTTCTTACCCAAAAAAGAGCAGGGGTCTTAATTCCGCTTTTTTCCGTTTATTCTAAAGATACTTTTGGCAGTGCTGATTTTAGCGATTTGAAATTGGCGATTGACTGGGCAAAAGATACAGGTAATTCCATCCTGCAGCTTTTGCCGATGAATGAGATGGGTCAAACTTTCTGCCCTTATGACGCGTTGAGCTCATTCGCATTAGAGCCGCTTTACCTTTCGTTTTCAGGTTTACCCCTCCTCAAAGATAAATCAATTAAAAGGCAGATTGAAAATTTAAAGAAAGACCCTCCTCTTTCCGCCAGATTTGTGGATTATGCATTTAAAGAAGAGAAGATGCGGCTTTTGCGGGAGATATTTTTAATGAGCCCGGGGTTGGATTCTCAGGAGTGCGCCGCTTTTAAGAATAAGAATTCCTATTGGCTTAATGATTTTGTTTTATATAAAACATTAAAAAATTTCCATCAGGGCGCTGCTTGGTATGAGTGGGAGGGGAAATTTAAAAATAGAGATAAATTCAGTTTGGATAAATTTATAAAAGAACATACTCAGGAAACTGATTTCCAGGTGTGGCTGCAGTGGCAGGCCTATAAACAGTTTAAACAGGCAAGGGATTACGCAAATCGCAGGAGAATCCTAATAAAAGGAGACCTACCGATTCTAATTTCGCGTGACTCAAGCGATGCTTGGGCGCATCCGGAATTTTTCAAATTAGAATTTTCCGCTGGCGCCCCGCCGGATATGTATTGCGCGAAAGGGCAGCGCTGGGGAATGCCCACATATAATTGGGAGAGGATTGCCGCTGACGATTATAAATACCTTAAGGAAAAGCTAAAGTTTGCAGAAACCTTCTATGATATTTTAAGGATTGACCACGTGGTGGGGCTATTCCGTATCTGGAGTATTCCTTATGGGGAGCCTTTAGATAATCAAGGATTAAATGGATCCTTTGACCCAGTCCATGAATCTGAGTGGGGAACACATGGAAGGAAAATATTAGAGGTGGTGCAGGCAAGCACAGGCATGTTCCTATGCGCCGAGGATTTGGGAGTAATACCTAAGGTATGCACAGATACGTTAAGAGACTTAAAGATTCCGGGTAATGACGTTGAACGTTGGGTTAAGGATTGGAGTATCAAACACGATTTTCTTAATCCGCAAGACTACCGTAAGCTTTCCGTAACTATGCTCTCTACGCATGATACAACTAATTGGGCTGCGTGGTGGGAGAATGAAGCAGGGACTGTGGATGAGGCGCTAATTATACGTAAATGCAGCGATCATCGCCAAATAGGGTTTGAAAGAGTTAAAGATAATTTATTTGATGCAAGTCGTTCTAAACACGCTAGACTCCGCTGGAGGGAAGAAATTGATTCAGTAGATAAGCTGATTAAGGGACTGTCCTCCTGCAGGAAGCAGAACACCCGCCGCTCCGATACGGCGGGGTGCCTACATCCGTTTCAAGAGGAGACTATCCCCGCAGAGCACTTAAAAGATTTTATAGACCTGTATGAAAATAGTTACCATGAAAAAGAAAAGCTCTGGAAACATTTGGGTTTATCCGGGGCGATGCGCGAAAATTGCAATGCCGAGATTATGCAGGCGGCTTTGAAATTTGATCTAGCTGCGAATTCCCTATTTTGTATAAATACTATTTTTGATTGGCTCTATCTGGCTGGTTTATTAGATGGCGATGCCTATCAATACCGCATCAATACCCCCGGCACAGTAAGTAATAAGAACTGGTCATTAAAGATTCCCATTCCGCTCGAAGAACTAATGAAGCATAAAGTTACGGGTGAAATTAAAAAGATGGTAGCTGCCTCGGGCAGAATTTGATAGAACTGTTTAGCGGCTGCCGGGGCGTCCTTCTCGCAGCACCGCTCGTCCCGACTTTTAACAGTAGGGGAGGTTGGGGCGCAAAAATAGCCGTTGTTCTTAAGGTGTTCCTCAAGACAGGTTCCGCTAAAACCGAGGTAAACTAAGATGTCAGTCCTACAGGGCCCGGAATTTTACATTTCCAAGCGCGTCGGCAGGGCGATTATTGATTACAAAATGCTCTCCGACGGCGATAAAATTGCGGTCGCCGTATCAGGGGGCAAGGATAGCCTGACGCTACTGTGGGTTTTAAATGACCGCAAGCGCTTTGTGCCGATAAAATACGAACTTTTAGCAGTGCATATTGATTTGGGCTACCCGCGTTCCTGCGCCAAAGCTCTGGAAAAATATTTCAAAAAGATAGGAGTTAATTATCATATTGAAAAGGTAGATATCCTTAAAAAAACTAAACCCAAAGATATTTCCTGTTTCTGGTGTTCCTGGAATCGCAGAAAAGCCCTTTTTGAAACCGCTAACCGCTTTGACTGCACCAAGGTCGCTTTAGGCCACCATAAAGACGATATTGTGGAAACAATTTTGTTAAACCTATTTTTCCAGGGCGAGATTTCTGCGATGTCGCCTAAGCAAGAACTATTCAAGGGAAAAATTACCCTTATCCGGCCGCTGGCTTATGTAGAGGAGCATATGATCAAGCGTTTTGCCAAGGAGGAGGGCTTGCCTAACCAAACATGTATCTGCTCGAATTCCCTTACTTCCAAACGCACTAAAATAAAAACCATTATCAGAGAGCTTGAAAAGGCCTGTCCGGATGTAAAGACAAATATTTTCCGGAGCGTAAAAAGAATAAAAAAAGATTATTTACTTTGAAAAGATAGCGGTTAATGTTATAATAAAATCATGCTTTGGGCTATTGGTTTATTATTTTTAGTTTTATCCGTTATCATTATCATCCTCGTCTTTAAAATCTCCTCGCAAGTCAATGAGCGCCTCGCTTTAATGAGCCAATCTCTCCAGGAAGCCAATAAAATAATCTCTCAAAACTTAGGCAGCACTGCCAGCGTATTCGGCAATGTCAAGGAGCAGCTTGGCAGGCTGGAGATGACTAATAAACAGATAGTTGATATTAGTAAGGACATCTCCAGTCTTCAGGAACTTTTACGCGCGCCGAAATTCAGAGGCCAGATGGGAGAGGTGCTTTTGGAGAATCTCATCTCCTTGGTTCTGCCTAAAGATTATTACTCTACTCAATACCGTTTTAAGTCCGGGGATAGCGTGGATGCAGTTATCAGGCTCGGGGAGCGGTTAGTGCCGGTAGATGCTAAGTTTAGTTTGGAGAATTTCCAGAAATTAATTGATACGCAAGATGAGCAGTTAAAGAATTCATATCGTAAAAGATTCCTTCAGGATGTTAAGAACCGCATTGACGAAATCTCTTCAAAATATATCCTTCCTCAGGAAAATACCTATGATTTCGCGCTGATGTATATTCCTGCGGAGAATGTATATTATGAGGTTATTATTAAGGAAGACATTTTTTCTTATAGTATGTCCAAGAAGGTTATACCGGTTTCACCCAATACATTTTACGCTTATCTACAGGTAATCTGCTTCGGCTTAAAGGGGCTAAAGATAGAAGAGAATGCCAAGGTTATCTTGAAATCATTAAGTGCTTTAGGTATAGAGATAGATAAGTTCAAAGAAGAATTCGGTATTTTAGGTAACCATCTTAGCAATGCTAATACTAAGTATCTAGATAGCCAGAAGCGCTTAGATAAGGTTACGGATAAATTGGTGAATATTCAGGATACCAAGCGAATTGAAGCCAAGTAGGTAGCCCCGCGGGGTATTTAATGCCCGTGCGGCGCATGTTAAGATTATTCAAGGGTCAGGAAGCGAGGGATAAGTTTGTCGAAGTTACCGGCGCAGGTTAATCTTGTCATAGCTTTTAGTACCCGCAGGCACGGGGATATGTCTTTATATTATGGCGGCATATCCGAGGCCTTAAATAATCGCAGGGATTTCTTAAGTAGTTTAGGTATAGATTATCGGGATTTGGTTTGCGCAAGGCAGATTCACGGCGATAGAGTTAGATACGCAACCGAAGAAGATAAGGGGAGTGGCGCAAATTCATACGGTGGCTCAATACCCGATACCGACGCATTTATTACGGATAAGAAAAATGTTCCTATTGCTGTATTTACCGCGGATTGCTTATCCATATTTATCTATGATCCCAAGACTCCATCGATAGGATTGGTTCACGCCGGATGGCGCAGCTCTAAGAAAAAGATTGTTTCAAAGGCAATAAGCTTAATGCAGGCTAAGTTTAATACGAAACCGCAGGATTTTTATGTGGGGTTTGGTTCCAGTATCAGAGGATGCTGTTGCGAAGTATCCTCAGACTTTAAGAGTTATTTTTCTGACGGATTAACCGAAAAAAACGGACGATTCTATTTGGATTTGGCTGGTTTGAACAAAAATGAGCTTCTCACCTTAGGGTTAAAAGAAGAGAATATATTTCCGCCTCAGGATTGCACATTCTGTCATAATGATGCATTCTTTTCTTACCGCAAAGAAGGCCTTGCCTGCGGCAGGCAGATGTCGGTTATAATGCTTAAATGATCCCCGCCCTTGTTTTTGATACCTGCTCGCAGCTTGGAAGAATCAGGTCAGTAAAGATAAATGAAGGGGGTAAGTAAAATGACAAAAGTATTAGTAATTTATTATTCCCGCAGCGGAAATACCAAAAAAATGGCTGAAACAATAGCTAAGGGTATCAAGAAAGAAGGAGTGGAGGCCGATGTAAAAGATGTTAAAGATGTAAATGTAGATGAGTTATTGAAATTCAATGGCATAGTTATCGGATCTCCTACTTATTACGGGACGATGGCCGCAGAGATTAAGAAGCTTTTTGATAATTCGGTGAAATTCCATGGAAAGCTAGATGGTAAATTTGGGGCGGCATTTGCTTCCAGCGCAAACATAGCGGGAGGAAATGAAACGACAATTCTGGATATATTGAATGCGATGCTTATCCATGGTATGATTATACAAGGCGACTGCCAGGGTGATCATTACGGCCCGGTTGCTATTGGTTCCCCAGATGATCGTTCCATCAAAGAATGCTTAAGGATGGGCGCAAGGTTTGCTAAGTTAGTCAAGAAATGCGCAGTATAATTTTTATAACCGCAGGGAATAAGAAAGAGGCTCGCAGGATTGCCAGAGCCTTAATTAAGTCTAAACTTGCGGCGTGCGTTAATATTATAGCTGGGGTAGAATCTTTTTTTCGGTGGCAGGGCAAGGTTGATATGGCTAAAGAAGCCACTTTAATCATTAAATCTAAGAAAGAAAAGATGCCTGAGATTATTAAGTTAGTAAAATCAATGCATAGTTATGAGGTGCCTGAAATAATCAGTTTTCCGATAACCGCGGGGTTTAAACCTTACTTAAAATGGATAGATGAATCCTGTTAGACCTCTTTGGTATTATACATATGTTCTAAGATGTGAAAAAACAAAAACTTTTTATACTGGTGTTACAAATAATTTAGAAAGGAGAATAGGGCAACATAATAAAGGTCAAGTATGTTATACAAAGAATAAATTGCCAATTAAATTAGTTTATTTTGAAGCTTGTTTGAATAAACATGATGCTCACCGTAGAGAGCGATATCTGAAAACTACAATGGGTAAGAGATATATTAGAAATAGAATTAGCGGAGGTCTAACAGGATGAATCCCTCAGGTAGCCCGGTTGATTATATTTTTGCTTTTTTAGGCGGGGTTATGGTTAGTTTCACTCCCTGCGTCTATCCGCTTATCCCGGTGAGCGTAAGTTATATAAGCGCTAAAAGTGACTCAAGGTTTAAGGGTTTTATTTTAAGCCTCATATATGTTAGCGGCATAGCTTTTACCTATTCAATCCTCGGGTTGATTGCTTCTTTAACCGGTAAATTTTTCGGAAGTATAAGTTCTCATCCTTTAACCTATCTGGTAGTAGGCGCGATAATAGCCATCTTCGGTTTTTCTATGCTGGATTTATTTAATATACCCTTTACTACTAAAGTTAGTCCGCCTACACTAAAGAAAAGAAACTATTTTTCTATTTTTTTATTGGGGATAACTTCCGGGCTGATCGTCTCGCCCTGCCTTACGCCTGCCTTAGGCGCGATCCTTGCTTATCTGGCTACTAGAAAGAATATCGTTTACGGAATGAGTCTTTTAGCGGTTTTTGCCTATGGTATGGGTTTAGTTCTTGTTTTATCAGGGGCATTCGCAGGTATCTTGGCTAATCTGCCTAAGTCGGGGAAGTGGATGGTTTATATTAAGAGAGCAGCCGGAATATTATTAGTATTCATGGGCATCTATTTTATATACACCGGGATAAGAAGATTCTAATATGATAAAGATTAGCAGGTTTATTTTTATATTCTTGTTTTTCATTTCTTTGACTTCAAGATGTAGAGCAGCTGATAAAGTTGCTGCTATCGGAGCCTTGGAGGCAGCAGAATTTAAGCTTGGAGATCTTCAGGGTAACACTGTTTCCTTAAGCAGCTATAAAGGTAACAGCGCAGTGGTATTAATCTTCTGGACTACTTGGTGCCCGTATTGCAGGGTGGCGTTGAATTCCTTAAAAAGAGACGTCGCCTCATTAAAGGATATGGGGGTAGAGTTATTGGCGATAAATGTTGGAGAGTCTAAACTTAAGGTTAGTAATTTTGCGAGCAGCCACAGTTTAAATTTTAAAGTCCTCCTTGATGAGGATACGTATGTCGCGTATAGCTATGAGCTTTTGGGAGTCCCTACTTATTTTGTTATTAATAAGGCCGGCCGGATAGTATTTAGCGGTAACCGTTTTGCAAAAGAGGGGCTGAAAGAGCTGTTGGCGAAATAATATTAGGGACTGTCCCCGAAAAATAATTAGCAGGACTTTGTTAATTTTCGAGGCGTTGGATAAGCCTCTGGGATTTTATTTTTAAGGTTTCAGCGATAGTTTTGTTCTTTGATAAGAGACAGGTAGAGTCAATGAT
>Ga0210056_1001321_pt1 | contig 21623 bp, 15 predicted proteins | sample CryGeyCG2014_080_2_FD_183965 | JGI IMG/M metagenome (GOLD analysis project Ga0210056, IMG submission 183965) | Groundwater microbial communities from aquifer - Crystal Geyser CG07_land_8/20/14_0.80 (SPAdes) (version 2) | ecosystem: Environmental > Aquatic > Deep subsurface > Groundwater | place... | reverse complement strand
AGAACTGAAGATTTGCGTGCTTTGCAAAACGCCTTAGAGATTTATTACTCTGATCATAATGCTTATCCCTCAGGCGAGATTGGCTCTAATTCCCTTGATGGTTTTTGTCTAGAAAGAAGTTTAAATAAGGATGGTTCTTGTCCTTCAGGCAAGTTTTGCGATTTAATCAAACCATATTTAGCTCGTTTACCAAAAGACCCTCAATTTAAATGGTCAGACACTTCTTCCCCTTGTTATTTCTATATTACTGACACAGATACCACCAGCACGGCCCAAGCCTACAAAGCGGCGGCCAAGATGGAGAAAGATCTTCAAAGGGCAGAAAATGATGGAGGAACCAATAGCCAATGGTTTGAGATTTCAGATACTGGGTTTAAGGGGCTTACCCTTTCTTGGAATAAAACACTGACCCTTTCCTCGCAAGCAGATTGGAACCTAGGGACATATTCAAATACAGAAGGAGCAGCAAGCCCTGGAGATGTGAAGCTTGAATATCCAATAGACACTTTTGATGATTTTGAAGATGGCAGCGTTAGCGATTGGTGGATATATTGTTGTAGCTGTCCTGGGTATTGTTCTGCTCACCCCGGGGGTAGTTGTTACGGGCGTACGATAACAATCGTTACTTCTCCTGTAAAACAAGGAACTTATAGTCTCAAAGCAGACGATGCGGCTAGTGGATATATTTACGTTTCTAAAGCCATTAGTTCTTTAGTCACACCAAGTTATATTTCCCTCTATCTTCGAAGAGCTTCTGATGGCGATCATGATTTTGTCTATATTGGAAAAAGTGATGATGGCGGAAAATGGATAAATAAATACATTATGAAACTGCGTTTTGAAGATGGAAATATAAGCTATTGGAATACGGGAACAGGAAGTTACGAAAATATAGCTACCTATACTAATAATACTTGGATTTTTGTAGAATATAAAAATATAGATTTTACCGCTCATACACTTGATATTTGGATTGACAATTCACAAAAGAAAACAGGCGCGTCTTTTTTTGATAATGACGCCAATTCTTTTAATTGTTTTCAGGATTATATTGAGTGGACTGTTGTTAATAATGGCATCACTACTTATTTAGATAATATAATATATAGTTCTGGTTATAACACTTCAGGCACTCATACTTCTCAAGTTTTAGATTTAGGCATAACCCCATCTTTTGCTGGAACCCTCACAGTTTCAAAAACAGAGCCAGACGCTAATCATACAATTACATTTCAGGAAAGACACGGGAATCAGTCAAATTTATCAGATGCTTCGGCATATGCTACAATAGCAAATAATGGCACTCTTTTAGCGGGCTATAGATATTGGCAGATTAAAACAACGTTTACCGGGGATGGTTCAAACACGCCAACTTTAAGTGATTATACTTTAAGCTTTTAAATAGCAGTAAGTCAAAATATGACCCCATTAATTACTATTATTATTGTTTTTAGTCTCCTGGTTGTAGGGCTTTTTTATCTTTTGAATCAGAGGATAAAGAAATTTGAAGAGGATAAAAGCAAGGACCAATCTTTTCTCTTGCTTAATCAGAGCTTGCAAGGCATGCATGAGAGACTGGATAAAGCAGCTCAAGCTCTCACTTTATATTCCAAAGGATTGGGCACGGTTGAAGAACTAAGCCGCCAAATCCAAGGCTTCCAGGATTTTTTTAGGTCGCCAAAGTTGCGAGGCAATATCGGCGAACAAGTTTTAGAAAATCTTTTAAGCGAGAATTTGACTCAAGAGCATTTTAAACTACAGTATCGTTTTAAAGATGGCCAGATAGTTGATGCGATTATTAAATTTAAAAATCAGATTATCCCGATTGATGCTAAATTTCCTCTTGATAATTATTCAAAATTAGCCCGAGCGGTTACAGAAAAAGAAAGAGAAATGGCAGAGAAGATGTTTAATGTTGATGTTAAGCGGGAAATTGATAAAATTGCTAAAAATTATATTTTACCTCAAGAGGGAACAGTTGATTATGCAGTGATGTATATACCTTCGGAAACAATTTATTATGAGATTTTAACAAGCAAAAATAATCTTTTTGATTACGCAAGAAGTAAGAAAGTTTTTACTGTTTCTCCAAATACTTTTTTAGGATTTTTAAGAACTGTAATGTTGGGAATGAAGGGAGAACAGATAAAAGAAGAATATCAACAGGTTTTAGAAATTTTAAGAGCGGTTTCTCATGATACAGAAAAATTGGGCGAAACTTTGTCTGTGGTCACTAAACATATTAACGATGCTAAAAATTCCCTTGATCGATTAAATAATGAATATTTTAAATTAAACAGCAAAGTTGACCAAATTAAGTTGTTGAAATAAAGGGCTTTCTTAAAAATTTCAAGCCGCAGGCGCAGAAATTTTTACTAGAAAACCTTTACCAAGCACATAGCTTGTTTATAAAAATGTGCAGTCAAAATAAGTTAGCGTTTCTTCATTGATGGTGGACAACGAAAATTCGAACTATGTGCTCGGTGCTCAAAATTATAGTAAAAATTTTTGCGATTACATCTTAAAATTTTTAATAATTTTGGCATGTTTGATTCAAAAAAATCAAGAGCGATCGCGGTATTAATTGGCACCACGGTTGGCGCCGGAATTTTTGCCTTGCCCTATGCTTTTTCCAAAGTTGGGTTTTTAATAGGTTTGGTTTATTTGATCGTTTTAGGTTCGGCGGTTTTGACTATTGAGATTTGTTATGCGGAAATTATTTTAAGAACCAAGGAAAAAAAAGAAATGGCTGGCTATGTGAAGACTTATTTGGGAAGAACGGGCGAGATTCTTATTGCTCTTTCTTTAATCTTGGGAATTTATGCTGCCTTGGCTGCTTATATTATCGGAGTCGGCACCTATCTTCAAGCTTTCTTTGCTCCGTTTCTCGGCGGCAATTTAATTTTTTGGGGCTTGATTTTTTGGTTTTTTGGTTCTCTTATATGTTTCTTCGGCATCAACCTAATGAGCCGCTTTGAACTTTTTATGTCCGCGGCCCTAATCGTTGTTGCCATTTTTATTTTTATTCTTTCTCTTCCTTATTTAAAAATAGAAAATCTTGTTGCCCACGATTTTGTCTTTAATTTCAAAAATTTGTTTTATCCTTTCGGCATTATTTTATTTGCTTTGGGCGGCGCTTCGGCTATTCCAACTATGAAAAAAATTTTGAAAGAGGAAAATGCCTTTCTTAAAAAAGCAGTGATTATTGGTTTTATCATCCCGGTGATTATTTACACTCTTTTTGGTTTTACTGTTTTGGGGGTTTCCGGACGAGGAACTTCGGAAGAGGGGATTATTGGTTTATCAAATTTTTTAGGAGAAAAAGTTTTGTTGATTGGCGGAGTGTTTGGTGTCTTGGCAATGTGCACTTCTTTCTTCGCTTTAAGCTTTGTCCTGAAAGAACTTTTACGCAAGGATTACAAAATTAAGAATTTTTATGCCTGGGCCTCAACCGTTTCTGTCCCTCTTTTTCTTTTTCTTTTAGGCGCTGGTTTTGCAAAAATTATTGGTTTTTCCGGAGCTGTCTTATCAGGCTTTCAAGGAATTATTTTAATTGAAACTTATTATCGAGCTAAAGTTAAAGGTGAGAGAGAGCCAGAATTTGAATTTAATTTGCCTAAGCCAATCGCTTATTTGATTTATTTAATTTTTATTTTAGGTTTAATTCACCAGATTTGTTTTCCCTAAATTTCTGCTTTAACTAGGGAAGAGAGAATCCGCTAAAAAGCGGATTTTTGTTTTAAAGTTATCCACAGGGAAGGATTGCTAAAGGGAGAAAAATGGGTATAATGTAAATATTAGTGGTGATATGTGGATAACTGTGGGGATAACTCTTCAAGATTGTGGATAAGCTCCTAAACCTAAAAATATGTTTATTGGTGAATTTCACTATCTTATAGATGAAAAAAATAGACTGGCTATTCCAGTAAAATTTAGGTTACAACTTAAGAAAGGGGCAGTTGTCACCCGTGGGGTTGATACCTGTCTTTTTGTTTATCCAAAAACAGAGTGGGGAAAACTTGCTGATAAACTAGCAAAATTGCCCATCAACCAAGCTAAAAGCAGGGCTTTTGCCAGATTGATGTTGGCTGGCGCCATGGACATGGCTCTTGACCGCCAGGGTAGGGTTAATCTGCCTGATTATTTAAAGGAATATGCCGGGCTTAATAAGAAAGCTGTGGTCACCGGTCTCTATAATCGTTTAGAAATTTGGGACGAAGATAAATGGAAAGAATATAAAGAAAAATCAGAGAAAGAGAGCGAGAATATCGCTGAGACCTTAGGAGGGCTTGCCTAAAATAGAAAGTAGAAAATAGAAAGAAGAATTAGAAAGAAGAAAATAGAAGATAGAAAATAAAAAATAGAAAATAGTTAAGAAAATAGAAATATGCGTGATTACAAATTAATAAAATTTCGGGGGAAGGACTATTTCGTCTTTAATTGCGTTTTGTCTGGCTTTGTCTTTTTGTTTGCAATTGTTTATTTATCACAAATTGCTTTTTATACTAAATCTGATCTAGAAATAAAAAAATTAGAAAAAGACTTACAAACAACGCAAGCAGAAAATGAATATTTGAGCAGGAAGATAACTGATGCTAATACGATTAACAATCTTTCTCTAGCTTCTAAAGAATTAGGTCTAGTCAAAACAGACAAACTAGATTATATCATGACTACAGAGGAAGTTTTTGTAGCGAAATAAATTTTCCCCGACCCCCGTCTTGGACACCTTCGGTTTCCAACGCTCCGACCGAAGCGTCGGAGCAGCCTTCCTGAGACGGGGAAAATTTAAGGAAATTACGAATCGTTACAAATTTAATTTGTACAAATATTTGTAAACATTCGTAATATTTTAATTTGGCTCGCTATGCGATTTAAATTTATTTTAGTTTGTTTTTTTATTTTTATCGTTTTTGTTATTTTAAGGCTCTTTCAAATTCAAATCATCAACCATAAATTTTATAAAGCAGAAATAGAGAAAAGAATACCAAAAGATGAAACCTATTCTTCAAAGAGAGGAGAGATTGTTTCTTCCGATGGTTTCCCTTTAGCGATTAATTTAATGAGTTTTGATTTAATAGCCATTCCCGCTTATATAGAAAATGGGACGGAGACCGCTTTAAAATTAGCGCCATTTCTTGGGTTCAAGGAGGAAATATTAAACAAAGAAATGATTGAAGAGACAGAGGAAACAAAGAATTTCAAAGATTTAATTTCTCGGCTTTCTGATAAAAGTGATTTTTATGAGCCCTTGGCTCGTGAACTGACTCTGGACCAAATGCAACAGATAAAGGCTCTCAATTTAAAAGGCATTGAATTTGAGACGAAATATAGAAGATATTATCCAGAGAAAGAGCTTTTTGCCCAGATTATCGGTTTTTTAGGTTGGCGAAATAATCAAAAAAGCGGTCAGTACGGCTTAGAGGAATTTTTTGATAAAGAATTAGAAAAGGGCGACTCGTTGGTTTTAACAATAAACAGGCCTTTACAATTTTTTGTTTATGAAAGACTTAAAGAGGCGTTAGAAAAGTATGAAGCAGAATCAGGGACGGTTATCGTTCTTGACGCCTCAACTGGAGAGATTCTGAGCTTGGTTAATTTGCCTAGCTTTGATCCTAACCAATATTCAAAAATAACTGATTTTTCTTTGTTTAAAAATTCAGCTATTTCTGATGGCTTTGAACCGGGTTCTATTTTTAAAGTCATCACCATGGCGGCTGGGCTTGAAGAAAAAAAAGTGACGCCTCTCACGACTTATGTTGATACCGGTGAAGTCAAAATTGGTTCTGATGTGATAAAAAATGCTGGCAATAAAATTTTTAAAGAGCAGACGATGTCAGGCGTTCTAGAAAACTCCATCAATACTGGCGCTGTTTTCGTGGCTGATAAATTGGGCCATAAATCTTTCCGCGATTATGTAAAAAAGTTTGGCTTTGGCAATTTATCCGGCGTTGAATTGTCAGGCGAGGTAAAAGGCGACATCTCCAATTTAGACAAAAAAGGGGATATATATTTAGCTACCGGTTCTTTCGGCCAGGGCTTAACAGTGACGCCTCTTCAAATGGTAAAAGCAGTTGGGGCTATAGCTAACAGAGGGCAATCAATGAAACCATTTATTGTTAAAGAAATTAAAAAATCAAATGGCGAGATAGTCCAAATAGAGCCAGAAGCCAGTGCCCGGGTGATGAGTCAAGGGTCAGCTCTTGATTTGACCAATATGATGACGGGCGTTACAGAAAGAGGCTTTGGAAAGTTAGCTCGAGTGCCTGGTTTTTTTGTCGCTGGCAAGACTGGCACAGCGCAAATACCGGAAGCGGGCAAGTATACTGAAAAGACAAATCATTCTTTTATTGGTTTTTTGCCGGCAAACAGATCCCGTTTTGCTATTTTGGTTAAACTTAAAGATCCTAAAAAGGAAAAATATGCTGAATCAACCGCCGCTCCTTTGTTCGGCGAGATTGGGAAGTTTTTGGTTGAATTTTATAATTTAGGGCCAGAAAGGTAGTAAATTATGTCAAAAAAAATAATTCAATTTATTCTTAAATTTTTATCAAGGCGGGTAATAAAAAAATACAAACCGCTTATTATTGGTATCACGGGTAGCGTGGGCAAAAGTTCAACTAAAGAAGCGGTTTATGAGGTGCTTAAACACGATTTTAAAGTAAGAGTTAGTCAGGGGAATTATAACAATGAGATAGGTCTTCCGTTAACGATTTTAGGTCTTGTCTCAGCTGAAAAAAATGTTTTCGGCTGGTTTAAAATTTTTTTTGGAGCTTTATTCAATTTGCCTGAAAAAAATGATTATCCGAGAATCTTAATTTTAGAAATGGCAGCTGATCATCCAGGCGACATTGATTATCTTCTTAAAATAGTTAAGCCAGAGATAGGAATATTGACTTCGATCGGGCCGACGCATTTGAAATTTTTCAAGAGCGTAGAAAATGTTTTTGAAGAAAAAAAGAAATTAATTGAAGCTCTACCCATAAACGGTTGGGCAATTTTAAATAAAGACGATGGGATGGTTTCTTCTTTAGAGCGAAGAGTGAAGTCGAAAGTTCTAACTTTTGGTTTGAGCGAAGAAGCCACGATAAGGGCGATAGAAATCGTGTTAGGTCAGGAGTTAAACGGAGGGGCGCCAAAAATTAACGGCTTGCAATTTAAGGTAAAATATAAAGGAAGTTTAGTCCCCATCTCTCTGCCGAATATTATTTCGTATTCCTCGATTTACGCAATAGAAGCTGCGATCGCCGTTGGCCTGTCTTTTAATCTTAATTTGCTCCAGATAGCCAATTATCTTTCTTCTTATAAAAACTTAGCCGGCAGAATGTCGGTGATTAAAGGGAAGAAAGAGACGCTCATCATTGATGATACCTATAATTCCTCGCCAAAAGCAGTTGAGGAAGCGCTTCAGGTTTTGTCAGAAATAAAAATAGGCCCATCGGAGAGAAAATGGGTGGTGCTAGCTGATATGTTAGAGTTAGGCGAGGGAAGCAGTCAACTGCATTATGAGGTAGGGGAAAAAATTGCTAAGGCTAATAAATTTGATTTTTTATTAACCACTGGCAAAGAGGCAGCTCACATGGCTTTCGGAGCGAAGGAAAAGGGGATGAATGAAAAAAATGTTCTCTTCTTTGAAGACAGGAGTCAATTAATTGAATTTTTACAAAAGAATATTTTAAAGGGGGATGTAATTTTAATTAAGGGATCAAGAGGTATGCAAATGGAAAAAGCGGTTGAAGCCATTATGTTAGAACCGGAGAAAGCAGAAAAACTCTTAGTTCATCTTTAAATTGACTTGATCATATAAGTATTCATAAGGCGATATCCTAATTTTCTATAATACTCTCTGGCGCCTATTCCTGAAATAACGGCCATTTTTTTAAAGCCGTTTTTTTCTGCAATTTTCTCTGCTTCATTAATCAGTTTTTTACCAAATCCTTGATGTTGGGCCGCATCTTTACGCCCTCCGATAGGAGTTAACTCACCATAAGTGTGGACTTCGCGGATCAAAGCCGCGTTTTTTAGTTCTTTGAAATACTTTGGAAAATTATTTTGCAGTCTTAACCTTAAGAAGGCAACTAATTTGTTTTTTGTCTCCGACGCTTCGGAGCCCCGACGGACGTCGGGGCTTCCCGACATATTCGTCGGGATCGGAGCCCCGACCCTTTGGCGTCGGGGTTGATTTTCAAAAGACAGAAAAATTTCTTTGCCCCTGCTAGATTCATATTCGCGCTTAACTAATTTGAATCCTCTAAGATCTGTTTCGTTTTTTATTTCTTTGCACCTTATACACTGGCAAGAAAGACCTCTTTTTTTTAATTCTTTTAGTACGGTTTCCCTCAGATTTGAAATTTTAGATCCAGCTTCAATTTTTGTTGCTGGAATATCACGAATGACGCGATTAATCCGGACATAAGGAGGGACCATTAATTTGGTTTTCGTCAAAAGATTAATTAAAATTTTATTGCTGCAAGGAATGTATTTTTTCTTTTGCCAAAGTTTAAATAATTTTGACCCCTTGATGACAACGCAAGGGTAAAGCTTGAGCATGTCCGGCCGAAAGCGCGAATCGGCAAAAACTTTTTTAAAACATTCGACATCTTTTTTAAACGAAGAAAAAGGAAGGCCAAACATTAGATGATAACAGATTTTAAATCCTGCTTCGCGTAAAAGAAGAGTCGCTTCAACTATTTCTTTAAGACTATGGCCGCGATTATTTAAATTTAAAATTTTATCATTTAAAATTTGGACGCCAATTTCGATTCTAGTGGCGCCAAGCTTTCTCATCATCAAGATTTCGGGAGGAGTGATTAAATCAGGTCTGGTTTCAAGGGTGAGGCCAATAATTCTATGTTTTGTTTTTTCATTTCTTTTTTGTTCCCTCGTCAGTCCTTCCTCTAATTTTCTTAAAGTTTTTTTACTTTTTGATTCTGACTCTGATTTTTTTTCATTGGCTCCTCTGAAACACTCTTTAATAAACCAGGTTTGGTATCTTTTGGGCAGTACTGACCAACTGCCGCCAATGACAATCAGCTCAATTTTATCAGTTGGATGGCCAAGTTTTTCTAAGGTCTCAATTCTTTTTTTAACCTGTAGATAGGGATCAAATTTGAAATATTTTGCCCTTTCAACCGCAGGTTCGCCGGAAACATAACTTTTTGGTAGATTTTTTTCAGATGGACAGAAAAGACATTGACCGGGACACTTGAATGGCTTCGTTAAAACAGAAATTACCGCTATTCCCGAAAGGCTTCTGACTGGCCTTTTTTTCAACTTTTCAAAAAATCTATTTTTTTTGATTTTTCTTTTTTTAAGTAATTTTTGATAAATTTCAAGAATTGAAACATTGTCTGGCAAAGGCATTTTAAGTTGTGCGGCGGCGTTTTGTTTTAATTTTAAAAAATCCTCGCTATTTTTTATATTTCGGTTAGCGAGGAATTTAACTAATTGAATAACCCCAGTAGTAGAACAGGGTTCACTACGGGGCTTCGTCAGATACCGTACGGTATCTGACTTCGTTTTTTTATTTTGTATTGTCATTTTACATTTTGCTGTCGCCTTTGGCGACTCCCCGTAGGGGCCTATTTACATTTTTATTTTTCACCTGGGCCAGACCAATAAGCCGAATTTTGTATTAGCGACTATTTCTCTGGGATCAGTATTACTACTGAACTCAAGCGACCTACCAAATTTGGTCTTGCACTCGGATAAGGATTTAGCCGTTTCACCTCCGACGTTTAGATCGGAGCTCGCCCTAATCCATCTTGTGATGGACGGGCGTCCGAACTCTTTCGAGTTCTAGGACGTCTCTGTTCGCACCTCTCTCCCAACCTAGATTGGGAAGGAAGGGTATTACCCTTTACCTTTCCACCTGTTTTTTCCATTTTAAGGAAAAGACAAGATATGAGTGTTCGGACTTTCCTCCCCTTAAGGGGCAGTCGCTAGCCCGACCCAGGCATCTTAATTTTAACAAAAAGTATAGAAAAATCAAGGCATAGACATATTTCTTTTTTAAAAAATTATGCTAAAATTAAAACATGCGGAAAACAGAGTTATTTTATACTTCACTTTTAGTTTTTCTTGATTATTTAATTTTACTTGTCTCGGGGCTCTTGGTTTATTATTTGAGATTCGCAACTTTAGTTGCCCTGAGGCCAGTGATTTACCAGCTGCCATTTTCTCAATATTTGATTTTGATTTTAATTAATGCCGCTATTTGGATTGGCATTTTTGCTTTAACCGGTCTTTATAGTTTAAGTGAAAAAAAAGGATTATCCAAAGAGATGGCCCATATTTTTATCGGCTGCTCTGCCGGGACGATGCTGATTGTTCTTTTTATTTTTTTCAGCCAGAAATTATTTTCTTCTCGCTTTCTAGTCGTAGCCAACTGGTTAGTGGCAATTATTTTTTTAGATCTGACCCATTTTTTTGTTAATTTAATCAAAATTAATGCTTACAAAAAAGAAAAGGGGTTGGAGCCAGTGATTGTTTTTGGCAAAGGAGAAGAGACAGAAAGGATAATTTCAAATTTAAAAAATAAAAAAGAATTTGGCTATAAAATTTTAGGTCATTATTTTTCCGTGGACGAACTGATCAAAGACTGGCAAGGCAAAGCTTATGACATCTCCCAGATTATTCAAACAGATCCAAGCCTTGCCAAAGAAGAGAGTCTGGAACTAATTGAATTTTGTAATGAACATCAAATTATCTTTAAATATACCACTGATTTATTCGGCGCCTTATCGAGTAATGTTAGAACCGAATATTTAGCCGACATTCCAGTCATAGAAATTCAGCGAACTGGCCTTCAGGGTTGGGGTAAAATTTACAAGAGAGTTTTTGATTTTATTTTTGCCGCTTTAAGTTTAATTTTTTTTCTGCCTTTATTCTTGTATTTATCCTTGATTATCAAATTTGATTCCGAGGGGCCGGTTTTTGTCTTTTTAACCAGGATAGGCGAGAGAGGCAAAACTTTTAAACTCTTAAAGTTTCGTTCAATGGTCAAGGATGCAGAGAGAATGAAAAGCGAGCTTCTTCAATATAATGAAAGAAAAGACAGTATTCTTTTTAAGATGGAGCACGATCCGCGAATAACTCGTTTTGGCAGATTTTTGAGGAAGACCAGTCTTGATGAATTGCCCCAATTGATTAACATTATCAAGGGTGAAATGAGTTTTACAGGACCCAGACCGCACGAGCCCTTAGAGGTCTCAAAATATAAAAATGACCATAAACAGCTTTTAACAATTAAGCCGGGCTTAACTGGGTTGGCTCAAATTTCCGGCCGTTCTAATCTACCATTCGACGAAGAGGCGAAATTGGATATTTATTACGTTGAAAATTGGTCAATGGGTTTAGATCTGCAAATTTTAATCAAAACTATCAGAATAGTCCTTTCAAAAAGGGGCGCGGCTTAGGACAGAATTTCCAATTTCTAATTCGTTATTTAGCTATGAATAACTTTGAGCAAAAAATACTTCTCCGTTCCAAGATGATCGATATTTCTACTGGTTATCCTTGGATTATTGCTTTATCAGAACCAGATGCCCGGCGATATGGCATCAGAGCAGGGGATACTTTGCTTTTGAAATGGAGGCATCATTCAACCGCCGTCTCGGTTGATTTAACCACTTCTTTGGTTAAGCCCGGCCAGGTAGGGTTGTTCCGTGAGATAAAAAGACAATACAAAATTCCACATGATGAGCTTATAGAATTCAAACTTTTAGAGCACCCCATTTCTTTAAAGGTTATTCAAAAAAAGCTTTTGGACAAAAAACTGACTTATCAAGAAATATTTGGAGTGATCAGGGATATTGTAAGGCATAGAATAGACGATATTTCAATCGCTTTTTTTGTTTCTTCTTTTTTCTTTAAAAAACCGTCTCTTCAAGAAATTTATTATTTGACCAAAGCTATGGCTGAGACAGGTTATTTGTTTAAATTTAAAGGCAGAGTGGTGGACAAGCATTCAACCGGCGGTTTGCCTGGGAATCGGGTGACTCCTATTATTCTTCCTATCATCGGCGTTTTTGGTCTCACGATGCCCAAAACTTCTTCTAGAGCGGTCACCTCAGCCGCAGGCACGGCTGACACTTTTGAAGTTTTAGCGCCAGTTTATTTTTCCGCTAAACAAGTGGAAAGGCTTATTAAAAAACATAAGGTATGCCTCGTCTGGGGATCTAAAGAAATCGCCCCGGCTGACGACCGGATTATTCGAGTGGCATATCACCTAACGATCGAGCCATTTTCTAAAATGGTGGTGAGCATTATGGCTAAAAAAGTAGCGATGGGGATCAAATATTTAGTGGTGGATATTCCGGTTAATCCAACGGCAAAGGTCAATAGTTTAAGAGAAGCAAAAAAAATTAGATCTCTTTTTCTTTATTTAGCCAGAAAATTTAAAATAAAAACAGAGGTGACTATTAATTTTGCCGCCGATCCAGTCGGTCGAGGAGTTGGCCCGGCCCTTGAAGCCAGAGACATTTTACGCGTTCTAGAGCAAAAGAAAAATAGACCTTTTGATTTAGAAAGGAAATCTGTGAAATTAGCCGGCCGTTTGCTTGAGTTGAGCGGAAAGGTAAAAAGAGGTGAAGGCAAAAAGAAAGCGAGGGAGGTTTTAAAGAGGGGGCTGGCCTGGAAGAAGATGCAGGAAATTATTAAAGCCCAAGGCGGCAATCCAAATATTGATTCAGAGGGGTTGAGCCAAGGAAAAATAGTTTTTGAAGTTAAGGCAGGGAAAAGGGGTGTAGTGAATTCAATTCAAAATCAAAATTTGGTTGAGATCTGCCGTTTACTTGGCGCTCCCTTTATTAAAAAGGCAGGTATTTATCTTAATAAATCAGTTGGGGATCGAATAAAAAAAGGAGAGACCTTATTTACTCTTTATACGGTCTCTCAGTTAAGAATGAATTTAGCTAAAGAAGGTTTAAAAAAATTGAAAATTTATTACATTTCTTAGAGCTTAAAATTTGCCACTAAATAACCGACGCCGAACGGTCCTTCGTAGGAGAGGATCTCTGGTTTATAGTTTACCTGGTCAAGAACGCCTAAAAGAATCAAGATAGAACGCAGGCCGCATTCGCCAGCTTCTTCCACTAAAGAAGAATCGAAATTCACAATCTTTTTAAATGCTTTCTTTCTAAGAAATTTAATTAATTGTTCGTCAAAAATTCTTCCTTGAGGAGAATAACCAGCTGGCGCATCAAAAGTAAGACGGTGAGACAAGTCGCCCGAAGCGATAAGGGCGATTTTTTTATTTGAAGAGAAAATTATTTCCTTTAGTTTCTGGCCAAAAACATAATGGGTCTTGAAATCAAGCAAAGAATATGACATTGGTAAAATAGAAAAATTTTTTAATTTTGCCGTTAAAAAATACAAAGGGACTAAAACGCCATGATCAAGCTCCTTCTTTGTAACCATGGTAATTGGCAGGGAAGCAGAAAGCGACTCTCTGATTTTATAAGCTAACTCAGGTTCGCCTTTAAACTCCGATTTAGTGACGAAATCTCCAAAAGCTTCAAAATTTCCTTGATACTTTTCAGCCAAATTTAGGATAAAGGCATTAGGTAAGAGAAGCCCATGGGGCGAAATAATAATAACAACTTCTGGCCTTGCTTTTTTAAACTCTTTATGCAGTTTATTCATTGCCTCGGTTGTTTTCTTGACCAATTTTAAATTTTCCTTGCCTATTTCCGGAATGATAATTGGTGGATGTGGACAAATAGAACTAAAGCATAACATATTAATTATTAATTATCAATTATCAATTTTCAAATTATTTACTATAGAGGCCGGGACTCTATAGTCTATAGGCCAGTGAGGCCATTTTCTGCGAAGATTGTTTCTCCCAAAGGATGAATTACCAAAACCTTTGAAGGGACGGTGTTGATTGCTTCCCATTCATAGCCTAAAGTTTCAAAAACTTCAGGAGATAAAATGGGTAATTTTTTTCCTTGGGAAATAAGATAAACAGCCGGATTTTCTCGAGATTTTACTAAAGTGCCATCTTTTAATTTTATTGATTCTCCATCTATGAAATTCGTTAATTCTTCTGCCCCTGCCTTAATAATATAGTCATAAGGGAAGTTTATCTCTAAAATCGATTGATCTATAATTGGATATTTGATGTTATCTTTCACGTAATAAACGGCTTTTGTTTTTTTGTCTTGTAAGAGCGCGCCATTTGGATAAGGACTCTTGATTGTTTCGCCAAGTATATAATTTTCTAGATCTTTTTCTTCAATTTTAATAATTTCCTCTGGATGGAAGCCAATTCTTTTGAACATCTCTTCACTCAAAGGTCTTTTTTGATTATCTGATAATAAATAGAGATTGTTTTTCTCTGTTTTGACCAGCGAGTAATTAGGAAAGCTCATTGGCTCACCTATGTCATATTGGGTTAAAATATCAGACGAAACTTCTTTAACCTGACTAAATTTATATCTTGAAAGAAAAATATTTTTAGAATAGAATGGCCGTCGCTTATTGTTTTGAATTAACCAAACTCCGGATTCTCCTTGAGCTCTGACAAGCGAGCCTTCTAGATTTTCTTCCCCTGAAGGAGAAAACCAATTTTGCCAAATCCGCCAAAAGAGTTTATTGCTGCTAACATGGGGAGTGTAATTATACAAAGCAGCAGTCGCTTGATTAATCGGTGAGACTTGAACTCCTCCTATATTATAACATTCGCCAGCTTTAAATCTAAACTCCCAGGGGTGGTCAAGAAAAAAACGCAAACGCCAAGCTGCGTTGTCAATTTGTTGGCTGAACCCTCTGAATTTTTTTACCGGGCCCCGGCCATCATAACAGCCAAAACCAGTAGCCCAATTATATTGATCAATGTCTGGGTTGGGGTGAGTCACTAAGGTTTTCTCTTTTTGAATAATAGTGATTAAAATGGCAGGATTGATTTTATATTTTTGACTGGCATTAAAAATTATTTCCGAAGCTAATCTCGTTTTACCATCAATATCGACTGTTTTATACTGATGGAGCGCTCCTCCTGCTTTCTCAAAAAAAGATTGGATTTCTTGTTGATTAAGAAATTCGTAATTAGTTAATTCATGGTCTGAAATGATAAAATCAGAATCAAAAGAAAGGGCAGAAATTTTAAGAGGGAAAAAAATCAAGAGGCAGCTGATTAAAGTCAATATTTTCTTCATTCTACTCATCTAATTTTTATTTAATAACGATCTTATCTCCTTCAACCCCTACTTTGCAGACGCTCTTCCCTTTAATTTTGGAACTGACAATTTTTAGGGCCAATGGATCAAGAATTTGTTTTTGGATAACCCGCTGAAGGGGCCTGGCGCCATAATGAGGGTCAAATCCTAGGTCGGAAATTTTTTCTTTTGCTTTCTCGCTTACCACCAAGACGATATCTTTTTCTTTAAGTCTTTTTTCCACTCTGCTAAGCTGTAAGTCTACAATTTGTTTAATTTCATTTTTTCCCAAGGCATTAAAAACAATAATTTCATCTACCCGATTAAGAAATTCAGGTTTTAATGTCTCGTGTAAAACTTCTTTTACCTTCGCTTCAACCTCTTTGTTAGAATCTTTCTCTTCTGTTTCAGAAGTAAAACCAATTTCTTTTTTCTTGGCGTAATCGTAAATAAGATCGCTGCCGATATTAGAAGTCATAATAATAATAGTATTTTTAAAGTTAACCGTCCTGCCTTTGGCGTTTGTCAGTCTCCCATTGTCCATAATTTGTAATAAAATGTTTAAAACGTCTAGATGCGCTTTTTCGATCTCATCAAATAAAACAACGCTATAAGGTCTATGTTTTATTAGTTCGGTCAGCTGTCCGCCTTCTTCATAACCAACATAACCTGGCGGCGAGCCAATCATTTTTGCTATTGTGTGTGATTCCATATATTCAGACATATCTAATCTGATTAAAGCTTTTTCATCATTAAACATAAATTCGGCCAGGGCTCTGGCTAATTCAGTTTTTCCTACCCCAGTCGGTCCTAAGAAAATAAAAGAGGCGATAGGTCTATCCTCCTCAGAGATTCCCGCTCTAGAGCGCCTGATAGCGTTAGCCACTGCCTTCACCGCTTCTTCTTGATTAATAAATCTCTTATGAATTTCTTCTTCCATCTTAGCTAATTTCTCGCTTTCTTCTTCAAGCATTTTATTGACCGGGATTCCTGTCCAGCGAGAGACGACGGTCGCAATATCTTCGGCTGTCACTTCTTCTCTTAAAAGACGCTCACCCTTTTGGATATTGGCTAACTCTTTTTGAATGCTTTTAATCTTTTTTTCTAGAGATGGAATTTTACCATATTTTATTTCTGCTGTTCTTTCAAGATTTCCTTCACGGCTGGCAATTTCTGCTTCTTCACGCAATCCGCCCGATTCTTCTTTTAATTTTTTGATTGAAGAAATGTGATCTCTTTCGGTATTCCAATGTTTTTCTAGTTCATTTGCTTCCTTTTTTAATTTAGTTAATTGCCCATCAATTTTTCTTTTTTTTGTCTGCGCTTCTTTTTTTTCTCCTTTAAGTGAGGTCTTTTCTATTTCTAGCTGTTTTATTTGTTTTTTGAGATTTTCCAAAACTTCTGGCTGACTTTCGGTCTCCATTCTGAGCGAAGAACAAGCTTCATCAATCAGGTCAACTGCCTTGTCTGGCAGGAAGCGGTCAGTAATATAGCGTTTTGAGAGTTTAACCGCAGCCACCACTGCTTCGTCGGTGATTCTGATGCCGTGAAAAATTTCATACTTTTCTTTTATCCCTCTTAAAATAGCAATAGTATCTTCAATTGAAGGTTCATCTACAAATACCGGCTGGAACCTTCTTTCTAGGGCCTGGTCTCTTTCAATGTATTTTTGATATTCTTTGAGGGTGGTGGCGCCGATACAGTGGAGTTCGCCGCGCGCCAAGGTTGGTTTAAGCAAATTAGAAGCGTCAATTGCTCCCTCTGCTCCGCCAGCCCCAACTAAAGTATGGAGTTCATCGATAAAAAGAATATAATTGCCTGATTTTTTTATTTCTTTTAGCGCCGCTTTAACTCGACTTTCAAATTCTCCTCTAAATTTTGTGCCAGCAACTAAAGCGCCTAAATCCAAAGAAATAATTTCTTTGGATTTTAAAGATTCCGGCACATCGCCTGAGAAAATTTTTTGAGCCAGACCTTCAACAATCGCCGTTTTACCTACGCCAGATTCACCAATTAAAACCGGATTATTTTTAGTGCGTCGCGACAGGACTTGAATCAACCGGCGAATTTCTATTTCTCGACCAATAATTGGATCAAGCTTTCCTTCACAAGCCATATGGGTCAGATTAACGGTGTATTTTTCTAAGGCCTGATATTGGCTTTCAGGCTCAGGTGTAGTCACTCTTTCTGTTCCTCTAACTTCATTCAAAGCCTTGGAAATATTTTCAAAATTAGCGCCAAACTTATTAAACGAATCTTTAACCAGCGAAATACTTTTTAAAATTGAGAGAAAGAGATGCTCAGTGCTGACAAAGTCATCTTTTAGTCTTTTTGCCTCCCTTGTTGATTCAAAAAGAATTTTTTGCAGCTGGGAAGCGACGTAGAGGTCAATAACATTGCCATCAGGAGGTAATTTCACGGTTGGCATTTTTTTAATCAAAGCAATGATTTCTTTTTTAAGTTCATCAGTCTTCACTCCTATCTTAGCAAGCAAAGCTAAAACTATCCCTTCTTCTTGCTCTAAGAGGGCAAGGGCAAGATGAGGGATGTCAACTTGTTGATGATTATTGTCTAAAGCGATTTCGTGCGCACTTTGAATCGCTTCTTGAGCTTTGAAAGTAAAATTGTTCATAGAATTGAATTATAACAAAAATTAAAAAATAAATCAAGAGTTGTTTTATATCTGTTTTTTGGTAAAATTAAATTGTATGAAAATAAGAAGTTTTATCGCGGTCAATTTGCCAGAAGAGATCAAAGAGGAGATAAAAAAGATAATAGATATTTTAGGCCAAAGTGGAAATGGCGTCAAATGGGTGGAGCCAAGAAATCTTCATTTGACCCTTCATTTTTTAGGGTGGCTGGAAGAAGAAAAAATTGAAGACGTCAAAAAAATTTTGTCAGAAGCTACTAAAGGACTAGATCCTTGTTTTATGAAAATTGAGGTGCTAGATTGTTTTCCAACGAAAACTTCTCCGCGCGTTATTTTTTTAGAATGTCTTGAAGAGAGCAATCTGGTTAAAAATCTTCGTGAGAAAATAGGGGAGAGGTTAGAAAAAATCGGCATTGAAATAGATGAAAGGCCATTCAGGTTGCATTTAACCTTAGGTAGAGTGAAAAGCGGAGGATTCAGATTACCTCAGATAACAATTAGACAAGACCTGTCTTTTGAGGTTTCAGGCATTGACCTGATGCGAAGCGAGCTCACTCGTGAAGGACCGATTTATACCGTTACCCAATCGTTTCCATTTATTAACTTTTGATTTTTTATGGTTTCCGTAATTATTACAACCTACAACGAACTTGATACTCTTCCAAGAGCCTTAGAAGCGATTTTGAAAGAGAAAGTCGCTGATGAAATTTTAGTGGTCGCGCCTGACGAAGAAACAGAAAGGTTAATTGAAAAAAAATATCCGCAGGTTAGATTTTTAAAAAACGAAAAAATTGTTAAACCAGCTGGTTTAAATTTAGGAATTAAAGAAGCAAAAGGAGAAATAGTTATTTTGACCGATGGCGATGTCTTGATAAAAGAGGGGAGTCTTAATTTACTGCTTAAAGCTTTAGAGAAGAAAGAGGTTGGTTTGTCTTGCGGTCAGCCGACTTCTTTAAACCCAAAGGACAATATGCTTGGCTTTTGGTCTCATTTTCTAACTTTTGCCGCTCATAAACTAAGAGAGAAAAGCAAAATTTTTCCCGCTTCTGGCAATCTTTACGCTTTCAAAAAAAATCTTTTTTCTCCAATTTACGAGAAGACAATGGTTGATGACGCCCTGATAACCGCTGCAGTTGTTTCTTGTGGATATCGGATTGTTTATGTGCCCGAAGCGAGAGTTTATGTTAAATATCCGGAAAATTTCAAGGACTGGATAAAACAAAAAGTCAGAGCGACTGGGGGATATATAGAAAAATCAAAAATTTCCTCCCTAATTAGTTTGAGGAAATTCAGGAATTTGTGGCAGGAGATTTTGATGGGATTTTATCTTTTTTTTACTTATCCCAAAAGTTTAAAAGAGTTTTGGTGGACAAAATTGCTTTATTTGGCCAGAATTTATCTCTGGTTTTTGATTTTTTGGCAGATTAAAATCAGAAAAAAAGGTATAAAAGACTTGTGGAAGAGAGTAGAAAGTACAAAGAAATTATAAGAACCCTTCGCTTCGCTCAGGAACCTTGAAATTAAACTTCAGATCTATTTTTTAAGGTAGTTTAATTATAAGAAAAAGTGCTCCGACCGAGGTCAAAGCGCTTTTTCTTTTTAATTAATTTTATATTTACTCAACGGCTGATTTTGGCGCTAAATTAGGATTAGAAATTTCTGACTTCTGCTGCGTCAACCCATTTTTGATCAAACCATTTGTTTTTCCATTGCCATTACTTTTTCCATTGCTTTGTGGAAAAGGAATATTTTTTTCTTTATCTTTTTTAAGATAAGCTAAAGAAGCAACAATCGCAAAGAAAACAATTAAGATTATCCAGAGAGGAATGCCAACAACGCTTCCTAAACCGCCGACCAGTCCAGCTACAGCGCCGCCTTTTTTAGTCGTGATTGTCTCAGTGGAAAACACGGTGATCTGCGGATCATTATAGCTCAATTGAACTGGAAAGTTGAGGCCTGTTCCAGGAACCGCTTTTTCGTCAATCATTATTTTTACCATAATTTCTCCTTCTTCATCTTTAGCTAAATCACCTAAATCTAAAGTTAGACCTTCGACCCTCGAAGTTAAAGATGATTCAACTTTTCCTTTGATAACCGCTGAGGTAGCGGTAAATTTCTGGAAAATAGCGCCTTCAGGAATAGTTAAGTTAAGAATTGCCTTCGTTACAACCGCGCCAGTATCATTGCGATAATTGATTTTGTAATCAATAATTTCGCCTGGTTGAGCTCCTGAAGGAGCGATATAAGCACCAAGGAACATTACCTTAGAAATTTTACTGCATTGAGTATCGACTGTGCATCTTGTTTCTTTATCACAACCCTGCGGATCGCAGGTTCTTTTTTCTAAGCGCTCATATCCTTGGCAACCACCTTCGCCGCACCCAGCTTTCTGCCATTCAGAACAATTGCAAGTAGGTGCCGTAGGTGCCGCAGGTTGAGGCGTAGACTTTGGGGTTGAAACATAGACAATCTTGGTTTGAATTGGCTGCGACTTTGGTTGAGAAGTCGTTGTCGTTGTTTTTGTTTGTGTTTGCTGACTAGTTTGACTAGATGGTTGTGACGGCTGCGATTGCGGTTGGCTTTGCGGCTGAGCTTGTTCTTGAGGCTGAGAATCCTGAGACGTAGTAACAAAACTTTTAGTCTCACCATAAAATTTGCCCCGGTAATTGCTGGCCACCGCTCGGAAATAATAGATAGTATTGGGATTTAAATTAATTAAATGATAATTAAAACTTTTAACCGTTTCACCGGTATAACTTGAACTTGGAGTTTGTGAAGTTAAGGAAGAGAAGGAAGTTCCCCATTCAAAATAGGTCGCGGTGTTCAGACCGTGAGGACTGACTTCTGCCCAGAGTACGGCAGAGTTGTTAGTGAGATCTGAGGCAGCGAAAGTCTTTATTTCCGGTTTGCAAGAAGCAAGAGTGGTAAAGCTTATGGTTTGGCCATAAACAGTGCCGACTTCGTTTTTAGCCACGGCTCGGAAATAATAAGTTGTTTCTGGAAGCAAGTCATAAATTGTTTCGTCAAGATTGCCTGTATTGCCGCCCAGCACAGTGCGAATAGAAGTTTTTTCTAATAAACTACCGCTTGTCTTTCCCCATTCAAACCAAGCGTCAGTATCAGCGCCTTTAGGATCAATTTGCGCTTTTAGGTTCATCTCGTCTTCTCTCAAGATATTGGGGTTGAAATTTTGGCTGATGATTTCCGGCGTCTTATAATCACTCACCCTGGCTCTGGCCACCACATAAAAGGAAGTTGAAGTGCCTGGAGCGATATCGCCTAAACTAAGACCGCTTGAGCTGACGATTTCGTTTCCTGATTGACCACCAATCAAGCCGACAGAGGAGGTGCCTCGATTCGGATACCAAAAAACATTGCCACTGACTAAGGTTAAAATTTGGGCTTCAGCTAAATTAATTGTGGCTGAGCCGGAAGTCCATGAAGCATTGTCTGCCCAAACATTAGCCGTGACCGTTTGAAAAGTGTCTCTTTGATTGGAGAAAATAAGTCTAACCCTGACATTTCTGGCAGTTTCATTGCTGTTATTGTAAGAAGAAATCAAGAAGCTGACGACATCATTTGATTTTGCTGAAATGCTTGAGGACCAGGTGTTTGGACAGCCAGGACAATTAGTGTAATTAGAAACTCGAAGGATAGTAGGATAGGAGGCACTAAAACTTGCCGCAGAAACAAGATATGGCAAGCTTGATAAAACCAAAACTAGGCCTAAAAAAAGGCTTAATATTTTCTGATTCTTTTGTTTTGTAGTTTTCATAAGTTAAAATTAAAATTATTTGACTTTATTTAAAAAA
>Ga0210056_1001318_pt1 | contig 21632 bp, 16 predicted proteins | sample CryGeyCG2014_080_2_FD_183965 | JGI IMG/M metagenome (GOLD analysis project Ga0210056, IMG submission 183965) | Groundwater microbial communities from aquifer - Crystal Geyser CG07_land_8/20/14_0.80 (SPAdes) (version 2) | ecosystem: Environmental > Aquatic > Deep subsurface > Groundwater | place... | reverse complement strand
ATCGCCAAAAATTGCCTCTACGCGTGCCAGTTTCCCCTTCTTTTCTCTATCGAAAAATAATTCCGTAACGAAAAACCCATTCATAAGCGATTTTTCTTCCTTTCATCTACTTCACCGAGAATTGCTGAATAGTTACAATAGTGTTTGACATCAGAGGGCTTAATGTGGTATACAGTTACATCAATATCAAGTGGAAAGGAGGTAGTTAGAATGGACAAGGAAAGCCCCTTAATCTATCTTAATGAGAATAATTTTGATGAGGAAATCCTTAAATCGGAGAAGCCTGCCCTCGTTGACTTCTGGGCTCCCTGGTGTGGCCCCTGCAAGATGATAGGCCCGATTATCGAAGGCCTCGCAGAGGAATACAGAGGGCGTGTCAAGGTGACAAAGCTCAATGTGGATGATAATCCCAATAAAGCAGCGGCATATGGTATAAAGAGCATACCTACACTTATCCTGTTTAAAGATGGGAAGGTGCTGGATACACTTGTTGGCATGGTATCGAAGGATCGTTTGATAGAATTTGTCAACAAGGGTTTATAACCTGTAATACTCACTTAAAGAGAGGAATTGTGCGTCGTAAGAAAGCTTTTCTGTTTATCCTTGCCCTCATCCTTTCTCTGTCCGGATGTGCCTGGTGGAAACGCGCCGACACGGCCAGAGCCACGCCCGAAGGCCTCTATCAGAAGGGTCTTAACTATTATCAGAAGGGTAGTTACGAGAAAGCTGTCGGATTTTTTCAGAGGGCAAAGGAAGAGTATCCATTAAGCCGGTTCGCCATCCTCGCTGAGATAGGTATCGCCGATTCCTTTTTTAGTAAAGGTGAATATGCTGAAGCCGAAGTAGCTTACAATGACTTTGTCAATCTCCATCCGACGAATGAAAACCTCCCCTATGCGCTCTACCAGCTCGGTATGTGTCATTATAAACAGATGTCCAGTATAGACAGAGATCAGTTAGAGACATGGAAGGCACGGAAAGAATTTGAAAGACTGATCTCCCGCTTTCCCGACAGTAAATTCTCCTTTATGGCAGAAAAAAAGCTTAGGGATTGCCGAAAAAGACTGGGTGAACATGAGTTTTACGTGGGAAACTTCTACTTCAAGGCGAAGAGATATAAAGCGGCCTTGAGGAGATTTGAAACAATTACAAGAGACTACGCGAACCTCGGTCTGGATTACAAGGTAAGCTACTTTATCCGTGAGACTAAAAAACATCTTGCCGAGAAAAAAGCCCCGAAAGAATCGCCAGAGGTAACACCCCCCCCCTCAGGGTCCGCGGGATCCCTGGTAAGGAGAAGAATTGGTGCACAGAAATCTCACCATAGCCGTTACAGGTAAGGGAGGTACGGGAAAGACCGTTATCTCCTCGATAATGATTTCTCTGATGTCAAAGCAAGATGGATACCCTAAGATTCTGGCCATAGATGCCGATCCGGCCATGAGTCTCGGTACTGCCTTAGGGATAAGAGTAAAGAAAACCATGGGTGACATCCGGGAGGAAGTCTATAAGGATTCCCTCCAACCCACACCGGGTGGCGTCTCGTTGGACCTGACGATAGAAAATCAACTCTGGGACATAATGGAAAAGACACCCGATTTCCAGTTCCTCTCGGTGGGACGGCCCGAGGGGCCGGGGTGTTACTGTTTCATTAATGATATGATGCGTCACATGCTCGACAAAATATACGGAAAATTCGACTATACCGTCATTGATTGCGAAGCGGGATTAGAGCACATAAGTCGCCGCACCATACGCAATATGGATTTTCTCTTCATGGTCACCGATCCTACGAAAAGGGGAATGGAAACGGCAAAGGCGATCGAGACTCTGGCAAAGAAATTAGAGGTCAGGTTTGCAAGATCATGCCTGATAGTCAATAAAGTAACCGAACAAGACCGGGATTTCTGCAGAGAAGCGGGTATGGACATCATGGCCGCCGTCCCGCTCGATGAAAATATAACCAGATACGACCGGGAAGGAAAACCATTTCCCTTTCTCCCTGACGATTCTCCTGCCGTCCTTGCCATAGCCGAGCTGATGACCAAAACCGTTTTTTCAACCGGGGGAATCTAAAGAGATGGAAAATGTATTACCACAAATATTCTCCCATCTTACATCCTACATCTCGGCGTACAAAGTCCTCTCCGAAGGGGAGATCAGACGGGCGATAGGCTCAGAGATCGAACAACTGGACGAAAATGACAAGATCGAAATAGAGCAACAATTAGGGGGAGAGCCAGGGGAGGCAATATTCCAGAGTATAGTTAGCAGCCCCCTATCCATATTCTCCCCATCCCTGGTGCGGAGGGATTATCTGGGGGAAACCTTTTATGCCCCTCACGTCCATAGATCATTTATAAAGGAGATGGAACAGGCCTTTGGAAGACTTATAAGGGCAAGGGATCCCATGATATTACCCCGAATGGAAGCGGTAATCTCCCTCTTTCTGAAAAAAGCAGGCTACACCTCTTTCACTATTGTTGATCGGGACGAACCGATGGACTCAAAGGAGCTTACAGCGACAAAAGACAACGCGAGTCTTCGTTTGCTTCTTCTCCCCACTATCGCTTTCGCCTATCAGTATCCTGACTGGACCCAGGTAATCGTTGTTCCTACGGAAAAGACCCCTTTACTCTTCATTCGTTTCTTCAAAGAGCGACATCTCGAGGGAACGGACGTCCAGGTATGGGTGGTGGATCCGGAAAAAGGTACGGTAAGCCCCTTTTTCGGCGACTGTACCGATAGGGAAATTGTTGAGAATTTCACCCATCCCGACCTGAAAGAAAAGGCAACCCGCCACTTCCAGACGATGAAACTGCCTCGTGCCGTATCTTAATAACGGAGGGCTGCTTTTATGGCAGGGGTATGTTCCGGGTTGCGCTCCCCTTTGCTCTCAAAATAGTGGCATTCGGGGTTTCATGTCTTTTGCGGAAACCGAACAGCGGTACCGCTACATTTTGTAGTCAAATTGTCTTGACATACAAGAATACCTTCCCCTATACTTCATAATGCCAGAAGAGAATTCTTATCAAACAGGTTAAAAAAGTTTCATAATGCGTAACTATTCAGCCATGACAGGCGAGACGCCTGTCCTACTGTGTTGTATAACCACCTACGACGTAGGACAGCCGTCTCGGCTGTCTAAAATACAGGGCTTTAGATAAAGGCTGAATAGTTACCATAATGCAAACTATACTGAACCGAAATAAGGAAAGAGATGATGTCAGACAATGGGGAAAAAGTATTCATAGAAATGGGTCAAAGGCAACGGGAGGAATCTGACCAGGATCAAACAGAGGAGACCTTATCTCTTCTGACTTTTTGCATAGAAAAAGACTGGTATTGTGTCCCATCATCCCAGGTAAAGGAAGTAACTAGGATACCTAAGATTACCCCGGTTCCCGGAACTCCCGATTATATCCTGGGAGTAGCCCACCATAGCGGAGAAATATTGTCTGTAATAGATATTAAACCCCTTATCGGTTTGGATAAAACCATCCTTACCGAAAAGAGCCGGCTTTTGATATCCACGATTGAGGATGAACCTGCAGGTTTATTGATCGAGATTGTTCAGGATATTATAGAAATCACTAAGGGAAAAATAGAGACCTATTTGTCAGGTGCTGGGAGTGAGCAAAAAGGATATCTAACTGGTCGGATTCAAATCGGAGAGGTAATCTTAGGAATTTTAGACTTAGAGAAATTACTCTATTTAGGGAAAAAGAGTTGAGGTGGACCCTATTGTCAAAACCAAAAAGTTGGAAAAATAAGATAGATATCCTGGCCTTTAAAGCGGGAAGAGGGTACTTCGGGGTGGAATTAGGCCAAATTATGCGATTATATATTCTTACTCCAGATAAAGTTTCTAAAGCCGGGGGAAATATGCCAAAGGTTATAACATTATTGCCCGAGGAAGAATTTCCGTTGGTTGATTTTAATGAAAGCTTAGGACTCGCTAAACAGGAAGGAAAAACAGAAGATAGGACTACCGTAATCGTCGTGAAGTCAGATGACGGGCCTATAGGGATAATGGTAGATGAAGTTGAAGATTTATATAGCCTATCTCCCCGTGAGGTATATCCTCTTCCTCAGCATATCCGTGGGCGCCTCCCTTTTCCATACATTTGGGGACTGGGATTAATTTATGATAGGCTCTTGCTCTTAATAGATACCAATAAACTGCCGAAAAAGGCTGAAGACTGTAGACTTTTAGGGATAAATCATACTCAGGTAGATAGGCTGAAGGCTGTAGACTTTTAGGGATAAATCATACTCAGGTAGATAGGCTGAAGGCTTTTGGTGTTTTATAGCCTTCAGCCTATCTACCTGAGTAGTTATGAAAGGAGGGTACTAAAATGAGGTTTACTATCCAGAGAAAAATAGGATTGGCAGGCGTAGTTGCAGCGACCGTGGTAGCATTAATAATGCCTGTTATTGCTAACTATGGGATATCCAGCTATTTAGAACTTTCTAAGAAATCCCTGTTATTGGTAGAGTATCAACAAGCAATTGGTAAATTAAGGGTGGACCTGGACAGGCAAGTGCTGCTGCCCAATTATTTTATTCTTACCGGAGGAACAGCATACGCCAAAAATTTTGTTGAACTTTCTCAATCCCTGGAGACAAACTTGGGCCATTTAATAAAAAATAATATGACACCCACCCAAAGAGAAAAACATTACCTTACCCGGATAAAAGAATTATCTTTCCAGATCAAAAACAGTGCGGCAGAGCTATTTTCTTTGTCTAATCCTATGGAGAATCCTAAATCTATAGAACTGATTAAAAAAATTAATTTCCAGTTGGCTCCCCCGCTTGCAGAGCATAGCAATAAGCTGGATGAAACAGTTAACAAAAGAGTAAAGACACTCCGGAAGAAGAGTGAAGCCATAGCGGCTTCTATTTGGAAGTTCGTGGTTGGTGGCTCTGTGTTATGTTATCCCGTTTTCTTTCTTATCGCGTCTTATACAGCGCGTGTCATTGCCCGGCCAATTAATATGGTAATTGCTGCCTCTAAACGGGTGGCTGAGGGAGACCTGGGACAAACTATCTCTACTAAGAGTAATGATGAGGCTGGAGACATGGGCAGGAGTTTTAATGAAATGGCGGTTAATTTACGACTTTTGGCTCAACAGTCCCGGGAGATTGCCCAGGGAGACTTGACTAAAGAGGTAAACATCAAGGGCGAGCTGGCTGAGTCTTTTAATGGTATGGTGAGAAATCTTCGGCAGCTTGTTGAAGGGAGCCAAAAGACCATTTTGCTGATTAGGGATGCTACTTCGCAAATTTTATCGGCAATAGAAGAACAAGCCAGCGGTTCCGTTGAGCAGGCTGCCTCCATAAGCGAAATCACTGCTACTATTGAGGAACTGAGTAAAACCGCACAACATATTGCCGAGAATGCGGCCGCCGTAGAGAAGGCGGCTTGGGAAAAAAGTAAAGGTGTTCAGGTTGAAGCCGAAACCGTTACCCAGATGACCGAGGCCATGAACAGGATCAAAGATAAGGCCGATGAATTGGGCCATAAAGTTTTTTCCCTGGGAGAGAAGTCCCAACAGGTGGGCAGAGCTGTAGAGCTTATTAGGGAAATTGCCGATGAAACACATCTCTTGGCACTGAATGCTGCTATTGAGGCATCCAGCGCCGGCGAATATGGAAAGAGATTTTCTGTGATTGCCACGGAGGTGAGGAGGCTGGCCGATAAGGTTCGGGGTTCTACCGATGAAATACAAAGTATAATCACAAATATGCAGGCAGCTACAAATGCTTCGGTATTAGCCACAGAGCAAGAAGTTAGGGAGGTAGAGGATGGGGTCATCCTTGCACAAAAGGTAGAAGCCAGTCTATATAATATTGCAAATGCTATTCAGGCTATGGTTGATGCCAGTAAACAGATTACTTCTGTTACCCAGCAACAAAAAACGGCCAGTGAACAAGTAGTCCTGACGATGCGTGACATATCTAAAGTAGTAAGCGAAATGGCCTCCAGTATAAAACAATCGGAAAATGCAACATCCGGTTTAAATCAGATGACGGAAGAATTTGAAAGGAGGTTGTATAACGAGTTCAAGGTTGGTAAGGAAAAACAAGATGGCTAAAGATTTTGACCCTACCCCTTATGTAAGACAATTTGTAGAAGAGGCAAAAGAGCGCATCAAAAGGGTAGAGCATGGTCTCATCTCTTTGGAGGCAGAGAAAGGGAGTATAGAGATATTACAAGAACTCCTGCGCGAAGTTCATACTATTAAAGGTTCGGCTAATATGCTGGGATTAAAAAATATTAGCGCCCTTGCCCACTCTATAGAAACTATGCTGGGTAAAGAGAAAGAAGAAGAGGGGGCTTTGACCCCTCAGGTGATGAATATGCTCTATCAAAGCATGGATACGCTTTCACGCATGGTAGAGCTTGTACAACAGGAAGGTAAGGACACCCTTGATCCATCTGATATCTGCTCTAAGCTTACAGCCCCAATTTCATCGGAGAAAATAAATCAAGTCTTGCCCCCTATAGAAACGACGTCCATTACCGAATACCATCACCCACAGATCTCTCATCTAGAAACTATAAAGATAAATATCAATAAAATTGACCACTTATCTAAAATATCTGCCGAGTTAATGTATTGGATAATGCGGGAAGCGGATAGGTATCATCAGTTTAAAAACTTATTATCATCAAGATTTCAAGAATTACCCGGAGAAAGGGGAAAAAGTTATCATAAAATTTTAGAAAGTTATAGTGAGGAAATAGTATTAGGAGATAGATTGATCCATCAGTTGCAAGAAGAAATATTATCTATCTCTTTAGTCTCCCTCGCCCATGTCTTTGATGGACTGCCCAGGGCGGTTAGAGACCTCTCCCATGAGTTGGGTAAGGAAATAGACCTGGTAATTGAGGGAGGAGAAATAGCCGTTGATCAAAGGATTATTAATCAAATTGGCGCTCCTCTAATACATCTTATTAGGAATGCCATAGATCATGGGATTGAGCCTCCCAGCCAACGAAGACTTTGCAGTAAACCTCCTAAAGGAAAATTAAGGGTGGGCGCTTCCCAGATAGGGAGTCGGGTATTGATAGAGATAGAAGATGATGGCCAGGGGATAGATTTTTCTAATATTCAGGAAGAGATAGTCAAAAAAGGCTTATTACCCAGAGAAGAAGCTGCCTCCCTCACCGAAGGGGAATTGTTGGGGTTTATTTTTAAACCCGGTTTCAGTACACAGACGATTATTACTGAAGTTTCAGGCCGGGGTATAGGCATGGATGTAGTCAAAAGAACTATTGAAAAGCTAAACGGAACCATAGTCATGACAACCGAGGAAGGGAAGGGAACCCGATGTACATTGAACTTTCCTTTCTATCTGGCACTAATCCGCTCCCTTTTATTTATTGCCGGGGAATCTACTTTTGCTATCCCTCTGGGGTATATAGATCAGGTGGTTTGTCTTAATCCCGATAGGGTTATGACTTCAGAAAAGAGGCATGTTATTCTATTTCAGGACAAAATCATACCGGCTGCAAAACTGACTGGCTTACTCCAGATGCCCGCAATGCTGGGGAATGAACAAAAATATTATGCCTTAATTCTTAAACAGGGCGATCAGCGGGTAGGACTTTTAGTAGATAAAATTTTAGAAGAAAAAGATATAGTAATTAAAACCCTGGGGGAATATTTTCACGCTATCAGGGAAATCAGCGGGGTAACTATCTTGAGTAGTGGCGAGGTGGCTTTAGTTCTAAACGCAACGGTCATTACCGAAGCTGTCATTCAAGGGTTAGACAGGAAAATTTCTCGAGAGAAAGGGAAAATGGAAGAAATGACAGAAGAGCCGTTGTCTGTATTGCTGGTAGAAGATTCTTTGATCATCCAGGATCTAGAGAAAAATATATTGCAAACCGCCGGCTATAGAGTAGAAGCGGCTAAAGATGGTCTTGACGCCATAGAAAACCTTAAAAAACAGGATTTTGATCTTATTATTACTGATATTGAAATGCCCAGAATGAATGGCTTCGAGCTAATAACTGCTGTGCGAAAGGATGACCGCTATAAAGGGATCCCCATTGTTGTAGTAACGACAAGAGAACGAAAGGAAGATAAGTTAAGGGGATTAGAGTTAGGAGCTGACGCTTATCTATTAAAGGGTGGCTTCGATCAAGGAGAGTTTCTGTCGGTTATTGAAAGATTAGCCAAGAGATAATCCGCAAGGGTGGATAGGCTGTAGACTGTTAGGCTGTAGGAGTTACAGCCTTCAGCCTGATAGCCTACAGCCTAAATTACTAATGCAGAAGAATAATTACAAAATCATTGCTATAGGATCATCAGCTGGCGGTCCTAAAGTTCTTAGGAAAATTTTAGGCTCTATTCCCAGGCAATTTCCTCTGGGTATAATAATTATCCAGCATATTACTGAGGGTTTTGTGGAAGGATTAGTCGAGGGGCTCGATAAAACTTCTCTAATAGAGGTAAAGTTGGCTCAGACAGGGGATCGAGTGAGAGGAGGAACGGCCCTCTTCGCCCCTGATAAATGTCACACCATAGTAAATAAAAAGGGCCGGATAGAACTTACCTCTGCCCCCCTTTTAAAGGGACATCGCCCTTCTATTGATCTTCTCATGGAATCGGTAGCAAAAGTTTGTGGGACACAGGCGATAGGAGTCTTGTTAACCGGTATGGGAGATGATGGCGCTAGAGGACTTAAGGCCATTAAGGGGGCAGGCGGGCTTACCCTGGTTCAGGATGAGATGAGTTGTACTGTATTTGGTATGCCTAAGGCCGCTATAGATTTGGGAGCAGTAGATGAGGTTCTTTCCCTACAGGGTTTAATAGATAGATTATTGAGCTTGGAGGGGTAAGGCATAATATGTCTAAAATCCTTATTGCCGATGATAGCACCACTATCCTGGAGATGATAGGAGCTTATTTAAGAGATGCGGGATATGAGATCGTAACAGCTTTAGACGGTGTTGAGGCCGTAGAAAAGGCCTTTACGGAGAGCCCTGACCTTATTATCCTGGATATAATGATGCCTCACATGAACGGCTATCAAACCTGTCGCTACCTGAAAAACGAAGGTACTACCTCGCATATCCCGATTATTCTTTTTACCTCCAAGGATCAGCCAGCCGATAAATTTTGGGGCTTACAAACCGGGGCCGATAAATATATCCTTAAAGATATGTGGCATACCGATTTATTAGAATCTGTAGAGAACCTCCTGATTTCTATCACACCATACCCTGGCCCAAAAAAATTAATGGAAAAGCTAAAACCCCCTGGTATGGTAGAGATCTTATATAGGATAAATGAACTTTTAGATAAGAACCTTTATGAAGCCACCGTAACGAACCAAATTGGACAGCTTTCCCTTTCCAGCGATAATCTTCTCGTGACCGTAAAGGCTTTATTTCAACTCTATGAGACATTAATTAGTTTTCCCTTAGCAGCTTTAATTCTCGGAGATAGAAAAGAATGTCATATCTACCTTAAGGTTAATTCTAAGGTGGGTACAATTGATCTGGACAGACTCGAAGAACAGATTCTCAGGATATTTACTGATAGCGAAAACGAAGAGGACTTATCAGAAAACAAAAGATTGCAAATAATTGTCCGTGATGACAGCAAGGGCCTAATAATAGAAGGAGAATGTTTTATAGAAGATATTCTGCAGCGATTATACCATATCCCCACAGAAAAAGGGGTAAAGATAGCCGGGTTAATTACATTTTGTTTATCTGGGAGGAGAATGGAGAACATAGAAGACCGGGAAAGATTAAAGCGAATTTCCCGACAGGCATTTATCGTGCTGGAAGATGCCTTTTTATTTGATAGATTAGGGAGTTTGGCTATTACTGATGATTTGACCGGATTATATAATAGGAGGCACTTCTTTCAAGTATTGAACCAGGAATATCACAGAGCTATCAGACATAGGACAATATTTTCTTTGGTAATTATGGATATCGATCATTTTAAAAGTATCAATGATAATTATGGTCATCTATCCGGAGATTTTGTCCTGAAAGAGACGGCTAGAATCATACAGGGAGAATGCCGCCAGACCGATTTGTTTGCCCGCTTTGGTGGAGAAGAGTTTTCTCTCCTGTTAATGGAGACTCCTCTTGAGGGGGCAAAAATCATTTGCGAACGCATAAGAGAGAAGATTGAGAACCACGAATTTATTACCCAAAATCAATCCCTGAAGATAACCGTAAGCATTGGTGTTACGGAATTCTCAGGAGAAGAAGAACTTTCCCAGAAAAAACTTATTTCCCTTGCTGATGAAGCTATGTACCTTGCAAAAACCCTTGGTAGGAACAGGATTTGCCTCACGGAGAAAAAAGGTGACAGGAACTCGGATTTCAAATAGTCCTGCTGTCGAGTTGTCCCAGGAAGATTTTCTTCTTTTGCGAGATGTTATTGAAAGCCGGACCGGAATCTATCTAGAAAGGTCTTTATGGGATTCCCTGAGATATAAAGTGGGCATCCGTCTTGTCCAAGGGCATTTTAGCAAATTTAAGGAATACTGTGATTGCCTCATTACAGTAGATGGTGAGGAAGAATTTCAGGAGTTACTAAATGCAATTACTGTCCCTGAAACCTATTTTTTCAGGGATTCCTGGCAAGTTGATTTCATAAAAAGAAATATTATTCCGGAGATCGTACAGAGAAAGATGGCATTAAACTGCAAAAGGGTAGTAAAAATATGGTCTGCCGGCTGTTCTACTGGCGAGGAGCCTTACTCTATAGCAATTATCTCATCAGAGTTGGAAGAACTGCTGAAAGATTTTAGGCTGGAAATTTTGGCTACGGATGTTAGTGGTAAAGCATTGAAAAAAGCTAAAAGAGGGATATATGGAAAGAGATCGGTAAGGGAAGTCCAAAGGGGATATTTAGAGAAATACTTCACTCGTTCAGGAGACGAATATCACCTGCATAAAGAAATAAAGAATATGGTAACATTTTCCCCACTTAATTTAGCTCAAGAACCCTTCCCTGTAAAGGATATGGGAGAACAGGATCTTATCTTGTGCAAAAATGTGCTTATTTATTTTAGACCTGATACTGTTAAAAAAGTGCTTCATAACCTCTATCAATGCATGGATAAGAAAGGATATTTTTTTACCGGGGGGGCAGAATCTCTTTTCCACCTATCTCATGAATTCCAACTAAGAGAAAGAAAAAATGTTTTTTATTATACCAGGGAAAAAGTCTCCCCGGAATCAAGCGAAAGACCGAAAGAGTTCGTGGTTATACCTCAACCAAAAATTTCTCCTGCGCGGCGAAAAGATATTTCCCTTGATCGTTCTAGCACAGAAAGACCAAGGGAAGAAAATCCTTTAACTACAAGTCTGCGTTATATAAGGGCAGGAGAATATGAAGAGGCCTTCAGTGTATGTTATGATTTGTTAAGGAAGGATCCACTATCAGTCGAGGGCCATTTCCTCCTGGGATTGATTTATAAATATAAAGAAGAAACAGATAATGCTTTAACGCATTTTAGGAAAGCCACTTATCTTCAACCAAATTTGCCTTTAGCCCACTATTACTTAGGAGAACTCTATCTGACTAAAGGGGACAAATTCAATGCTGCCAAGAAATATAAGAATGCTCTAACAGTATTCCAAAATAGTATGGGTGTGGGGGAAGATTTCCTTAATTCTGTTTATGGCGAAACAGAATTAAGACAAATATTATATATATGCCAACAGCGTCTGAAGACCCTTTGATTTCATCTTTTTATTAGAAGTCAGGTTTGCAAGATCCTGCCTGATAGTCAACAAGTCAGATTGATCCTGTCCCCCGTCGCTACCCTCATGTGGAAGTCTACCAGTTTCCTGGCGATGGCCTCCATGATGGAAACATCCACCTCCCCCATTGAGAAGCAGGTCATAAATATTTCTTTAAGAAATTTTCGTTTTATGGTATTAATTAATAAAATTAACCACAACAATTCAAGAAATAATCTTTGTCATACCCTGATAGGTAAAGTTCCCCTAACTCCTGTTGATAAGTTTGTTTATATGGTGTTTAAACTTGGATGTATTTTGGGATAAAACCATTGAAATTATTAAAGAAAAGGTTAATCCACAGAATTTTGAGACCTGGATTAAACCTGTTAAGATCGCCTCTATTAGTAATGATAATATTAGTTTGTCCGTACCAAATAAGTTTTTCAGAGACTGGGTTATCGAAAATTACCTTTGCTTAATTAAAAATGCTCTTTCATCTATTACGGGTACAAATTTTAATATTGAGTTTATAGTAGAGTTGCATGGCAGCGGGAAAAGCCAGGATTTACACGGTAAGGTCGGTGATTATAGTGATCATAGAGATGATTCTGGTGTTTCTCTTAAAAAGACCCGCAAAGCTGGAATTCATCCGTTTCTCAATCTAAACTATACTTTTAACAGGTTTGTTGTTGGTCCATGCAATCGCTTCGCTCATGCCGCATCTGTAGCCGTAGCAGAAAAGCCGGCGAAGAACTATAACCCTTTATTTATTTATGGTGGCGTTGGTCTGGGAAAGACTCATTTACTTAATGCCATCGGTCTGCAGACACTTTTCCTCCACTCGGAGATGAATGTAATTTATGTCTCGGCAGAAGCATTTATGAATGAATTGATCAACTCGATCAGATATGACAGGATGCAAAAATTCAGGGAAAAATTTAGAAACATTGATTGTTTTCTTATTGATGATATTCAATTTATTGCTGGAAAAGGAAGAACACAGGAAGAATTTTTTCACACTTTTAACACCCTTCATGATTCGGGAAAACAAATTGTTGTTACCAGTGATAAATTTCCAAAAGATATTCCGGATCTTGAAGAAAGGTTGCGATCAAGATTTGAATGGGGCCTCATTGCAGATATACAACCGCCAGAAATAGAAACTAAGGTTGCTATTCTTGAAAAAAAGGCACAGGAAAACAATATTCCTTTATTAAGTAATGCAGCACATTATATTGCCTCAATTGCTCAATCTAATATTAGAGAATTGGAGGGGTTTCTTATTAGAATTAGCGCTTATTCTTCTCTAACTGGTAGAGTAATTGATGTAGACCTTATAAAAGAGGTTCTTAGAAAAATACTTAAACAAAATAAGAAGGAAGAAATAACAATTGATGAAATTATCAAAGCGGTAATTGGCAAATTTAACCTTAAAATATCAGATATTAAATCACAAAATAAGAATAAAAGTCTTGTTCTGCCAAGACAAATTATTATGTACCTCTCGAGAAAGCTAACCAACGCCTCTTTTCCTGATATTGGAGGAATAATAGGAGGACGGGACCACTCAACGGTGATCTATGCAAACAATAAAATAAAAAAGTTAATTGAAGTGGATATAAAACTTGCTAAAATTATTAATGATATTGAAAATAGTTTAATTAAAGGTTAAGAGATTTTCACAAGTAGTAAACAGGTTTGTTATTTTTATGTAATTACAATTGTTATATATTTTATAAATTTTCAATTATCAACAGTTCCTTTTACTATTACTATACATAGTTCTTAAAATATAATTTAGATAAAAGGAGATATGTAAAATATGGAATTAAGTATGCGAAGAAATACCCTCCTGACTGGGGTTCAAAAAACACTTGGTATTGTAGAAAAGAGGACAACCCTACCGATTCTTAATAATGTGCTCATTAAGACAAAGGGGGATAAGGTCAGGATTGTGGCGACAGATAAGGAGATTAGTTTAATAGCGGATTATGATGCAAATGTTATAGTTGAAGGTGATATTACACTATCCGCAAGGAAATTATATGAGATGATCAGAGAGATTCAAGGGGATATGATTTATTTTAAAAAAGATGAGCATAATACAGTGACGATAACTTGCGATAAGGGAGTAAACATTCTTTATAAGATTCTTGGTGTGCCGGCGGATGATTTTCCAAATATCGGAACCGGTGATATTATCGCCGTTGAATTATTTGAAATTAAGGGTAGTGCTTTAAGTGAACTTATTCGTAAGACATTTCCTGCAATGTCTACTGATGAGATGAAGAGGGATTTAAGTGGGGTTTTTTTTAGAATTGAAAAAGACGGGAGTGCTTGTGTGGGTAAGATGGTGGCAACAGACGGATTTCGTTTAGCTGTTAGTTGTGTAGGAGTTGAGGTCTGTCCTGACGAAGGAAGGGAAGTGGAATTTTGCGGGCTTGATAAAGGGATAATTATACCGCGGAAGGGGGTAGTCGAGATTAGGAGACTTATTGAAACCGCCAGCAATATTACCGATGATGTGATAATGGGAGTTCAAGGTGGTATGTATGTTATTAAGATAAATAATGCAACATTAAAAGTTAGTTTAGTTGATGCCGGGTATCCGGATTATCACAGGGTTATACCGTCAGATGTGGGAAATTTGGTTTGTTTCAATAAAGATATGGTGTTACATGCTTTAAAAAGGATGAATGTTGTGTCAACTGAGGGGTGTGACGGGGTTATAATTAAATTAGTTAAGAATGGAATGATGATGAGCTCAAGTAATCCGGATGTAGGAGATGCAAATGAGGATGTTGAAGTGTTGTATGATGGGGAAGAGATTGAAGTGGGATATAATGTTAATTTTTTGATAGATGCCATAGAGGTTATTGATGAGGAAAAAGTAACTTTTGATGTTGGTGCCGGGGTAAGGCCCGGTATCATTAAGGCGTTAGATAATGATAATTATGTATGCGCCGTTATGCCTATGAGGTTTTAGTTTTGATGATAGATAATTATAGTGCGGATAGTATAAAAGTATTAGAGGGTCTTGAGGCTGTACGAAAGAGACCGGCAATGTATATTGGCAGTACCGGTAGGAATGGTCTCCATCATCTGGTTTATGAGGTTGTTGATAACAGTATTGACGAGGCCTCCGCCGGCTTCTGTGATAATATTTGCGTGTGGATAAGAGTTGACAATAGTGTTGTTGTTGATGACAACGGTCGCGGTATACCTGTGGATATCCATAAGACAGAGGGAGTGTCGGCAGCCGAGGTTGTGCTTACAAAGCTTCACTCAGGAGCCAAGTTCTCCGATGATAATTATAAGATATCAGGTGGCCTTCATGGCGTGGGTGTTTCTGTTGTTAATGCTCTTTCGAGTTATCTTGAGTTGGAGATCAGGAGAGATAGTCTGGTGTATGCTCAATCGTACGTTCGTGGCGCCCCCAAGGCCCCTCTTGAGATAGTCGGGAAAACGACGGGGAGAGGGACGAAAATTACCTTTAAGCCCGATGAAGAGATCTTCGAGGAAACAGATTTTAGTTTTGAGATTATCTCTAATAGGTTAAGAGAACTGGCATTTTTAAATCCAAACGTCAAAATTACCTTAATTGATGAAAGAACCGACAGAAAAAGTGAGTTTTTCTCTCGAGGGGGGATTGTTTCGTTTGTTGAGTATATTAATAAAAATAAAAAAGTCCTTCATCAGGATCCTATTTACGTGAGTGGTTGTAAGGATGATTGTCAAATTGAAGTGGCCTTGCAGTATAACGACACATATACGGAGAATATATTTTCTTTTGCCAATAATATAAGCACTACGGAAGGAGGCACCCATCTGGTTGGGTTCAGGTCTGCTCTGACGAGGATTTTTAACAACTATGCCACGAGCAATAATATCTTGAAGAATGGAAAAGAATCTCTGAAGGGTGAAGATTTAAGAGAGGGTCTGGCGTGCGTTATCAGTGTTAAGGTTAAAAACCCCCAGTTTGAAGGTCAGACTAAGACGAAACTTGGCAATAGTGAGATAAAAGGATTGGTAGAGGGAATTGTCTATGAAAAAATGGGTAATTATTTAGAAGAGAATCCTTCTATTGCCAGGCAATTACTGAGTAAGTGTCTGGAAGCGGCCAGGGCCAGGGAAGCGGCGAGAAAAGCCAGGGAAATAACACGGAGGAAAAGCGCCCTGGAGGTCGGTTCCTTACCGGGCAAACTTGCCGATTGCCAGGAAAGGGATCCGGCAAATAGTGAATTGTATCTTGTCGAAGGGGACTCTGCCGGCGGTTCTGCCAAGCAGGGACGGGATCGCAAGAATCAGGCGATATTACCCTTGAGGGGAAAGGTATTAAATGTTGAAAAGGCAAGATTCAACAAGATGCTGCAAAATGAGGAGATCAAGTTTATCATTACAGCTCTCGGCACAGGTATCGGTAAGGACGATTATAATCCCGGTAAATTAAGGTATCATAAAGTGATCATCATGACTGATGCCGATGTTGATGGTTTGCATATCAGGACGCTTCTTTTAACTTTCTTCTTCAGGCAGATGAGAGAGTTGATTGAAAGGGGACATCTTTATATTGCCCAGTCGCCGCTCTTTAGGGTGATCAATAATAAAAATGAATTTTATATTCACAACGAAGAGGAACTGCAAAACCGTATTCTCGAAAGCGGTGTGAATAAAATAATTCTTTTCACGGGTGATGAAAGCGGCATCCAAATAACCGGTAAACGACTTTTAGAAATTATAAAAAAGGCGATGAGGGTTGAAAAGATATTAGATAAATTCGAAAAAGAGGAAAAAGACAGAGAAATTGTAAAAACTCTTGCCGAGGATCAATCATTTGATGTCAGTGCTTTAGAAAAAGAGGATCTCCTCAAATCGGTGGCCCAAAAAGCCGCGATGATAATCGGAGAGAACCTGCTTGGCTATGCCCAGGAGATAGATCAGGAACATGGCGGATATAAGCTGGTTTTTCGCATCAAAAAAAACGGTGGCGTTACAACAACCTGCATTGATAAGGATACATTAAAGACGCCAAAGTTTATGGAAATAAGGGTTCTTTTAAGGCAGATCGGTAATTTTGGCATGGCGCCCCTTAAAATTATCGTTAAGGAAGGGGGAGATGCCAGGGAAGGAGAAGTTGTAGATTTAAATGCTATGTCAGCTCTTATAGATTATGTGATTAACACAGGGAAAAAAGGGTTCTCCGTGCAGCGATATAAAGGTCTGGGTGAAATGAATCCTGAGCAACTATGGGAAACAACCATGAATCCCGAAAAAAGAACTCTCCTGCAGGTTAGAGTCGAGGATGCATTGTTGGCCGATGAAATTTTTACCACCCTTATGGGGGACCAGGTGGAACCACGTAAGGATTTTATTTATAAAAATGCCCTATTTGCCTCGAACCTTGATGTGTAAACCCTAAACCCTAAGTCTTAAGCCCTAACCCTTTTCTAAATCCCAAGCAATTCCCATAGTGGGTTTCACCGCCCGCACATGGCGACAAAAAGGATAGTTTTATGGAACAACAACAGCTTTATCGTTACAGGAACACTCCGGTTAATATTGAAGATGAGATGAAGAAGTCCTACCTGGATTACGCAATGAGTGTCATCATCGGTCGGGCTATTCCCGATGTCAGAGATGGCATGAAGCCGGTTCATAGAAGAGCGCTTTATGCCATGCATGAGATGGGAAACCGGTGGAATAAATCATATAAAAAGTCGGCGAGGATTGTCGGTGATGTCATCGGTAAATATCATCCACATGGGGATGTAGCGGCCTATGACACAATAGTGAGAATGGCCCAGGAGTTTTCCATGAGGTACCCTCTCATTGACGGCCAGGGAAACTTCGGTTCTATAGATGGCGACCCGCCTGCAGCCATGAGATATACAGAAGTGAGAATGGCCAGGATCGCCGAGGAACTGTTGGGCGATCTGGAAAAAGAAACAGTTTCTTTCGTGCCGAACTACGATGAGTCTCTGCAGGAACCGACGGTTCTGCCCTCTAAGATACCTGTAATTCTCTTAAACGGCAGCTCAGGCATCGCCGTGGGTATGGCCACCAATATTCCTCCCCACAACATTAATGAAGTTATCAATGGGACAATCGCCTTCATACGAGACCCGAATATAATAATAGAGGGTCTGATGCATTACATCCACGGCCCTGATTTTCCCACGGCCGGTTTCATCAACGGGAGAGATGGCATCATCTCTGCGTATAAAACGGGAAGAGGAATCATTAAGGTAAGGGCCAGGACCATCATTGAGAAAAATGAAAAAAACGAGAGAGAAAGTATAATTATTACGGAACTTCCCTACCAGGTCAACAAAGCTAACTTGTTAGAGAAAATTTCCGAACTTGTAAAGGAAAAGAAGATAAGCGGCATCGCCGACCTGAGAGACGAATCGGACAGGGAAGGTATCCGTGTTGTTATTGATCTCAAGCGGGACGAGATTTCCGCGGCGATCGTCAACCAACTTTACAAACATACCCAGATGGAGGTTACCTTCGGGATTATCATGCTGGCTATTGAACATGGTCAGCCCAAGATATTTAATCTGAAGGAGATTATCGAGAGTTTTATCGATTTTAGAAAAGATGTGGTCACTAAAAGGACCTTATTCGAACTTACCAGGGCCAGGGAAAGGGCCCATATCCTGGAGGGGCTTATTACGGCTCTCAATAATATCGCTGAAGTGATTGAGGTCATTAAAGGCTCAAAAAATCCGCAGGAAGCTGCTGTCGTTCTCTGTGAAAAATTTAGTCTCACGGAAACACAGGCCAGGGCTATTCTTGAGATGAGATTACAGCGGTTGACCGGTCTGGAGCGGGAAAAAATTGATGAGGAATATGCCAGAATTTCGGAGACGATTGTCAAGTTACAGGGCATCCTTGATGATCCTCGTAAGATTATGGATGTAATCGTGACAGAGCTGGAGGAGATCAGAGAACGATACGGTGACGAGAGACGAACGGAGATTATCGCCAGTTCTGAAGACATTGATGTTGAGGACATGATAGCCGAGGAAGATATGGTAGTTACCGTATCTCATTCGGGATACATCAAAAGAAGCCCCGTAAGCCTTTACAAGAGTCAACACCGTGGAGGACGCGGCAAGGTAGGCATGGGAACCAAAGAAGAAGATTTTGTCGAGAAGATATTTATTGCCTCTACCCATGCGTACATCCTGATCTTCACGAAGCAGGGGAGGCTGTACTGGCTTAAGGTGTATCAGCTCCCCCATGCAGGAAGGGCAGCAAAGGGAAAGGCTATAGTCAATTTGATAAACATATCGGGTGGGGAACGTATCGCCACTGTTGTTCCTGTGAGAGAGTTTAGCGCCGGCAAATCTTTGATTATGGCCACGAAGAAAGGGATCGTTAAGAAAACCGCTCTGGGAGCTTATTCCAATCCAAGAGCGGGGGGGATCATTGCTATTACCATTGACGAAAGCGATGAACTCATAGATGTTCAGCTTACGACGGGTGATCAGGACATCTTTCTTGGCACCAGAAAGGGGAAGGCCATCCGGTTTAAGGAGACTGATATCAGATCTACCGGCAGAACTGCCAGGGGGGTCAGGGGTATCCTGATAGATGCCGACGATGCGGTAGTAGGGATGGAGATACCGAGAGAGGGAAGTTCCATTCTTACTATTTCCGAGAATGGCTTTGGCAAGAAGACGGCGGTAGCGAAGTACAGACTTCAGAATAGGGGAGGCAAAGGGATCATCAACTTCAAGACAGTCCGCAGGGTGGGATACGTTTCCGGGATTCTCCAGGTAAGCGGTGATGAGGATGTCATCCTGATCAGTGATACCGGTAAGATTATCCGGTTAAAGGCGGAAGAGGTGCCTCTTATCCACCGTGTTACCCAGGGTGTAAAACTGATTGATCTGGAACCTGAAGAAAGATTGGTCGGTCTTGCCCGGGCCGAGAGGGAGGTCGCGTCGGACGAAACTTTACATGAACAGGTACAGGGTGTTTAACCATACGGCGGATTTAGGGGTGGAGATATATGGCAAAACCGTGGAGGAACTTTTTGTCAATGCCGCCTTCGCCATCGGCGATTTAATGACCGATCTGCAAAACGTCGAGGTAACCAGGGCGCGCAGAATCGTTGCGGAGGGGACAGACTGGGAAGACCTCCTGGTGAACTATCTGCGGGAGGCGCTTTATCTATTTAATGGGGAGGGGCTGCTCCTTGGCGATTATGCAATTATAGAAATAGACCCCCGTCATGTGGTGGGGGAGGCACGGGGAGAACCTTTTGATCCTGATAGGCACAGGATCAACACAGAAATCAAGGCGGTGACCTATCACCAGGCGTTGGTTAGAGAAACTGAGACAGGGTGGATCGGAAGGGTAGTTTTCGATGTCTGAGATTAGGCTGGAGAAAATAGATGAATACCGGTGGATGATCCCGCCCGTGGGAGGAATGAGGGTCCCGGGGATTATTTATTCGAGCGAGGAACTCATTAGAGAAATGGGTACAGACGAGAGCCCGAAACAGGTGGCAAATGTGGCGCATCTGCCGGGGATTGTTAAGTATTCTTTGGCCATGCCTGATATGCACTGGGGTTATGGATTCCCCATAGGTGGGGTCGCAGCTTTTGATATGGAAGAAGGGGTCATCTCTCCAGGCGGGGTAGGTTATGATATCAACTGTGGCTGCCGGCTGGTGACAACCCGGCTCAGTCTCGATGATATCCGGGACTGTCTTCAGTACCTGGTGGTGGCCCTGTTTCGGGATATCCCTACCGGTGTAGGATCAAAAGGCGTCCTTAAACTTTCCGTAAAGGAAGAGAAAAATGTCCTGGAGAAAGGGGCAAAGTGGGCTGTAGATCAGGGATATGGCGCCCCTGATGACCTGGAGACAACGGAGGACAGGGGGAGGATGGAAGGGGCCGACCCGGAAAAGGTCAGCACAAAAGCATTGGAACGGGGGCGAGAACAGCTTGGCACTCTCGGTTCCGGGAATCATTTTCTCGAGATTGAGGTTGTGGAAGAGATATTTGATGAGGCTGTTGCCGTGGCCTTCGGGCTCGAAAAGGATCAGATCGCAATCCTCATTCACAGTGGCTCACGAGGTCTTGGTTATCAGGTCTGTGATGATTACCTGGCAAAGATGGTAAAGCATGTCGGCGACCTGGGGTTTCCCTTGCCGGACAAACAGTTATCCTGTGCCTATCTGCGTTCGAATCAGGGCAGGGATTACCTTTCCGCCATGGCCTGTGCCGCCAATTACGCCTGGGCTAACAGGCAAATGCTGATGCACTGGACAGGGGAAACATTTGAGAGAGTCCTCCACAAAAGCCCCCGTGAGATTGGGATGCGTCTGCTCTACGATGTGTGTCATAATATTGCAAAGATCGAGACATTCACCGTAGATGAAAATCCCCCCAGCCCCCCTTTGGAAAAGGGGGGTAAGGGGGGATTTTTTGGAAAAGGGGGGCTGGGGGGATTTTCAGATGAGAGACAGGTAAAACTATGCGTCCATAGGAAAGGCGCCACCCGGGCCTTCCCCCCCGGCCATCCATCATTGCCGGGGCGGTATCTCAAGGTGGGGCAACCGATCTTGATACCGGGAGATATGGGGACGGGTTCTTACGTCCTGGTAGGTACAGAGAAGGCCTTTAAAGATACTTTCGGAAGTACATGTCATGGCGCCGGGCGGGTGATGAGCCGCAACCAGGCCACAAGGGCGAGTAGCGGAAGATCAATCGCAAAGGAGATGGCGAAAAGAGGTATCATCGTCATGGCCACCGGAAAGGGGACCCTGCGGGAGGAGATACCGGAGGCCTATAAAAATTTGGATCAGGTTGTCCAGGTGGTACATGAAGCCGGTATATCTAAAAAGGTGGCGAGGCTTCGTTCCCTTGGGTGTATCAAGGGT
>Ga0210056_1001313_pt1 | contig 21709 bp, 18 predicted proteins | sample CryGeyCG2014_080_2_FD_183965 | JGI IMG/M metagenome (GOLD analysis project Ga0210056, IMG submission 183965) | Groundwater microbial communities from aquifer - Crystal Geyser CG07_land_8/20/14_0.80 (SPAdes) (version 2) | ecosystem: Environmental > Aquatic > Deep subsurface > Groundwater | place... | reverse complement strand
CAACAATTTCAGGCCCGGCTCCAAGCCAGGACATCCCGGACCACCGTATTCCCTGGCTTGAGCAAAAACAGCAACAGGAAAAATTTTTCTTTTCTCAAGTTCTTCAAGCAATAAATTAACTAACCTCATATCTTTTTTTATCCACTGGGAACGGGAGAAAAATATCCCAACCTTTTTTGAAGCGCAGTATTTTAAATGAGGCTGCTGTTTTTCGTACCACCTTACATAATCAGCTTTTTGCTGAAAAACACTGTTGCATCCCGGATGATAAAACCCAATCCATGGCTCTTTCTTCATTTTTATCCTTTCATTACTGAAACCGGGAGAACACTCAATATGTTTGTCTCAGTATCACGGATTATTTTGACCTTTATCCGGAAAACCTTCTCTATGTTCTCTGGTTGAAGCACCTCTTCCACAGAACCGGCCTTGTAAACCCTGCCTTTATTCAAGAGGAGCAACCTGTCTGCAAACCGGGCAGATAAGTTTAAATCATGCAAAACCATTATTACTGCAAGATTTCTTTTTCTTGCAAGCGAACGCACTAATTCCAGGATTTCTATCTGGTGATTGATATCCAGGTGTAATGTTGGTTCATCCAGAAGGAGAATTTTTGACTCTTGTGCTAATGCCCTGGCAATAATTACTCTTTGATATTCCCCGCCTGAAATTTCATTAATGAACCTATTGGATAAATGTGCGGTTCCAGTTAGTTCTAATGAACTTTTGACTGCTGATAAGTCCTTCTCTGTTTCCCTGCCAAATCTTGAAAGATACGCGTATCTTCCCATTGAGACTATGTCAGATACAAGAAATGAAAAAGAAATTGAGGAAACCTGAGGAACCACACCTATATTTCTTGCAATTTCTTTGCGCGAAAAATTAGAGATATTTTTAGTGTCAATCAATATTGTCCCGTAGCGGGGTCTTAACTTTCTGTTTATGCATTTAAGAAGTGTTGTTTTCCCGGAACCATTCGGTCCGATGATTCCCAGAATTTGTGTGGATTCCACATCCAGAGAAACATCTTCCAGCGCCTCAACATCATCATAAGAAAAATTCAGATGGGAAACCTTTAATTTCATCTTAAAATCCAATTATCTTCTTTCTTCTTCTCAACAAGAACAGGAAGAACGGAACCCCGAACAACGCAGTAATAATACCAACTGGAAGTTCGCTTGGAGAAATTAGAGTGCGGGAAATTGTATCAACCCAGACAAGGAATATGCCGCCGGCAAGACAGGATGCCGGAAGAAGAAATCGATGGTCAGGACCTATGATAAGTCTCATCGTGTGAGGAATAATCAATCCTACAAAACCAATGATACCTGACACAGCAACCGCAGAAGAAGCTACAAGTGCACTTAAAACAAGGATAATTTTTCTTGTTTTCTCCACTTCAACCCCTAAGTCCTGTGCCTGTTCTTCGCCTATTAAAAGAATATTCAATTCCCTGCTAAAAAACATTAACCCCAATGTGCCCAGAATAATAATCGGGGAACTGCTTGCAACTCTATTCCAGTCACTCTTCCATAAACCTCCCATAATCCAGAAAATCATCTCGCGCCACTGCCATTCTTCGGAAATGTAATGGATAAAAGAAGTAAGCGCTGAAAAGAAAAGAGAAATCGCTATACCTGAAAGAAGCAGAGTTTCAACAGGAACCTTCCTACCTGTCTTTGCAAGATAATAGACGATAAATATTGCGAGCAGGGAAAAACCAAATGCAACAGGCATAATCAAGCCCCGCCCCATCCCGGAAATAATAACCAGAGAAGCTCCAAACGCTCCCCCTGATGCAATGCCACAGACATAAGAATCTGCCATAGGATTTCTGAACATACCCTGCATCGCACAGCCGGAAACACTTAAAGCACAACCAACAAGAATACCTAACAGTATTCGTGGAAACCGGACAAAAAGTATTATTGATTGAAAATTCTCTGGCCATGTTGCTTGGATATTATAAATCTTAGACAGGAGAATTTTTGCAACTGTTTTTATCGGAATATGCACCGGACCAATCGTCAGGGTTGAAAGCAAAGTTAGAAAAAGCACAGTGCACAAAACAGAAAGAATTATTTTTTGTTTCATTTAAAAACCTCGGGATGAAACCATTTAGCGTATTGTTCCAACCCCTCAAGACACCTTGGAGTGTAATTGGTATAATACACAGGACTTTGATAAACCCTGTTGTTTTTTATTGCCTTTATATTCTGCCATGCCCTGCGAGCTTTTATCTCTTCAACAGGAGCGCCATATTCCTCAACAATAATAATGTCCGGATTTTTCTCAATTATACATTCACTACTTAATAAAGGAAATGGAACCGGTTCATCCTTTGCAAGATTTATTCCCCCTGCCCTTGTAATTAAATCATGCGTGAGCGAACCTTTAGCCCTTGACTTGCCTAACGTTCCTGCTTCAAAATAAACAAGTGGCTGGCTACCGGCATTTTTTAATTTTTCTTCTATCTTATTTATTTTCGTTTTCATATCAAAAATAGTTTTTTCTGCTTCTTTCTCTTTACCAACAAATTTGCCCACATCCTTTATTAACTCCATTATCCCCTCTATATCATAAGGACCTGTGGGGTACACATTCAAATCCCTTGATTTGAGAACATCCGCATGCGCTTTCCAGCAGAAGACTAAATCTGGTTTAAGACCCAAAATTCTCTCTATGTTGAGGTTGTGAAACCCACCTCCAATCTGTGGTTTATCTTTAAGAATTTCATAATAAGGAGATTTTTTGCTTACACCGCCAATTCCTATTATTTTATCTACTGCTCCCAAATCACAGAGAATCTCTGTGGTAGAAGAAAGAGAAACAATCCTCTGGTAAGGAGGTCCTTTTACGGGCTTACTCCCTTTTCTATCCCCCGACAAAAAAATGCTGATGCACAGGGCAGAAATAACCAAAAGCATTATCCCTGCCCATGTCTTCCTGTCCATTTTAATACCTGTCCTTTAAAGTTCTATGCTCATCCCTGCAGAAAATGTTCTTGGAAGAGCAGGAGAATAACGCTTTGTTGTTCCTGAGATATCCGCCTTGCGGCAATATTTTTCATCAAGCACATTGTTGCAGGAGATAAAATAACCCAGACCGTTCTTCTTCCAGGAAAGTTTCACATCTGTAACAAAATAACCCGGGTATGTCACTTCATTTTTTGTGTCCATATACCATTCTCCAACCTTGCGCATATCTATTTTTGCTACAAAACCCGGTTCCCTGCTTGCATACTCCAATCCCAGAGAAACCTTCCAAAGTGGAACCTGATTAAAATTTTTCCCTATTGTCTCCGGATTCTTGGGGTCACTGATAATCTCGGTTTTTATCATATCCCCTGAAATCCTGGCACTTAAACCTTCAAAAATTTTCACCCTGCTGCTAAGTTCCACACCCTGATGTTTGACCGCACCAATGTTGCGATACTTCCAACCGGCAGGGTCTGTATCGTATGCAATTTTGTCAGTCACATCCATCTGATAGACACTTATATCAACAGAAGCTCTTTGAGTTGAAATTTTTGTTCCAACCTCATAATTAATGCCTTTTTCAGGTCTTAACTCTGGTGTTTGGCAAAACTGAGATTCTGTTGGCAGTCTGAATGCCTGGCTTATTGATGCAAACAATCCAACATGGGCAATTGGCCTGAACATTACGCCGAAATTCGGACTCCATGCATCTGTTTTTGGAAGATATTCTTTACCTGCTTTTCTATCCTCAATTTTATGAGCAAGCGCATCATATCTTATCCCCATATTTATGTTCAGCCAATCAAAAATCTTCCACATATCCTGAAGATAAACAGCACTATAATTAAGAGTTGTATACTTGTACTTGTCTTTTATTGTGCTTTTATTAATTTCCAGTGTTGCAGAATTAGCAGGATGATTCCTGCTATCTACATATCCTGTTTTCATCTCCCATCCGAGGGTAAATGCATTTTTTAAAACTTCTCCGCTGAGTTGCACTCCTCCCCCAGGAACAGAGACATCATTTATATCTGCTTTTTCTACATTTGGTGTATTTTTTTTGCGGTAATAAAATGTATAACCCTTCTTCAGGTAATTTATATCCGCTTTTGCGCAAAGATTGAATGGCAAGTGTTTTTCAAATCCCAATCTTAGATAAGCATTATTCTGCCTGCCATCACTGCACCAGTAATTTGGGTCACCGACTTGATACTGGCCGTTCTCCCATTGCGTCTCAGTTAAAGTTCCTGGATATTTACAACTCTCATTATAATACCCAAAACTCAAAGATGCCTTATATCCCAGTTTTTCATCATTTTTGGAAAGAGAACCTCCGAAATTCTGCATATCATAATTGGAATATTGTCTGTAGCCGTCACTTGTTTTTGAGCCCGCGTTCAAACTAAAAGCAATATCCCATGGTAAAACCGCTTCACCTGAAACATTCATAATATTTGTTTTCCATTCCCCTAAACTAACAGAAGCTTTTGCACCAGTTCTCTTTCCTTTCTTAGTAATAATATTTACCACGCCTCCCATTGCATAGCCGCCCCATACCGCAGAATTGCCGCCTTTTACAATTTCTATTTTTTCAATATTGTTTAAAGGAATTGCATTCAGATAGGGCTTTCCTGTATCCGGTGAATTAATCGGTACCCCATCCACAAGCACAAGCACATGACTGGAATTGTAATCATACACACCTCGCAGAGTCAGCACAGGATTCCTTCCACTCGCGTCTGACGCAGAAAGACTTACTCCTGCAACATCCTCCAAAACTTCTGTCATACTTTTTGCCTGAGATTTCTCAATTTCCTCGGCAGTAATTACATTCACAGTTGCAGGAATATTCTTAGTCCATTCCTCCAATTTCGTTGCCGTTACCACTATTTCCCCTAATTCGTAAGTTGCTGATTCTTCGGCACAAATCTGATTTGCCAAACCAAAAACCAGCACTCCTGCCAATATAACTCTCTTAACTCTTACCATTTGCTGTTTTTCCATCGTCGAGCCTCCTTTTTATTGACATTTGACCCGACTTATGATATTATATATGTCATAAGCGGGCCTGGGTTTACCTTTGTGTAACACAGGTACCGTCAGGAAGGCAGTTCTTGTTTACCGACAGGGCTGCCTTCTTGTTTTTTTACCTTCACATCTCATCTCTTTTTGGAATCACCCCCTCTCGTTTCAAACCTCATATTGTATTATATTTTTAAAATTCGTGTTACAATTGAAGAAAAAAATAATACTGCTATATTTCTTTTCCGGTTGTGGCCATAGTTACAGAACCATACTTTACACCTTTTGTAGCTTTTAGTATATGAGCCAGTTTTTCCACTTCTTTGGGATTCCCTTTTACCGCTATAATTTCCAGACAATTTTCTTCATCAAGGTGAAGATGTTGCGAGGAAAGAACCAAATCGTGAAAGTCGTGTTGAATGTTAATTAACTTATTCACCAATTCCCTTTTGTGATGGTTATAAACTAATGTAACTGCGCCAGCAACTTCTTTCCCGCCAACCCACTCTTTCTTGACCAAATCTTCTCTAATCAAGTCACCAATTGCTTTTGAACGTGTAGAATAATCTCTTTCTCTAATGTGTTTATCAAATTTAATTATAAGATTTTTATCAAGCGAGACGCTAAAACGCTGCAACTCTGGCATTCGGACCTACCTCCATATTACATTTTTAATAATTATAACACAAAAAAAATAAAAGTCAAGAAAAATCAGACCTGAAGGTCTGAGTTACGTAACTCAGGACTTTAGTCCTGATATCAAAACCTTTTTTATTTCAAAATAAATTGACATTGGAAAATTTTATGATATAATTGTATTGGTTCAAATAACCCTATATATATGGGAGCAAAAATGAAAAAAATCGGATTAGCACTTGGAGGTGGAGGAGCTAAGGGAATGGCGCATCTGGGAATTCTGAGGGTTCTCGAAAAAGAAGGAATTCCCATCTCATCAATTGCAGGTACAAGTATCGGTGCGCTCGTTGGTAGTGCTTATGCCCTTGAATCAAATGTGGAATTATGGATAACCAGATTCCTTGACTACTTTCGCAGTATTGGTTTTAAACAATTTGGGGAAGAATCCCTGGGAAAAAAACCAGGTAGATTGTTGGAAATTCTTGAGCAGAGCCTGGTAAACATACCCTCTCTTGCTCAATCTTTCTTCAGCCTGCGGCGAATGGAAGGAATACTTGGAACTCTCCTTCCTAAGGTTAACATAGAAAATTTAAAAATTCCATTTGCAGCAATTTCCTGCGATATTCTGTCAGGCAAAGAAGTTGTGTTTAAAAAAGGACCGTTAAGGATGGCAATTGATGCAAGCTCTACTGTGCCAGGTATATGGCCAGCACTGGAATACGAAGGAATGTTCCTTATGGATGGCGGAACACTGGATAATGTACCGGTGGATGTAGTTAGAGAGTTGGGCGCTGAGAAAGTTATAGCAGTGGATGTGCGTCCTGATTTGCGATGTCCCAATATTCCAAAAAATAGATTTGAGACATATATACGAGTAATTGATATCCAGCAGTATTATCTTGCTCAGCCTCAATTAGATAAAGCAGATGTGGTAATACGCCCTGAACTCGGTCCAATTCCCTGGGCTGATTTCAGAACTGCAAAAATCTGCATTGCCCTGGGAGAAAAATCTGCACGGGTCCATCTCAACGAAATAAAATCACTTCTAAGATAACCCTGCAGCAAAACCTTTTGAAAGAAATTAATACGTCCCCGGAATTATGCCCATTTTTACATATATGGGGCGAATCGCCTTCCTCAATAAAGGAAATTTTCTCACGAACAGAATTGAGCCTAAAATGCATAAACCACCGCATATCAACAAAGTATTAGGAGCGCCTATCAAACTTGCCAAGCCACCTGCTAATAAACTACCGAATGGTGCCATTCCAATAAATGCCATTACATAAAGACTCATAACTCGTCCCCGTTTCTCGTCATCCACAATAGTCTGCAAAACTGTGTTGCTCGATGCCAGCTGTACCATCATTCCGAAACCCGTAATTAACATCAGTGCCAGAGAAAGCCACAGGATACGAGACAGGGAAAAGACAACAAGTCCGACGCCAAAGATGCTTGCAGCAATCGGAATCTTTCTTACCAAACCGCGCACACTTTTTCGTGAGGCAAGATAAATTGCACCTATCAAAGCCCCTCCACCTGAAAATCCCATAAGAAGACCGAGGGTGTAAGGACCCCCATGAAGAATCTCTTTAGCAAAAACAGGCATAAGTATAGTATAGGGCATTCCAACTAAACTGAACAAACCAAGAAAGAGGATAATGTATCTAATGGGTATGGAACTAAAAGCATAAGTAAGTCCTTCTCTTAATTCTTGTAAGACATTCCTGCGCCGGGTTTCTTTTTCTACTGGTGTAATTTTCATAGATAATAAAGAAATAATTGCAGCAAGGAAACTTATTGCATTGATAAGAAAACACATACCTTCACCCACCGCAGCTATAAGGACTCCTGCAATAGGTGGCCCTATTAATCTTGCACCGTTGACCAGAGAGGAATTTAAAGCAATGGCATTTCCTAAATCTTCCTTTTTCTCAACCATATCCACGACAAATGAGTGGCGAGATGGCATATCAAAAGCGTTCACAAGACCCAGAAATATAGCCAAAAATATAATATGCCCGAATGTAACAATACCTGTCATAGTAAGGAATGCCAGAACAAATGCCTGTATCATAGAAAGAATTTGAGTAATAACCAGAATTCGATGGCGGTTCCATCTGTCAATTAAAACACCTGCGAAAGGGACTAAAAGAAAAGCTGGAATTTGACCTGCAAATCCAACAACACCCAGTAAAAATGCAGAATTTGTCAGCCGGTAAACCAGCCAGCTCATAGCAACCAGTTGCATCCAGGTACCAATTAAAGAAATGCACTGCCCGCTGAAAAAAAGACGGTAATTTTTGTAACGAAGCGCCCGAAGAATTGTTTTTAACATAGTAATACATCACCATACAAATTGCTGCAAGTGTTTAAGTGCAAGAACAAGCCCTGCCTGTTCAAGGTCCGCATTAAAAACCGGGTCGTGTCTTCCTTCAATATCAAGATTTCCGCGGTATCCTGTTTCAACAAGCGCAGAAACAACTTTTGCCCAATTCACTTCTCCATATCCTGGAATTCTGTGCCGTAGAGTGCCAGGCTCAAGAATTCCGTAAATATCAACTTGAGGATGAATCAGTTCTGCATCCTTTGCGTGCGCATGGACTATTTTACTGCCATAGCGCTTTATAATTTCAATATAATCAATAAGCATACATACTAAATGTGATGGGTCATATTCTAATCCTAATGCCGGAGACGGAACTGCATCAAACATTAAATCCCATGCTCTGGGTGAATACGCAATATTAACTCCGCGAAAAGGAAACCAGTGAAACATCGGACAATTTTCAAATCCAATTTTCAATCCCAGGTCCTCTGCTTTTTTTGCGAACGGAGTGAAAACCTCTTTGAAAGCCGGAATGTTGTCTGGAATATCTTTGTCCGGCTCTCTTCCGGCAAAAGTACACAGCACCTTCACATCCATTTTTTTGCACAGGTCCATCAACTTCAAAAGATAATCGCTGTTATCCCTTCTCTTTTTCAAATCCGGGTCAAGATTGTTCGGATAATGTCCAATAGCTGAAATTTCAATGTCATTCTTGGCTAAATTTTCCTTTGCCTCCCTGATTGTTTTCTCGTCAGTCTTTATCGGGTCAAGAGGTGCACCTGGTGGAACAAGCAATTCAATACTCTTGAACCCATATTTGACTGCGAATTTGACTTCTTCCTCACTGTACTGCGCCAGATAACCGATTCGCATCTGAAACCTCCTCGTTAAAACTTTAGGGTGTCATACAAACTCACTACTCAAGACCTGACACCTACTTTATTTTTTATTTTCCACTACTGCCTGGGCTGATGCAAGTGTAGCAATCGGAACGCGGAACGCAGAACAACTGACATAGTCCATTCCAACATTGTGGCAGAATTTCACAGATTCAGGGTCACCGCCATGCTCTCCGCATATGCCGACTTCCAGATTCTTGCGTGTTTTCCTTCCTCTCTCTATACCAATCTTTACTAATTCACCGACACCTGACCTGTCAATACTCTGGAACGGGTCACCCTCAAGAATCTTTTTCTTAATATAATCCGGCAGAAATGCTCCGATATCATCCCTGGAAAAACCGAACCCCATCTGGGTCATATCATTGGTTCCAAAAGAGAAAAACTCTGAAGTTTCTGCCAGTTTGTCCGCAACCAGGGAAGCTCTGGGAATTTCAATCATCGTCCCAAACATATACTTGATTTTTTTAAGAGCATATTTTTTCAAAACCTCACTGTAAACTTTCTTCACAATTTCATACTGGTTACTTAACTCTGCAGCATCGCAAACAACAGGAATCATTATCTCGGGATAGGGCTTTTTGCCTTCCTTAATCAATTCTGCTGCTGCTTCAAATATTGCGCGGACTTGCGTCTCAGTAACTTCTGGATAGGTAATTCCCAATCTTACTCCTCTATGCCCCATCATTGGATTTGACTCATGCAGTGATTCAGCTCTTCTCCTCAATTCTTCCATATCTATGTTGAGCTCTGAAGCAAGTTGCTCAAGTTTCAATTGCTCGCGTGGAATAAACTCATGAAGCGGAGGGTCAAGCAGACGAATAACAACAGGCAAACCATCCATCGCTTCAAGAGTTGCCTTGACATCCTTTTTCATATAAGGAAATAATTCTTCAAGGGCTTTCTTTCTTTCATCTATATCTTTAGAAACAATCATTTTTCTCAAAACAAACAGGGGTTCATCTGAGCCCTTTCCATAAAACATATGCTCTGTCCTGAACAATCCAATTCCCTCGGCGCCAAACTGTCTTGCCTGCGCTGCATCAGAAGGCGTATCTGCATTTGCTCTGACTCCAAGCCTCTTTACATCACGGCAAATTTTTAGAAACTCATTGAACGCTTTATTTTCAACCAAACCTACGCACATCGGAAGCTTTCCTTCATAAACATTTCCTTTTGTTCCATTCAGTGATATCCAATCACCTTCTTTGAAAATCCTGTCTGCAACTGAAATTTCTTTTTTAGCATAATTAACTTCTATGGCAGCGCAACCTACTATGCAACATTTGCCCCATCCCCGGGCAACCAATGCAGCATGAGAGGTCATCCCGCCCCTTGCTGTTAAAATTGCTTCAGCAACACGCATACCATCAACATCTTCAGGATTTGTTTCCTCTCGGACAAGTATTACTTTTTTGCCTTCCTTTTTCCATGCTACCGCATCGTTTGCTGAAAATACAACTTGTCCAGTAGCACCTCCAGGTCCTGCGGGCAATCCTTTTGCTATTGGCTTGCTGTTTTTTTCTACAGCCGGGTCAATAGCTGGATGCAATAATTCATCCAGCTGACCAGGGGTTACTCTCATAATTGCTTCTTCTTTTTTAATAAGATTTTCTTTAACCATGTCCACTGCCATTCTAACAGCCGCGGGACCGTTGCGCTTACCAACTCTGCACTGAAGCATGAACAATATTCCTTTTTCTATTGTAAATTCAATGTCCTGCATATCGCGGTAATGTTTTTCTAACCGTTTCTGGTATTCAAAAAGTTCTTTGTAAATTTCAGGCATAGCTTTTTCCAGCGTCCTCAAATCCTTGTTGTGCTCTGAGCTTGAATATCCGTTTATAGGAGCCGGAGTCCTGATGCCTGCAACAACATCTTCGCCTTGAGCATTGATAAGATATTCTCCATAAAATCCATTTTCACCGTTTCCAGGATTTCGGGTAAAACCAACTCCAGTAGCTGAATCCTGCCCTGTATTGCCGAAGACCATTGTCTGCACGCTGACTGCTGTCCCCCACTCATCAGGAATGCTTTCAATTCTGCGATAACTTACCGCTCGTTTGCCGTTCCAGGAAGAAAATACCGCACCAATGCCGCCCCATAATTGCTCTAACGGCTCATCAGGGAATTCTTTTTTCAAAACTTCCTTTATTTTAGCTTTAAATAAATTGCAGATTTCTTTAAGGTCTTTTGCGGTTAAATCGGTATCGGTTTTATAATTCTTTTCTTCTTTAACTTTACCCATAATTTTTTCAAGTTGTTTCCTGATTCCCTCATCGTCTTTGGGTTCAATGCCTGCTGCTTTTTCCATAACGACATCAGAATACATCATAATCAATCTTCTGTATGCATCATAAACAAAACGCTGGTTGCCGCGGCTTTGTCTGATAAGACCCGGAATGGTTTTCGTTGTCAAACCTATATTCAGCACGGTCTCCATCATCCCCGGCATTGAACGCCTTGCACCAGAACGAACAGAAACAAGAAGGGGATTTTCAGTGTCCCCGAATTTCCTGCCGATGAGATTTTCTATTTTTCCCATTGCTTTGTGCACATTTTCTCTTAAGCCGGCAGGATAAGTTTTTTTATTTGTATAATAATAAGTGCATACCTCTGTTGTAATTGTAAAACCAGGCGGAACAGGTAATTTCAAATCTTTATGCCCTGCCATCTCTGCAAGATTCGCACCCTTGCCACCCAGAAGATTCTTCATGCTCGCATTGCCGTCAGCTTTGCCGCCGCCAAAAAAATAAACATACTTTTTACTCCTTGCCTTTTTTACCATCTAAAACTCCTTTCTTCTCTATTTCTTCTTCGGAAAGACACTCCTGAGGGAATCCACCAGTGAGAGTATTACTCCCTGGAAAGTGCTGTCAGTTGAAAAACCCCTGTAGGATTCAGATGCAACCCAGACGATACTGCCGGTCTCTACATCTATCATCCTGGCACTAATTCCAATTTCTGCATCTGTCAGATAAATTATATAATTGTCGCCTCTTTCCACCACATATAAACCCGGTATAATAACAACTGTATCTCCCAAAGAAAATAATACTGTTCTCTTCTGTGCTGGCAAATATTGAATAACAGAACCTGTCAAAATTGCATCAACACCAAATATTCTGCCTATGGCTTTAGCAGTAGAGGGCTCAACTCGACCCGAAACACCGAGGTCCTGCTCCTTCAGTATACTTTCTAGTTTCTTACGCTCCATCACATCAAAACCCTTCTTCATTAATTCAAGAATAAATATATCAGCAACAGCACTGCCCCTCTCTCCATCAAAATTCAAAACTGCAATGCGTTTAATTTTAGAAAAGTCATAGCCCGGTTTAACTGCCATCCTCGGAGCACATCCAGCAATAAAACATAAAAAAACAACAATCAAAATATAAAACCACGAGATTTCACGAATCTTCATTAGATTTTCTCCTGTTCTTTCTTGATTTTATAAAGAATACAGTGGGAGACTTCCTCAACTTCATCAGCATCACACCATACTTTTATATTTAAGTTAACCTTTGAACTGGAGATGCCACAAATCTTCACTGAGGGTGGAGGGTCCTTAAGAATTTTCTCCTGTGTGGATAAAATAGCATTTATACTTTCAATTAAATCGTCAATTTTTACACTTCTATCCACTTCTATCGGGATGATTATCCTGCGAATTTTGTGAGCACTGTAATTTTTTATCTCGCCTGCAAGGACTTTTGCATTGGGAAAAACAACCTTAACATTTTCTGGTGTATCAATTACAGTTGAAGTCATTGTAATTTCTTTAACCTCGCCTATTTCACCAGCAACATCTACAAAATCTCCAACATGGAATGGTCTCTGCGCAAGAATCATAATTCCAGCTGCAAAATTAGAAAGTGCTCCCTGAATGGCAAGTCCGACAATAAAACCTATTATAGCAAGGCCTACCACAAGTGGGCCAATATCAATTTCAAAAGGAGTAAGCGCCATAATCACAGTCATAACTATAATGGCTATATAGATTAAAGTGTTCACAAAACCCCTGGTCGTAGCAGGCATCTTGGTTCTCTTTAATATGTTATCAATAAACATTGTGAGAAACCTCGCCGCCAGAATTCCAACCAGTATTATAACTAATGTGCTGATAATCCTCTGTCCATATTCTGCCAACCTACCTGTAACCTCGCCAGCCATATCTTCATTCATCTGTTATTCCTCCTTGAACTCATAAAAGTGGACGATTAGAAGCGTCCCTTTTTCCTACTTGCGTAGCATAGCAATCTTTCCTGTGCGAGCCAATTCTTTTATACCAAAAGGACGAAGTAATTCTAATAGTGTCTCAACTTTCTTTTCATCTCCTGTAATTTCCACAACCAGAGATTTTGCGCCCACATCTACAATCTTTGCGCGAAATATGTCAACAATCTGCATTGCCTCAGACTTTGCAACCGTATCAGAAGTGTTAACCTTTATTAGCATAAGCTCTCTTTCAACTGAATCCTGACCGGTCAGGTCAATCACCTTAATAACATCGATGAGCTTACGAAGCTGCTTAATAACCTGTTCAAGTATTCTTTCGTCGGCATCCAGCACAATGGTCATCCTGGAAACCATGGCATCTTCAGTTTCGCCAACCGCAAGACTATTAATGTTGAACCCACGGGAACTGAACAATCCTGCAATGCGAGCAAGCACCCCGAATTTATTTTCAACAAGACAACAAATTGTATGTTTCATGCAAGACCTCCAATCATCTCTGAAATTGGTGAACCAACTGGCACCATCGGAAATACATTCTCCTCTGGCGCCACATGAAAGTCAATAACTACAGGAAGGGGAGATTCAATTGCTTTAGAAATTGCAGGACCCACGTCCTCTGGTTTTGTCACTCTAATTCCCATTGCACCATATGCCTGGGCAATTTTTACAAAATCAGGGTTTTCAATGGGGGTTTGCGAATACCGCTTGTTGAAGAACAATTCCTGCCATTGACGCACCATCCCTAAAAAACCATTATTCAAAATTGCCACTTTCACCGCTATTTTAAATTGTACAGCAGTTGCTAATTGCTGAAGATTCATCTGAAAACTACCATCTCCAGCAATATCAAATACTATTTTGTCAGGGCAGCCAACCTTTGCTCCAATGCTAGCAGGAAAACCATAACCCATAGTACCTAATCCACCCGAAGAAAGAAAGGTGCGGGGTTTAGCAAACTTGTAGAATTGTGCTGACCACATCTGATTCTGGCCCACCTCTGTAGCGATGATTGCATTTCCCTTTGTAATCCGACTGATTTCTTGGACTACGAATTGAGGTTTAATCTCCTTGCCCTGCTTATAACCTAACGGGTACTCTTTTTTCCACTTTTCAATTTTGTCCAGCCAGGGTTTAAGATTATCTTTTTTCTTTACTAATTTATTCAACTCCACAAGCACATTCTTCACATCTCCTACAATAGGAATGTCAACCTCAACGCTCTTGCTGATACTCGTGGGGTCTATGTCAATGTGAACAATTGTTGCTTTTGGTGCAAAATCACTCAATTTGCCGGTGACACGGTCATCAAATCGCGCACCTATACCAATAAGCAAATCAGATTCCGTAACCGCATAATTTGCATACCTTGTTCCATGCATACCCAGCATCCCAAGGGATAAATTAGAAGTTTCAGGAAAACCACCCAACCCCAGGAGAGTAGTTGTCACCGGAATACCAGTAGTCTCTGCGAATTTCTTTAATTCTTCACTGGCATTTGCAATTATTACTCCTCCCCCAGCATAAATGACAGGACGCTCTGATTTCTGGATTACTTCAACTAACTTTTTGATTTGTCCAGGATGGCCGTAGTATGTAGGGTTGTAACTACGCAGGCTGATTTTATCTGGATAGTGATATTCAGTAGACGCTGCCTGTACATCCTTTGGAATATCAATCAACACCGGACCCGGCCTTCCTGAAAAAGCAATGTAGAATGCTTCTTTTACAACATATGCTAAATCCTTAACATCTTTCACTAAATAATTGTGTTTGGTAATCGGACGGGTAATGCCTGTTATATCTGCTTCCTGAAAAGCGTCATTTCCAATCATCGGAGTTGGAACCTGTCCGGTAATGGCAATAATTGGAACAGAATCCATGTAAGCAGTAGCAATGCCGGTAACAAGATTTGTCGCACCGGGTCCTGAAGTAGCCATACATACACCCACTTTACCTGTAGCTCTGGCATAACCATCAGCCATATGTGCTGCTCCCTGTTCATGACGCACAAGGATATGTTTTATCGGTGCGTCATAAAGCGCATCATATATAGAAAGCGTAGCCCCACCCGGGTATCCAAATATAATTTCCACACCTTCTTTAATTAAACTTTCAATAAGTATCTGAGCACCTGTCTTCTTCATCTTGAACTCCTATCATGAATTTGTAATTATTATCTAATCAGTATATCATAAAAATGCAAAAAGTCAAGATTGAGGAATGTAGTGGCAGAGTTTACTCTGCTGCTCATTATGTAGTGGCAGAGTTTACTCTGCTGCTTTCATTTTCAATTTCAGATTCAGCAGATTACCGGCAACCGCCTCATTATAACTCATCGGCTTCGGGCTGTTTGCATCTTCTCCATCCATCTTAAATCTTGCCACCACCATATCGCCTTTTTTAATTTCACACTGCACATTCAGTGAAATCTCTCCCCGGAAAAAAGATGGAGTAATCCTGACACCTGTAAATTTAATTTCCCTCTCCCCTTCTTTTCCTGTGAAGGTTGCTTCCTCAACTATTTTGCGTCCAGTGCCACCCTGAGAGGCAGGGAAATCCTTCCAGACAACATTTACAGTTAGCACTGCAATGCAACTCTGTGGACATACATCAGGAAGATATACCGTACCGCTAGAATAAATTGTCTGCACTGCTTGCGCAAATATCAGGTTTGAGCACACCAGTCCAAAAATAGTAACAGCGACCATTTTTTTAAAAATTCTTGTTTTTTGTCCAGTAAACATTTTTTATACCTCCTTGTATTTAATACAAACGTTAAATATTTAACATTTACTTAATGCTTTCACGTTAGAAGTAAAAGATGATACATATGATTATTCTGAAGGTAGGATAAAATGGAATCCGCCTTCTCCCAAAAGTTCTGTAAGCTGACGAACAATTTTTTTGTAATCATCGTAAGGCCCTGCAATATATAATGGTTTCCCCTCAGGCCCTCCAAATTTAATGTTATGCTGATATGTCAGTTTTTCTGTTCCCAAAACATATTTTGATAATTTGAAATTTTTTTGAGGTTCAAATCCTAATTTTCTGGCATAATCTATCGCTCCAAATATAATTTCTTTAGCATAGTTAATGCCAATTGTTACTGGTTCTGTGTTCTGATAATATTTACGCAAAAAAATATCTTCAAACTGATCAGCTGGTATGTTAGCATTGAAAAATGTATCCTTCAGCCCTAAACAGAAAATATCCACTAAAAAAACACCTACAATCAGTTTGCCATCTTTTTGGCTTCTGGTGATAACCATGCTGGCTAATCCTGTTTTCTGCCAATTTGAATTGATTAAACACTGCTCCACAGGAAAGTCATCTGAGTGCTTAATAAGATTTTTCTTTCTTGCGTAATCCCATGCGGCTGTTAGAAGAGAGAAAGGAGTTATCGAATCCTCTGTCACGTTTGCAAAATAGACAGTATAGTCTCTTTTTCTGTATTCAATAAAAAAATAGGGAGCGTATTTTCGCATCATTTTTTCCCATGTCATTTCATTTTTCTTTTTCTCGTACAGGAAAGTGAAATTTTCTACCAATTGTTTCTTATCTTCTTGTCTAAAGAGTATGGGAGCACCTGCAGTGAAATTTAACCCTTCAAAAGTGATAACCCTCGTTGCTAACAACATACCCTTCTTTGCCGTTGTCCCGAAACCTATATCCATTAAAAATAACTCCTTGCCATTAAACAAATCACGCAGATAGACACCCCTCCTATAATCTATTTTCAGGGCTTCATACAGTGAGATAAAAGGTTGTAAATGTGCTTTAAGAAAAAACTGTTGCTCTTGCGTATAGTCCTGGATTTTGTGTTCGCAGATGTATTCAATCCATCGCTGTTCGGGCCAGGGAACGTCATGAATTGCCCTGTCCAGGATAAAACTAATTTCATCTTTATTTTCCGTAATTATTTTATTATCCTTACTTACCATCCTCAAATCTTCTGCTGATTTAAGAAATAATTCTTTAGGAATAGCTTTACCGACTTCAGTCATCAGTGGCATTCCAAGATATTTTATCTTTTTGTATTTTCTGAATTTAAAATCAAAAAAAATCAGCATGCTTTTTAGGTTCATTTATTTATTATTCCGCTGTCTTCATCCAAATTTCATTCTTTCTTTTAAAGAATGCCCTTGTAAATAGTCCTTCACTGACATTGCACGTTTGCCCTCAGGTTGAATCTCAAGAAGAGAGAGTATGCCTTCGCCAGTAGCAACGAGAATTTCATCTTCTTTGATTTCAATAATCTCGCCTTGCTCTACAGTCCGTATACTCCGTCCTTTCGGAGTCATTGCACCGCTACATTCTTGCCCTACATTGACGGCTGTTCTGTGAATTTTCAAACGTTTACCTTCTAAGAAAGTGTATGCAGATGGCGCTGGATTTAATCCCCGGATGAGATTATGAATCTCCCATGCAGGTTTTGACCAGTCAATCAGACAATCTGACTTTTTTATCATTGGAGCGTAAATTGGATTCCCCTCTCCGATGCTTGCGTTCGGAGTCCGTATTCCCCCGATGTCCATCGGGGGACATCGGACTTGTTTTTTTCGTGGGGCATTGCTGCTTTCAACCATCTTTAGTGTCTCACATAAAAAATCAGCGCCGGTAAGTGACATTTTTTGCTCAAGACTTCCTTTTGTATCATCTGGTAAAATTTCAATTTCCTTCTGTAGAATTATGTCACCCGTATCCACTCCCTTATCCATCCACATTGTGGTTAACCCTGTTTTTTCTTTGCCAAGAATAACGCTCCAGGCAATGGGTTCTGGACCCCGCAATTCTGGAAGAAGAGAAGCGTGAAGGTTAATACACCCAAATCTGGGAATTTTCAGAATTTCCTCTGACAAAATTTCTCCATAAGCAACCACAACAATTACATCTGGAGAAAGTGATTTTAAATATCCTGAAATTTCTCCAATTTTCCCTGGCTGAACCACAGGAATATTCAATTGCTGGGCAAGAAATTTGATTGGTGGAGGAGTTAATTTCATTCCCCTGCCTTTTGGTTTATCTGTTTGTGTCACCACGCACAAAATGTTATGCGTCTGAATCAACTTATTTAATGACGGCAAAGCAAATTCAGGTGTTCCCATAAAAACAATGCGCATCAAACCCCCGCACGTAGTCAGACCTACACATTTCAGATTCCTTGGGAAAAGTAGCCTGTCCCCTTTTTTATATATTCTTTTAATAATTCCTGCGATGGATTCTTGATACCTGTTTTATTCAGTTCAAGAAGTGCATTCTCTAAATAGTTCTCGCCAATTCTTCGAGAATGCTGAATGGCATCGGATTCTTTAAACAGGCTGAGCATTTCTCTTTCTTTTATCTTTCTCTTCTGTGCCGATTCCAAACTTTTGAAAGCAAGAATTACTGGCAGAGTCTTTTTCTTCTTTATCAAATCACTGTAAAAATGATTGAACTGCGCAGCCGAACCGTCACATCCTGAAAGGTCATTGAAAATTTGAAATGCCATTCCAACATTAGCTCCAAAATTTTTGTAATGTCTAATCACGCTTCGATTCTGCGTGGCAATTAATGCACCACAATATGGAGCACTCTGGATGAGGGTGGCGGTTTTCTTGCGAATCATTTGTAAATACTGAGGAAGTCTAACGTTCCACTTTTTTTCAAAACCTATATCCAGCATTTGCCCCTCGCACATTTGATAACAGGCATTATTAATTATGAAAAAAACAGAATCAATGACTTTCGGGGACAAATTCATTTTAAATAATCTCTGCAATGCGATATTCGCAAGAGTATGCATTGCATCCCCTGCGTTAATTGCCTGATTATTACCCCATTTCCTCCAGACCGTCTTCCTGCCGCGTCTGCATTCATCCTCGTCCTGAATATCATCGTGAATCAGGGAAAAATTATGAATTAACTCAATCGCTGCAGCAGCTGGTAATGCCATTTTGTAATCACCGTTTATTGCAAGGCTTGAAAGTAAGCACAAAATCGGGCGAAAACGCTTGCCCTGTGTTTCTTTACTTTCGTTTTTCAGCAAACCCATCTGGTAGCCCAACATCTGGGAGGCAATTGGAATTTCACAAAAACTTCTAATAGTTGTAATAATTTCTCTGTTGACTTCTTTTCTTAATTTTCTTATTAACGAATTATTCATATAATTATCTGTCTTCAAAGTAATTTAGCATATTTTGCAAGGTAGCCTGTCTTTACTCTGGGCAGAGGAGGTTTCCATTTAGCAAGTCGCAATTTGATTTCAGCATCACTTAATTTCAACTCAATCCTGCGCCTGTCAATATCAATGTGGATAATATCTCCATCTTTAACAATTGCAATCGGCCCACCAACCGCTGCCTCAGGTGCTATGTGCCCTATACAGGGACCACGGGTGCCACCTGAAAATCTTCCGTCTGTAATCAATGCTACACTTTCTCCCATTCCCATCCCGGTTAAAAACGCAGTTAAAGAAAGCATCTCTGGCATTCCTGGTGCACCTTTTTCTCCTTCATAGCGGATAACAATGACTTCGCCCTTTTTAATTTTCTTGTTCATAGCGCCTCTCATCGCTTCTTCTTCTGAATTAAAGATATGTGCGCGTCCGGTAAACCGGCGCATCTTCGGACTTACTGCTATTTGTTTTACAACCGCTCCACCGGGTGCCAGATTCCCAAAAAGGATTGCAACTCCGCCTTCTTTGTGGTATGGATTGGATTTTTTATGAATTACTTCTGAATCAAACACCTCGCCTTCTTTTGCGATTTCCAGAATATTCTTTCCGTTAACAGTCAACGAAGATTTAAGGTCGTTCTTTAAAACATTTAATATCGCTGGAATTCCACCTGCATACTCCAGATCCTCAAGAAAATATTCCCCGCCCGGGCGTAGATTTACAATGTGCGGTGTAGAACGACTTATTATGTCAAAAAGTTTTAGAGGTAAATCAATCTCTAATTCTCTTGCCAAGCGAGTGAGATGAAGGATAGTGTTGGTAGAACCTCCAAGTGCCATATCAACTCTAATTGCATTGAGTAGAGCATTCTCTGTCAGAATTTTTTTCGCAGTGACTTTTTTCTTAATTAATTCCACAACCTTTTTCCCGCTTTCAAATGCAATCCTCCTTTTCTTTGCAGAAACAGCGAGTGCAGTAGCACAACCTGTTACAGACATTCCCATAGTCTCTGTAAGGCAAGCCATCGTATTTGCAGTGTATAATCCCTGACAGGAGCCAAAACCAGGACAGGCTTCAATTTCAAGAGTATCCAGTTCCTCCTGTGTTATCTTGCCTGCCTTTGCCCTGCCTACTGCTTCAAAAGTATCGTGAACCAAATCAAGCCTTACAGTTCCTTTGTATCTTCCGCACAACATCGGACCTGCAGTAATAATAATTGCTGGAATGTTCAGACGTGCAGCAGCAATCAGGCAACCAGGAGTAATCTTGTCACAATTTGTAAGTAAAACAAGTCCGTCAAAACAATGTGCATTTGCAACAGATTCAATAGTGTCAGCGATAAGTTCTCTTAAAGGAAGGGAATAATTCATACCTTTGTGCCCCATTGCAATTCCGTCGCAGATTGCCGGTATGCCAAAGATAAAAGGAACTCCGCCTGCTGCAGAGATACCACGCTCAATAAATCTTTCCAGTTCCCGCATTCCTGTATGCCCGGGAACAATATCTGTAAAACTTGAAGCTATCCCGATAAATGGCTTCCTGAAATCTTCTTTTGACAAACCTGTTGCATATAACAAACCCCTGTGCGGCACCCGCTCAACACCTTTTTTAATCGTATCTGAACGCATGGTCACCTCCCAAAATCAGTTTTGTAACTCAGGGCTTTAGCCCTGAACCATGTAACTCAGGGCTTTAGCCCTGATATCCGGCTCCCTCAAATATATCGGTTTCAATTTAAAAAGATTGTCACCTTTTTTATTTTGCTGCAATTTCTCCAGTCCTGCCAGTGCAATATTTGATGCGCGGGGATACCATAATTCCTTAGTTGCAAAAATCGCCTGCCCGCCCCCACCCACTCCTGGCGGACACCCACACAGTTTCTCTTTTATTACATCGCCGTAAACTGGAATTGCGTTACCTATAAATACCGTCATAAGTCGTGAGTTATAAGTCATCAGTAATTTAAAGAACTCGTCAATTGTGAGTACTAAATCTTTTGTCATTTTTTTTAACTTCGGCTCTTCGGTTCTTCGGCTCTTAGACTTTATTTTATAGACTGCCGTATAAATCTGCTGTTTCCTCGCATCCACAATTGGACAAATTGTAGTGGTCCGACCCGCCTTCGGCGGGTACCCCGCTCGACTATCTATAGCAGAGTAAACTCTGCCACTACTGTAGTGGTCGAGTTTACTCGACTTTTCGACAGACCAAGGTCTGCCACTACTGTAGTGGTCGAGTTTACTCGACTTTTCGACAGACCAAGGTCTGCCACTACTGTAGTGGTCGAGTTTACTCGACTTTTCGACAGACCAAGGTCTGCCACTACAATATTCAACCGCATTTAATGCTATCATATCCAATGTTCTGACTCCCACAATTGGAATCTCCAGCCCCTGTGCCAGTGCCTTCGCAGTTGCCACTCCTACCCGCAATCCGGTAAAACTGCCCGGAC
>Ga0210056_1001312_pt1 | contig 21719 bp, 20 predicted proteins | sample CryGeyCG2014_080_2_FD_183965 | JGI IMG/M metagenome (GOLD analysis project Ga0210056, IMG submission 183965) | Groundwater microbial communities from aquifer - Crystal Geyser CG07_land_8/20/14_0.80 (SPAdes) (version 2) | ecosystem: Environmental > Aquatic > Deep subsurface > Groundwater | place... | reverse complement strand
GGCGAGGGTCTCCTGACCCCGCCGCTCCCCGGACCGACAGGTCTCCTCGAATCCCGTGGATTCGCAGCCCTTTGAGACCTTCCGGTCAAGCGTTTCGGGGCGGTCGGAGACCTGCCCCGAGCTAAGGTGTTCCCGGCAAGTTAGGGCGCCACCGCGACCTTCATGACCACCTTGTGTAGCTCGCCTTCGCCGCCCATGGGGGCGTGGGCGTCCTCCGGGAAGAAGACGGCAAACGTCCCCGGTGCTACTGCGATCCACGCGTTGGGCTCGGCGTCGGAAAAGCCGACGTCCTTTTCTTCGTCAATCGGCATTCGCCCACACGTCGGGGCGTGTCTCCAGCCAATGACGTCTGTCGTGTCGACAGAGTACTGGATGTCGATGTACCGCCGGTGCGCTTCGAGCCGAGCGTCCTCGCAGCCCGTTCCCTGGGCGCGGATGACCATCGCGTACAGGCGGTCTCCGTCAACGTCGTGGCGACCGGGCGCCAGTTCCGGTAGGCGAGCCTCCGTCAAAAAACGGAACGCCTCGGCGAACATGGGATGCAGGGCAACGTATCGGTCTGCGTTCTGGAGGTGGTCGAGGACCATGTTTTCTGTCTCCGGTGTCAGGCTGCTTGCCGCAGGTTGCAGCCGAGAAGGCTGCGGCGGATTGTAGCCGCCGGGGAGGCGAAGGGCAAATCCGCCCCGCGTCTGTTCGGCGGGCGGGCGTGGACCTTGGACTGCCGCTGAAGTATAATGGCCCGAACATTGGACTCGGGCTCCCTCCGCATTCTCCGCCGCAGAACCATGGCACGCACGCATGTAGCACCACCGGCCCCCCCCAGCATCATCCGCATGCTGGTTACGCTCTTGGTGGTGACGCTCAAGGTCCTGCGAATGGTGATCGTGGTGGCCGTCATCGTGGTCGTCGGCTGTGGGATCGGCGCGTGGGTGAGTATGTCCAAAGTCCTGCCCGACACCAGGCACCTGGGCGACTACCGACCGCACCAAACGACCAAGCTCTACGCCCGCGACGGCGAACTGCTGGGCGAGATCTACGCGGAAAACCGCGAGATTGTGCCGCTCAGTCGGGTCCCCAAGAACATGCGCGACGCCACCATCGCCATCGAGGATGAACGGTTCCACAAGCACATTGGCGCCGACCCCAAGGGCATCCTTCGGGCGGTCTACGCGAACTACCGCTCCCACGACTTGTCCCAGGGCGGCAGTACCATCACTGAGCAGTTGGCCAAGAACATCTACCTTACCCGGCAGAAGACGGTGCATCGTCGCCTCCAGCAGATGCTGTTGGCGCTGCAGATTGAGCGGCAGTACTCCAAAGACGAGATCCTTGAGTTCTATCTCAACGAGGTCTGCTACGGGCACAACTGCTTTGGCGTGCAGGCGGCTGCCAAGTACTACTTCGGCAAACCGGTGGAGGACTTGACCCTCGCGGAGGCGGCTCTACTCGCCGGGATCCCCCGGATGCCGACCTACTACTCGCCCTATGACAACCCCAAGGCGGCGAGCCGCCGCCGCAACCTGGTGCTCAGCAAGATGGTCGAACAGGGGCTGATCACGTGGGACGAGGGGGAGCGCGGGAAGCGTGAGGAGCCGCAGTTGGTCGATCCAAAGCGCCACCGAAGCAAAGCGCGGTTTCGGGCTCCCTATTTCACCTCCTATGCCCTCAAGGAGTTAGTCGACCGGTACGGCGTCGACCTGGTCTACAAGGGCGGCCTCCGCGTGACGACGACGCTCAGCTTGCCGATGGCCCAGAAGGCTTACGCGATCACCAGGAAGGCGCTGGCGAGCTACCGCAGCATGCATGTGTCGCAGTGTGCCTTGGTCTGTTTGGACCCGAACACCGGCGAGATCCTGACACTCCTCGGTGGGCGCGACTGGAACGATCGCGATGCGGGAGAGTTCAACCGGGCCACGCAGGCCCACCGACAGCCAGGTTCCTCCTTCAAGCCGTACGTCTACGCCACTGCCCTCGAATCCGGGTACGGACCCAACAGCGCGATCGTGGATGGGCCAGTCAGCTACCCCGATGGCGACAAGATATGGCGACCCAGGAACTACGACGGCCGGTTCCGGGGGACCGTGACCCTGCGGACTGCGCTGGCATGGTCCATCAACATCCCCGCGGTGAAGCTGAACGTGGCGGTCGGACCCAAGAAGGTGGTCGCCTACGCCCACCGGCTCGGGATCCACTCCGAGCTGGCCGCCGTGAAGTCCCTGGCTCTGGGGTCCGCAGTGGTCACTCTGCTCGAGCACACCTCCGCCTACGGCGCCTTTGCCGCGGGAGGCATCAGAGCGGAGCCGACCACGATCCTTGCGGTGCGGGACGCCAACGGCATCACCCTTGATCAGCACGTGCCCCAGCGGTCAGTCGTCCTCAAGAGCAACACCGCCGCGATGATCACCGATATGTTGATCTACGCCGTGGAACACGGGACCGGCGGGCGGGCCAAGATTCCGGGAGTGAAGGTCGCGGGGAAGACGGGCACCACGTCGGAGAGCCGCGATGTCTGGTTTATGGGCTACACCCCTAATCTCGTTACGGGCGTCTGGTGCGGTAACGACGACAACTCGCCCATGCGCGGCAGGGGAGTCGCCGGCGGGACGCTGTGTGGGCCGATCTGGAAGGAGTTCACGGAGTTCGCGACCAAGCGGTACGGAGGCAAGGGGAAGTTCGTCGAAGTGGACATCCAGGCAGTCAAGGCCCCCCCAGTCGATGAATCGAAGGCGACCGAGACCGAAGGGCAGCCGGCGTGGGTCGAGATTTGCATGGAGTCGGGGATGCGCGCCGGCCCGGGCTGCCCGAGCGTCCAGCGGCGGGAGCTGCCCCCGGGCGCGGCAATTCCCGCTGCTTGCACAGTCCACGGCTCTTCGGCGGGCGCCGCAAATCGGGGGGCGCCGGAGGGAGGCGGTGAACGAGGCAGTACGGACGAAGACCGGCCGTCCGCAGAAACCGTGACAGTCACGGTCTGCACCCAATCGGGACGCATTGCCACGCCGTACTGCCCGCTCACGAAGGTGGTCACTATTCGGGCGGACCTGGCACCGAGAGCTACGTGCGGCATGCACGCCGGGAGTTCCGGCGCGACGACAACGAGGCCGAGCCCTCAGCTTTCGCCGCCTGCCCCCTCGCCGACCACCGCGCCGCTGACTTCGCCAATAGCTCCGGCCGCGCCGAAGCCGAAGCCTCCCGCTGCCGCCCGCGACGAGGGGTCGCCTGCCGTCGCGACGCCTGGGGCCGCCAACCGCCCGGAATGAGCGGGTGGTCCCACCCACAGAAGCTCCGCGCCACCGCGAGGCGTTCGGGTACCGCTTGCGCCGGTGTGGCACAGCTTACGCCCCGTGTGACCGTTGGCTGCCGTTGATAACCCAAGGAAGCCTCTCGTAATGCCCACAGACTCTCTGCGCGTCGGCCGGCGACTGCGACAACTGCTCACCCTCGCCCTCGTCCTCTTCTCGTGTCTGGGCGTCCGCCTCTGGTACCTGCAGATCCTCCGAGGGTCTTTCTATCAGTCGCTGGCAGACCGCAACCGGTTGCGTGTCGTGGCGGACACCGCGGCCCCAAGGGGTATCATCTATGACCGTCGAGGCGTGGAGATCCTTGCTACCAACGTACAAGCGCATAGCATCGCGGTGATCCCGGAGGAACTCCGGAAGCACCCCGATACCGCGGCTCGTTTGGGGCCTATCGTGGGCCGGACGGCTGCCGAAATCCGCGACGTGGTCGCCAAGAAGGAGGACCGGCCCTATGTGCCCGTGACCGTTGCCCGTGGCGTGGACATGCGGGCGCTGTGTCTGGTCGAGGAGAACCGGACACGCTTGCCGGGCGTCGTCGTCCGCTCGGAGCCGATTCGCTTCTACCCTCACGGGCGGCTGGCCTCCCACGTGTTGGGCCATGTGGGGGAGATCAGCGAGGCTGAACTGAAGCTCGCAAAGGAGGGCCCGCGGCTTACTTCCGGGATGATCATCGGGAAGACGGGCACGGAGAAGCAGTACGACTCGTACCTGAGGGGACGCCAGGGACACGAGAAACTGGAGGTTGACGCGCGCGGCCAAGTCAAACAGAAACTCGGCGGGCGAAGTGGCATCCCGGGGGCCAGCCTTGTGCTGACCCTCGAGTGCGGTCTCCAGACTGTTGCGGAGCGGCGCCTTGAGCAGCAGCCGCATCCCGGCGCCATCGTGGTGATGGATCCCCGCAGCGGGGAGCTCCTCGCCCTGGCCAGCAAGCCGGACTTCGACCCCAATGTCTTCAGTGCGACCCTGACTGCGAAAGAGTGGCGCAAGCTCGCGGATGACCCGCGCGACCCGCTGCAGGATCGCGCCGTCGCGAGTCGGTACCCGCCGGGCTCGACGATCAAGCTCGCTGTCGCCGCCGCTGGATTGCAGTACCAGGCGCTGCCCCCGGGGCGCGTGCACTGCTCCGGGGGCACGAAGATTGGGAACCGCGTGTTCCGCTGCTGGCAGCGGAGCGGCCACGGTTCTGTCGACCTCGACGAAGCACTCGCCCGGTCGTGTGATGTGTACTTCTACACGGTGGGCCGGCGCTTGGGTGTCGACCGCTTGGCTGAGGGGTTGCGTCGGTGCGGTCTCGGCGAGTTGACGGGCATCGACCTCCCGCAGGAGACGCCGGGCATCGTGCCGACTCCCGCTTGGAGGAAGCGGGCCCTCAACGGGAAGTGGTACCCGGGGGACACGGCCAACTCGAGTATCGGCCAGGGGTGTGTCGCGGCTACCCCGCTGCAGATGGCCCGGTTGACTGCGGTGGTCGCCAACGGCGGCAAACTGGTGACTCCACACCTCGTCCGCAAAATCATGACGGTCAAGGGCGAGCCAGTCCCGCTCAAGCGGTTGGACGCAAGGACCGCGGCCATCGATCCCCGCTACCTAGCCGCCGTCCGCCAGGGAATGCGGTCTGCCGTCATCGGCAAGAGGGGTACCGCGGGGGCGCTCGCGGGTCTGCCCGTGGCAGTCGCCGCCAAGACCGGCTCCGCCGAGACCCGGCACGGCGAGAAGCCCCACTCTTGGGTTGTGGCCTTTGCGCCCTACGAGAATCCCCGCGTTGTCGTAGCCGTCATCATCGAGCATGGGGGGCACGGGGTGGAGGCCGCGGTGCCCATCGCGAAAGCTCTGTACGCGTATCTCTGGAAGGCGGAGAGCAGCCCGGCCGTCGCTCCGGCTGCGGCAGGAGATTGACGGTGTCCGGCAGCCCACGGGAAGAGGAGAAGCCAGCCTTGCAGTTGCGCGTGATCGAGGACTCTGAGAGAGACCGCTGGAACCGACTCGCAGCCTCCACGGAGGTCGCCGACGTCCTGCAGTCCTACGAGTGGGGTGAGTTGAAGCGCGCCTTCGGCTGGGTGCCGCATCGCGTGCTGCTGGAGCAGGAGGGCAAGCCCGTGGCGCAGGCGTCCCTGCTGGAGCGGCGCCTGCCGATTGGCAAGTCCCTCTTCTACTGCGCTCGCGGCCCCTTGCTGGACTACGGCGACGGCGGGCTGGTTCGGGAGGTCATGACGCTTCTCGGTGACTATTGTCGACGCCGTGGTGGATTTCTCCTCAAGATCGACCCGGCAGTGGAACGGACCACAGCCGACCAAACGGTAGGCGCGCTACAGGCGTGCGGGTTCCGCGAACTCGGCGATGAGACCGGCTTCGGCGGGACCCAGCCGCGCTGCGTGATGAAGCTGGCGCTCGGTCCGGGGACAGACGCGTTGCTGGCCGCCTGTAAGCCCAAGACCCGATACAACATCCGCCTGGCCGGCCGCAGAGGCGTCGAGGTTCGCGACGACTGCCAGGCTGAGGGGCTGCGGCCGTTCTACGATTTGCTGCAGGTGACCGCAGAACGCGACGGGTTCGTTGTGCGGTCCTACGGGTACTTCGAGAAGCTCCTGGCGCTGCTGGCTCCAGCAGGCCTTGCGCGCTTGTTCTTGGCGTACTGCGAAGGAGAACCCATCGCCGGCGCCCTGGTCACCCGCTTTGGGACCACGTGCTGCTATCTTTACGGAGCGTCCGCCAACGTGCAGCGGGAGCGCATGCCCAGCTACCTCGTCCAGTGGCGGATGATCGAGTGGGCGCAGAGCCAGGGCTGCGGCGAGTACGACTTCCGGGGCGTGTCGCCCAACCCCGAGGCAGATGACCACCTGCGCGGACTCAACCGCTTCAAAGCAGGCTTCAACGCCCGCTTCGTCGAGTACATTGGCGAGTTCGACTTGCCGCTCTCGCGTCCGCACTATTGCCTGTGGACTGTGGGGCGACCGGCTGCGATCAAGCTGCTGAAGGGGTTGCGCAAGTCGCCATCGGCGTCGTCGACCGACTGAGCGGGAGGGGCGCTTCGTGGGCGAGCCAGTCCTGCCGGTACCGGTTCCACACCGTTCGGCCCGCGTGCAATGAGTGTGCGCACACGGTTGGACGAACCGGAAGGGTGGTGTAGAATGGCTCTTCCCAGCGGCGCTCTGCGACGGGTGCCGCCGGGATCGGGTATGCTGACGTTCTCTTGAGCGCCCGTTCAGGGGCCCCGCCTGACCACCGCAGCCCAATCGCAGCCGCCGCGCACGGACACCGTGCGTCTGCAGGACCAGAGCCATGATTCGTCGCCGTGTAAGCTTGGTGTCAGTTCTCTTCCTGGGCGTGCTGGTGAGGGCAGTCGCGGGCGACTCGATCAACCTTCGAGTCGCGGGTCACGCCGCAACCACAGAGGGTATGCGGCGTGACGGAGAGATCCTGGTCTACCTCACCCCGCTGCTTGCGCACCTCGGCGTTACCGCCAAGTACGACCCGGCCGATGAATCCTTTACCCTCACGCAGCCCGGCCGCCCTGTCGTGCGCGCGAAGGCGGGGAGCACCGAGGTACTCGTGGGCGACGAGAAACGGGTGTTGGCCCAAGCACCAGTGGTCGAGGAGGGCAAGTCGTTCTTCCCGCTGTACAGCCTCGCCCGCTTGCTGGGTCTCTATGTGCGACAAGAGGGCTCGGGACTGGTTGTCGTCAACCCGGCGGTGACGCGCGTAGAGGTGACGAGAGCCGTTGCGCCGCCGGCACCGAGTGTTGCTCGCAGCGCCAAGGCGACACCCTCGCCAGGCGAGACGGGTATCGCGAAACTGCGCAGCGCAGCAAAGGCCCCCGCCGTCGTGCAGGCGCACATCGCCCCCGCCGCCGCTTCGGCGGCCGGCGCGCCGACCAAGCTGGTGATCGACGTGGGGGGATCGGTGGAGTTTGAGGTCAAGCGGCTGGACGATCCGTTTCGGGTCTACGTGGACCTCAAGCACGCCAGTCTCATCGGGGGGAGTGGGGAACGGTACACCGGCGCCGGTGACCTGCTCTCTGTGCGGGCAAGTCAGTTCTCCCTCAACCCGGACGTGGTGCGGGTCGTCGCGCAGTTCGCCGCGCCGGTGCCCTACCGAGTGGAGACCTCCTCGCCAGGGTCCCGAGTCGAGCTCGCCTTCAACGCCGCCACGCGCACCGGGGTGAAGCTCCTGAGAATCGACGTCAAGGACCTGTCGCCCTCAGTGTCGCGGGTGAACCTCGTGTGCGACGGCTTCGCGGCGTACCAGCAGAGCGTGCTGCGCTCGCCGAACCGCGTGGTGGTGGATCTTGCCGACACCGACGCTTCCGGGGTCGTGTCCCCGAAGTTGGGTGACCACCGCCTTCTGGCGTCCGTCCGCGCGGCCAATCAGGGGGACCGTGCAGGCACGGCGCGCGTCGTCGTGGAACTCAAGCAGATGACGGCGCTGACCGTCGGGCGAGTGTCGGCCCGCGAGATCGCCATTGACCTGGTGACGGCGCCGCTCGGCAGGAGGGTGGTGGTGGTGGACCCCGGACACGGCGGCAAAGATCCGGGGGCCCGGTACGGCGACGCCCTGGAGAAGGATCTCGTGCTGGACATCGCCAAACGACTCCAAGCGCGCCTGATCAGGGACAAGGTGACGGCTTTGCTGACGCGCTCGGACGACACGTTCATCTCCTTGTCCGACCGGTGCCGGTTCGCGGATGAAGCCGGCGCCGATCTGTTCCTCAGCGTTCACCTCAACGCCGCGCCGCGACCGAACCAAGCTTCCGGCACCGAAATCTACTACTACACCGACGACAGCCTGCCGTTCGCCATTGCCGTGCATGAGCACCTGACCGCAGCGCTCAAGCTGAAGGATGGCGGCGTCCGGAAGCGGCTGCTGTACGTGGTCCACCACACCAAGATGCCGGCAGTGCTCACGGAGACCTGCTATCTTAACAACGAGGCGGAGTACAAGCTGGCCACGAGTCCGGCGTTCCGCCAACGGGCCGCCGACGCGATGTTCGCCGCGATCAAGACCTACGTCGAGGGGCCGGCGGCTTCACGCCCGCCCGGACCCGACCCCGGCTCGCCGGGCAAGCAGACGCCGCCGGCCAACACGCAGGTGAGCACCGTCACCTCCAAGAAGGAGGCCGATTAGCCATGGGTAGCCGTTCGCACTGCTGGGTCGCGGCGGTCGTCGCCCTGTGCCTGACAGCAGGTTGTTCGCGCCGGTCCGGGCAGCAGGGGGCAACGCCTGTTCCCGAGCCCAAGTCCGGTCCTAACCCTGCCAAGCCGGCGCCGACGGAAGCCCGGCAGACCAGGATCTACCTGGTCGATGTCGAGAAGGACCGCCTTGTGCCCGAGCAGATCGACCTGCCGGAGGGCCCGCTCGACAAGCAGATCGAGACCGTCGTCAAAGCCCTCGCCGAGGCGGAGGAGACCGCTTCCCGGGTGCGCTGCATTCCGCCGGGCGCCACACTGACGAAGGTCTCCATGACCGGGGACACAGCCGTGCTCGACTTCTCTGAAGCCTTCTCCGAGCCTTCGTTTTGGGCCGGGTCGGAGACGGAGTTGCTGCGGGTCTATGCGCTGGTCGATAGCGTGACGGAGCTGAAGGGCGTCCGGCGGGTGCGCCTGCTTACCGAGGGGCAGCCTATCGAGTCATTGGGGGGACACGTGGAGTTGACGGAGCCGGTGACTCGCGACGAGACGTTGATCGCTGAGCAGTAGCGCTCGGGCGGCAATCCCTTGCCACCGCTGCCTGCCGTGGGGCACAATGCTGATTCCCCTTGGCAGTCAGGATCGACCCGCCTCGCTGAGGCGGTCTACTGCACCCCACTCCCCTGGAGGCATTCACTTGGCCGACGCTATCATGACTACGAGACGACACGACGGACGGGCAGTCGACGAACTGCGCCCGCTGACACTCACCTGCGGCTGGAGCAAGTACGCCGAAGGCTCCTGCATCGTGGAAGCGGGCAACACGCGAGTGTTCTGCACCGCCTCGATCCAGGACGGCGTGCCGGGCTTCCTGCGCGGGACCGGCACCGGTTGGGTAACCGGCGAGTACGGGATGCTCCCGCGAGCCTGCTCCGAACGAAGCGCGCGCGAGGCTGCGCAAGGGAAAGTCGGTGGTCGCACCTCGGAGATTCAGCGGCTCATCGGTCGGGCGCTGCGCGCCGTTACCAATCTCGAAGTGTTCGGTGAACGCACGCTGTGGGTGGACTGCGATGTCGTCCAGGGCGACGGCGGCACGCGGTGCGCCTCCATCGTCGGCGGGTACGTGTCGCTGGTGCAGGCGTTCCACCGGCTGCGCGCTCAGGGCGGCTGCGAAGTGATCCCCGTTCGCGGGCAGGTCGCAGCCGTGAGCGTCGGGATCGTCAACCACCAGCCGGTCCTGGACTTGGACTACGTGGAGGACAAGGACGCGTTGGTCGACATGAACGTGGTCCTGACGGACGACAAGCGACTGGTTGAAGTGCAAGGGACCGCCGAAGGCGAGCCCTTCGACCGCGGGCAGTTGAACGAGCTTCTCGACTTGGCGGAGAAGGGCATCGAGCAGATCATGGCCCGGCAGCGCGAAGTCCTGGGCGACCTGCGGGCAGAGTAGCGGGAGGCGGACAGCGTGTCAAAGCGGCAAGTGCTGCTGGCAACTCGGAACGCCGGCAAGGTCCGTGAGTTGGCGCGGCTTCTGGCGGACCAGTCAGTTGAGGTAGTCTCCCTGGCGGACTTCGCCAACGCGCCCGAAACGGTCGAAGACGGCGACACCCTGGCCGCCAACGCGGCGAAGAAGGCGCGGGAAGCTTCGCGGGGTACGGGTCTGCTGGCCCTCGCCGACGATTCCGGGCTTGAGGTTGACTTCCTCGCCGGTGCGCCGGGAGTCCACTCCAACCGCTTCATGGGCCGCAAGACGACGGACGCAGAACGCAATGCCGAGATTCTGCGGTTGCTCGCCGGCGTCACGGCTGAACGACGAACGTGCCGCTTCCGCTGCGCCGTTGCCCTCGCTCGGGACGGGCAGCTCGTCGGGGCGGCGGAGGACACCTGCGAAGGCCGCCTCGCGGAGGCACCGCGGGGCGAGAATGGGTTCGGCTACGACCCGATCTTCTATCTGCCCGACCGAGACTGCACCGTTGCCGAGTTGAGCGCCGACGAGAAGAACGCCGTGAGCCATCGCGGCAAGGCGATGCGAAGGGCCGTCGCGTTGCTCCGAGACTTGCTGAACGAGTAGTCGGGGCGGGTCAAGCGGCCGTGTTGCGGCTCAGGGGGCTGAAGCGCGTCACGTAGTCAGCGTTGAGTTCCGCCTGGTCCTCGTACTCGGGGTACATGCCCACGATGACGGCGTCGTTGGGCTTGAGCTGCTGGAAGGTGGACTCGAAGGTCTGGGCGACGGCTCCCTGCTGATCACACAGGCGATCGGCCGCGAGGATCTTGAATGCCAGGCAGGGCTTGTCGGTCTGGCGGAGCGCCTTGAACATCCGGGCGGGGTCTCCCTCCAGGTACACCTCGCGTAGCGGGATCGGCACATCGCCCAGGAGCGCCTTCAGCTCTTCCCGACTTCGATGCCGCTCATACACGCAGCACATGAAGAAGTCGACGTCCCAGCCCTTTGAGACCACGTGATCCACGACGGCCGGCATGTGCGTAGAGACACCGACCCTCCTCCCGGTATCACGGGCCTTCTTGCAGAACTCCCGGGCTGCCTCGATCTGCCCTTGCTTGAACAGGCTGTCCGTGACCTCGCCGTGGTGGGCGAGGCCCAGCGTGCCAGCGGCCTTCAGGCGCTTGAGCACGTCAAGGTCGTTCTGGTCCTCATGCGCCAGTGCGAGAAACTGCAGTTTGCCCCCGCCCTTATGGTGTTCGGCGTACGCGTCGAGGTTGCCGGGGCCCGACTGCCACGTGTTGATCCCCCCTCCTCGCAGCGCCGGAGGAACTCTTGGACTCGTTCCGGCGCGAAGTGCCGCTTCATCTGCATATTGACAAAGCGCGAGAGGTGCGAGCCGCCGTTGATCGGGTTTGAGCCGACAATGAGGCGCGAGAGCTTGTGGGCGCCGAACTGGATCTGGGGCATGTCGGAACGGGTCGGTTCAGCCATGTGAACTCCTCTGAGAATGCAGATTGCGGATCGCCGATTGCAGATTGAAGGTCCAGACCGGCGGGACCTCGGCTTGGCGCGCAAACGCTCGGCGTTTGATCGAGCTACATTGCTTCTCGGCCGAACTGCCGGATTCAACCCGGTAGCAGAAGGGCAACCAGGGAGTTCGGGCGAACTTACGGACCGAACCGGCCTCGTGGATGCCTACTCGCCGAGCCGGGAACCGGTAGACCAAGCAGGACACAGCATGCGCACGATTCTCCAGTTTAGCTTCCTTGTACTCACTTTGTCAGCGGGGCGCCAAGGCTGCCACGCGGAAGAGCCCGGCTGGCTCGACCTATTCAACGGAAAGGACCTCTCCGGTTGGCATCTGCGGGAGGCGAACGGCGTCAACGGCTGTCGGGTAGAGGACGGGATTCTGGTCAGCAAGCGGGAGGTCGACGAGAAGCGCAGCAGCTACCTGGTGAGTGACCTGGAGTTCCTCGACTTCCAGATGCAGGTCGAGTTCCGAGTCCCCAAAGGGAGCAATGCCGGACTGTACCTGCAGGGGCGGTACGAGATCCAGATCCTTGACAGCTACGGGAGGCCGGTGGACTACAGCATGTGCGGGGCGCTCTACAAGCGGATCGCGCCGCAGGTGAATGTGTGCAGGCCGCCCGGCGAGTGGCAGACGTTCGATATCACCTTCCGCGCTCCGCGCTACGACGCCGAGGGGGAGGTCGCCGAACTGGGGCGCCTGACCGTCCTTCACAACGGCGTGAAGACCCTTGACGACGTGACGTTCGTCGGACCGACAGGCGGTGGTTGGATGGACCAGTATGAGGGCGAGCCGGGTCCCCTCGTGATCCAGACCGACCACGGCGATGTGGACTTCCGGATGATCCGGATCCGCGGGACGGCCGCAGAGAAGTCGTTCCCGCAACCAGCGCCCGGGGTACTGCAACTTGCCGCCAGCCAGAGCAAGGGTCCCGATGGCTACGGGCACGGGATCGCGCTGGACTGGCGAACGCCACACCACTACCCCGCAGCGAAGTTCCTGGTCTACCGGGGGACTTCGTCGGACTTCCCGGCGGACAACGCCCACAAACGAGGCGAGGTCCGGTGGTGGCCGCCCTACACCGATGGTTGGTTTCGGGAGGCAGGCGACTACTTCTACAAGGTGGTGCCGCTGGGGTTCGATGGTGTCGCCGGTCAAGTCGCAGGACCCGTGTCGGCCCGCGGAGAACCCAATCAGGTCGACGATCCCGACCTCAGCAAGTGCGGGTGGCTCTCTGCGTCGTGCAAAGGCGGCTCGGTGCAGCGGAACCAGAGCTTCAGCAGGAATGCCCTGACCGTTGCCGGGAAGAAGTACAAGAGCGGCTTCGGGGTGCAGGCACCGTCCGCAATCGAGTTCCTGGTGGGCGACGTGACCCAGGAAGCGCAGAACCTCCGCCTCCGCGGCGTTGTCGGGATCGACGGAAGCGTTCCGAAAGACCAGCGCGCTGTCAGCGAAGTGTCGTTCGTTGTTGAGGGGGACGGCAAGGTGCTCCTGGACACCGGCCCCCTGACCTTCGACAGCGGCGCGCGTGAATTGGACGTACCCGTCCCGGCGGGGACGCAGGTTCTTCGACTGCGCGTGGATCCGGGCGCAAGCGACAAGTGGGACCATGCAGACTGGGCCGAGCTTCGCCTGGAGCAGGTCACGCAGCCCGGCCAGCCATGAGTCGGCGACAAGTGGGTGACCGGCCCGATTACCAGTCCGGCAGCGTCAGGAGGGAAGACCGTTGTCAGCAGAGATCGCGTTGGTACTGGAGAACGTGCCGCTGTTCGAGGGGCTTTCGGCGGAGGAGCTGTCGAGCATTGCTGAGCTGTGCCATGAGGAACTGCACGCTGCCAACGAGGTGATCTGCCGCGCCGGTGAGGAAGGGGCGCACCTGTACATTCTCACCAGCGGTCAGGTCACGGTGGAAACCGTCACTGCCGCCGGCGAGGTGAAGCAGTTGGCGCTGCTGCACCAGGGCGATCTCTTTGGTGATTTCGCCTTCATCTACGTTGGTCCGCGGATCGCGGCAATCCGCGCGAGCCAACCGTGCACGGTGCTGGTGCTCTCGCGCGAGAGCTTCGAGGTGCTGGCAGAGCAGCACCCGCACCTCGGGTTCCTCGTCATGCGCAACATCGCCCTCCGCGTCTGTTGGCGTCTGCGGGAGCTCGACCTCACCCTCTTGATGAGCGGCGCCCAGGAGAGCGACGAGCCCGGTGGGCTGCTGCGGTGGCTGGGACTCCGGTAACACAGCCCGCCGTTTCTTTACTGCCGTTCCCCGAACACCTGCGCCGTGAACGCCTCCAGCGTGGCGCCTTTCTCCCACGAGCGATTGGGCACGCCGGTCTTCCGGCAGAGACCCTCGAGGTATTGGTCCCGATCCCAGCCCTGTTCGGTTGGCACCTGGGGAAGGAGCACACCTCGGTGCAGGCCGGAGGTCATCACCAGTCCGTGCTTGCCAACCACGATGTCGTCGAGGCTCTTCAGCGGGCGAAGCGGCGAGAGAACGGAAATCTCCAGGTCGATGTCTGCCAACTCGCCCGGCTTGACAGCCTCGAATCGGGGGTCCCGCAACGCCGCTGATTCGGCCATTTCGGCGATGGCTGCGTACAGGGGCTTCACCGCCGCGAGGTACCCGATACAGCCCCGTAGCTCGCCGTGTTTCTTCAACGTCACGAACGCGCCGCTGTCGCGCGTGAGCTTCGGGTCGGCCGGTTTCGGCGGCGCGAACCGCTTCCCGTTTACGCACGCCTCCAATGACTGCCGCGCCAACGTCAGCAGGTACTGCTGCTCGGCGGCGTCGAGCGTGTAGCGGTCACTCCCAGCAGGCGGAGTGGCGACTGGCGTCGGTGCGCCGCCTTTCCGGCAGACCGCCACCGCCCCGTACCCGACTACTTCCGACTTCGAGCCGGCCGGCACATCGCCGGAGTTGGCGTACCGGAGGACTTTGGCGCTGCACGAGCCGAGTTCCTCCGTCACCATCGCCAGCGTTACCGCCGGCCACAGCCCGCACATGGTGCATTTCAGGTTGGGGAGAGCCTTGCCCATCCACTCCCTGTCCGCCGCCAGGAGCGCGTCGGGATCCAGTTTGGCGACGGCGGCCAGCAGGGCCTTGTCTGTCTTCTCTGCCACGTCATAGGTCGGGTAGTGCGACAGGTCGCTGCTGGCGATGATCAACATTTTGCGCTGTGGTAGCAAAGCGGCGAGGGCTTTGGCGAGCTTCCGACAGCTCTCCTTCGTGGGTTGCCCAAGGACAATGGGCACGAGCCTGAAGTCCTTGAGCACGCACTGCAGGAACGGCAACTGAACCTCGATAGAATGCTCCTGCTCGTGTGCCGCAGAACGCTCCACAAGAACGTCGCAGGCATCCAGCAGTGTGCGCCTGACTTCCTTGTCGAGCGGCACGGTGCCAAGCGGGGTCGCGTAGGCGTCCTCCGGTGACACGGCGTGTTTGGACAGGGCCACGTGGTGACTGGGGCCGAGGATCACCACAGTGTCGAACTGCTTGCCTTCGACTTGGCGGTATCCCCAGGCGGCAACGCCACCGGAGAAGACGTAGCCAGCGTGTGGGACCACCAAGCCGACCAAGTCCCCCGGCAGCTCAACCTGCTCGGTCGCTTCCAAGCACGACTCGACTTGTGCGCGAAGCTCCGCGGGCGAGGCCGGGTAGAATCTACCCGCCTGCGTGGCCGGCCGGACCGACTGTGCCCCGGCGGCGGGGGGCTTTTCTTTGGACTCCTCCGCCTTGCATCCCGCCAGGGCCGCGGCAAGACAGAGACAGGCGATCAGGGCTGGCCGGCGTGCGTTCACTTCGGTTACCTCCCGGAAGGCAAAGGTGATCCAGTCGATGATAGCAGATATACCCGCGAAGGTTAATACTACAACCGTACTTAGCTCGGGGCAGGTCTCCGACCGCCCCGAAACGCTTGACCGGAAGGTCTCAAAGGGCTGCGAATCCACGGGATTCGAGGAGACCTGTCGGTCCGGGGAGCGGCGGGGTCAGGAGACCCTCGCCGAGCACAGCAGATATACCCGCGAAGGTTAAGAACACACCGAAGTGGAAGTTCGCGGAACTTCCCCGGCAGGCGTGCAGCAGACGTAGGACAGAGGGTATTCTCCCAGACGGAGCCGAAGTCGCACCGGGACTTCGGTGTGTTCTTAACCTTCGCGGGTATAACGCCCAAAGGCAGTGGGGGGAGCGACTCGGGTTGACGCCCCTGGCAGGCGTTTCTAGTAGAATACCTGGCGGCAGCGTCGCGCGTTGGGCTTGCCCGGTCAAGGAACCAGTACGGCACCGGGCAGTCCTCTCCCACGTTGTCAAGATCGCGTCAGAGGAATGAAGATGCACCGTCGCCGCGCGCAGGTGGTTCTCCTTGGTCTACTCGCAATTGTCGCGTGCGTTCCCGCTTCCGCGGAGACGCCGGGGCTTCGCAAGCAGTATCTACTTGACAATGTGCTCCGCCGCGCTGTCCGCGACGGCCGCGTGGACTACGCTGCCCTGAAGGCGGACGCCGAGCTTGGCGAGTACCTGACCGCGATGGCCGGCGTGTCGCTGGAGGAGCTGCGCTCCGAACGGTCGCGCAAGGCGTTCTGGATCAACGTGTACAACGCTTGCGTGCTGAAGTCCATCGCCGACAGCTACCCAGTCGCGGAAGTGAAGAACGTGCCCGGCATGTTTGGCGAGCAGCGCTGGACCATCGCCGGTCAAGCCTACTCACTCGACCAGATGCTGAACGACGTGTTGCGAGCATTTGGCGATCCACTGGTCCACCTCGCGCTCTGCAATGGCGCCCGCGGCGCGCCCAAACTGCGCTCCCGCAGCTACACCGCGTATGACGTGGACCGCCAACTCGACGACGCTGCCCGCGAGTACTTGCAGGACGAGACGCACGTGAAACTGAACAAGATCACCCAACGCCTGACGGTGCCGCTGCTGTTCCGCCTGTACCCGCAGGACTTCGAGCCGAAGGGCGTCGCGGCGTTCGTCAGCCGGTACTTCCCCGAGAAGCGGGAGCAGGTGTTTGTGGCAAACCGACGACTGACTCTCGAGTACGCGTACTTCGACTGGCGGGTGAATGCCTTGGAGAAGAAGCCGGAGCCGCCGGCGGGGCAGAAACCCGCAAACGCCGCCAAGCCCAAGCCGGGCGAGCAGCCGCCGAAGGGGAAAGTCTGGAGTTCGCGCGACGGCGTGTGGAAGGACAAGTAGTCTCCCTGGATCACGCGCTACCGGCGCCGGCTACCCGACTTCCAGCAAGCACTTCCCGACGGCTTCGGGGCGGTCGGCCATCAGGTCGAACCCCTGCTTCGCCTCTTCGAGCGGGAACCGATGCGTGACGAGGGGGCGCAGGTCCACTCGCCCCGACTCCACCAGTTCGAGCACCCTCGGGAACGCGTCGCGGCTGTTGCGCGAGCCGACGAGATCGACTTCCTTCTGAAGCAGGAGCTGCGGGCGGTTGAACGTGACGGGCGCCTTGGACCAGCCGACGACCGCGACCCGTCCCCCGAACGCCACCACGTCCAAGGTCGCCTCAATCGTGGCAGGTGACCCGATTGCCTCAAGCACCACGTCGGCGCCGTCGCCCCGGGTCCAGTCAGCCACGGCGGCCGCCACTTCTGTTTCGTCCGCATTCACGGTGACCTCTGCGCCGAATGCCTTCGCCCGCTGCAGTCGCTGGGGCACTTTGTCGATGAGGAGCACGTGCTCCGTACGGGTCCTGGCAATCGCCAGCGCACAGAGGCCAATGGCACCAGCTCCGAAGATCGCTACGCGGTGCCCCTCGCTGACCCCACCCCGGTCACAGGCCTGCATCCCGATGGTCAGCGGCTCACACAGGGCCAGTTGCTCCTCGGTGAGCGGCGAGCAGGGCTTGTGCAGCCGGTCGATCCTGTGCGCGAACTGCTCGCACAGGGCGCCGTCGACGTGCACGCCGATCACCTGGAGCGTCATGCAGCAGTTGTACCTGCCCTTGCGGCAGGAAGCGCACTCCCCGCAGGACAGCAACGGCTCGACACAGACCAGGTCGCCGACTGCCAGCCCTTGGGCGTTGGCGTCGATCTCCACGATCTCGCCGCACAGCTCGTGCCCGGGGATCCGGGGATACGTCACCAGGGGGCTGGTGCCGAGGTACGCCGCCACGTCGGAGCCGCAGAGACCAACGACTCTGACGGCGAGCAACGCTTCTCCCTCGCGCCGTTGCGGGGCGGAACGGTTCACAGTCTGCAGTTCATGCGGGCGGGTCAGGCTTACTGCTTTCACACAAGGGTCCTTCCGCCGTCGGCTGAGGCGATCCCGTCTCTCTCTGGGGCACCCGATTTCGCTGGCGGACCCTCGGTCCCTGCCTACGAGGCGCGACAGGTTGTCTGTCGGGGCTGGAAAGATCGCCTGATTTGGGCGACAATATGCCCGCTGGCCTTCAGCGGGCTGTTGATTCTCACGTGCCGAAGGAGTATGTTCGTGGCGGAAAGCGGGAGTCCCATTCTTGTTGGTCTCTCCAATCCGGATAGCGTAAGGCCCTTGGTTGGGATCGGTGCGGCAGTCGCGCTGCATCGCGAGGCGCCACTCTACCTTGGCACCGTGCTCCCCAAGCCAAAGCAAGGGGAGCCGACGGCGGCCGTCGAGACACCGGAGGGCCGCCGCGCAGAGGTGTTGATCCACCGGGGAGTCCAGTTTGCCAAGGACCTGGGCGTCGAGAATGTCACCGGCGGGACCGAACGGGCCCGAAGAGCTGCGCGCGGGATTGTGCGCGTCGTCAACAAATACCGCCCGGCGCTGCTGGTGCTGGGGTACTCGGACACGGGTGACCCCTTCGCCAAGTCCGGGCGGCACTTTGATCGACTGATGGACGAGGTCGACAAGGAAGTGCGTTGTGCGTTGGCCATCGTCAGCCTGCGCGGCGACTTCCCTTTCAAGCGGCTGCTGGTGCCCGTCGCGGGACCGGTCAACGTCGAGCTGATCGCGGACATCGTCCCCGCGCTGAAGCGGGCAGGCGAGGCGTTTGTCACCTTCATGCACATGGCGCCCCCCGAGGCGGATCAGGCCGCAGCGCGCGAACTGCTGCGCGCCCTTCTGGCGGAGCACAACCTGGCGGAGGCGGGAGAGTTGGTCGTTCGCGCCACGGAGAATGTCCAGCGCGCCCTCGTGCGAGAGAGCGCCAAGTACGACCTGACGGTGGTGGGCGCGCCCAGGCAGCACCTTTTTGCCCGCATCTTCGGCGACGTCGCAGAGCGAGTCGCGCGGGAGTCAGACAAGAGCGTGATGATCATCCGCGGGCAGGGGTAGGGCACTGTCCCGGAGCCGCTCCAACGCCCGCTGAAGGGCGCGCCACTCAGTGCCCGAGTCCTCTCAGCTACCCCGGTGCATTCTATGGATTTCCCCAAGACCCACTTGAAGTACCTCCGTTCGCGCGGCGAGAAGGAGTCTCGGCAGGGCTGGCTGGTTCTCGACATCAAGGCGCTGGACCTGGAAGGCGTCACCAAGATCTACCTGAACATGGACGACGTCGAAGCGGTGCAAGAGCGCAAGGCCGCCAGCGAAGTCGAGGCCGAACGCCTCAAGAAGCTGTTGGGCGGCTGAGTGGCGCCGTGACCGTCGACAAGGAGCCGCACGGCATTGCGGCCATGTTCTCCGAGATCGCCCCCCGATACGATCTCCTGAACCACCTTCTGAGCTGTGGGCTGGACCGGTACTGGCGACGGACGGCCGTCGCGGAAGTCGCCGCCACGAAGCCGCGACGGGTCCTGGATGTTTGCGCCGGAACCGGCGATCTCTCGGTGTCGTTGCGCGCAGTGGGCTGTGGCGGCTCGATTGTGCTGGCCGATTTTGCGCTCCCCATGTTGCGGCGAGCGGTCCCCAAGTTTGCAGCCGACTCGGGGGTGACCCCCGTGGCCGCCGACGGGTTGACGCTGCCCTTTGCGGACGGGGCGTTCGACGCCGTGATGGTCGCCTTCGGCGTGCGCAATTTCGTGGCCCTGGAGACCGGGCTGCGAGAGGTTGTCCGGGTGCTCCGAGCCGGCGGGACGCTCACTGTGCTGGAGTTCTGCGGCTGGCGTGACTCGAGCCTGCCGGGCCCGCTGGGATTCGCCATCCAGACACTCGTCCCGGCGGTTGGCCGGCTTGTGTCAGGACATGCGTCAGCCTATGGATACCTGCAGGAATCAATCGCGGGGTTCGCCACAAAGCGCGAACTGCAGGCGGTGTTCCACCGTGTCGGGCTGGGCTCGGTTCGCGCCCGCGAGTTGAGCTTCGCCATCTGCACGCTCCTCACCGGCCGAAAGGAAGGCTGCTCTTGAAGACCGTCCTCGCGCTCACCGGCGCAAGCGGGACAATCTATGGCATTCGCCTGCTTCGGGCGCTGGCAGACCGACAGGTCCATGTTGATCTCATCGTCAGCGCGCGGGCGGTGGAGGTGATCCGGCACGAGCAGGGCCTGGAGCTGTCGCTTGACCGGTTCGACGTCGAGCGCTTGCTCGGGCAAGCAGCGGAGACGGTGACGTTCCACCATCCTGCGGACCTGTTCGCGCCGCCGGCCAGCGGCTCGGCGCACTACGACGGAATGGCCATTGTCCCCTGCAGCATGGGCACCCTCGGCCGGGTCGCCGCCGGGGTGGCCGACGATCTCCTCACCCGCAGCGCCGATGTCTTCCTGAAGGAGCGGCGGAAGCTGGTCCTGGCTCCGCGAGAGACGCCCTTGTCTGCCATTCACCTTGACAACCTCACGCGGCTTTCCGCAGCGGGAGCGACGATTCTGCCCTGCATGCCCTCGTTCTACACGCACCCGCAGACAGTGGAAGACCTTGTCGATACGGTCGTCGGCCGGATCCTCGATCACTTGGGCGTCGAGCATCAGCTCCTGCCGCGCTGGGGTGAGGCGAGCTGAGCGCCCGCAGCAGAATCCGGGACTACATGGAACTGGTCAAGTTCCAGCACACGGTGTTCGCGCTGCCGTTTGCGCTGACCGCCGCCCTGGTGGCGGCCAACGGGTTGCCGGCGTGGCGGACGCTGCTGTGGATCCTCTTGGCGCTGGTCGGCGCCCGGACTGCGGCCATGGGGTTCAACCGGATTGTCGATCTGAAGTTCGACCGACTCAACCCGCGCACGGCCAACCGCGAGTTGCCGACGGGGAAGATTCCCGTCCCCGCCGCTGCCGCCCTCGTGGTCGTCGCTGCCGCCGTGTTCGTGCTGGCAGCGCACGAGCTGAACCGGCTGGCATTCTATCTGTCGTTCCCGACGCTGGCGGTGCTGCTGGGCTACTCCTACACGAAACGGTTCACCAGTTGGTCGCACATGGTGCTGGGCTTGTGCCTGGGTTTGGCGCCCATGGGGGCCTGGGTGGCGATTCGTCAGGAGATCGCGCTGACTCCGCTTGCGCTTACGTTGGCGGTGCTGCTGTGGGTGGCCGGGTTCGACATTCTGTACTCTTGCATGGACGTCGAGTTCGACAAGCAGAGCGGTCTCCACTCGATGGTGACGCGGCTGGGTGTGCCGGGGGCGCTGCGTCTGGCTGCTGCGCTGCACGCGGGGTTCCTGCTGCTGTTGGCGGGTTTTGGGGTGTTGGCGCACCTGGGCGTGCCGTTCTATGTGACCACCGGTCTCATCGGCGGGCTGCTGCTGTACGAACATGCCCTCGTCAAACCTACGGATCTGTCCAGAGTGAACCTGGCCTTCTTCACGGTGAACGGCGTCGTGAGTGTCCTGATCTTGGTCGGAGTAGGGATTGAGGTGATGGCGCTGTAATGGCAAGCAAACTGAGAATCGGGTGCGTCCCCTATCTGAACGTCCTCCCGTTGATCCGCGGCCTTGAGACCCGGGCCGACGTCGAGCTGGTCCACCGCGTCCCCAGCGAACTTTCGCGCTTGCTGGCCGCCGAGGAGATCGACGTGGGCATCGTGCCCATCGTGGAGTACCTGCGCGGGGTGGGGGAGGCGATCCTACCCGGGATGTCGATCTCCTCCCGCGGTCCCGTCCGCAGCGTGCTGGTGTTCCTCGGCTGCCCGGCGGCCGAGGTCGAGACCTTGGCCGCCGACACCAGCTCGCGGTCGTCGGCGGCGCTGGCGCAGGTGATCTTCCGGAAACGATACGGGATCGACCCAGTGCAAGTGCCGTGCCCGCCGGACCTCGATGCCATGCTCAGCCGGGCACACGCGGCCCTGCTCATCGGCGATCCGGCGTTGGCCGCCGAAAGCTGTGACCACGACCGTCTCGACCTCGGCGAAGGGTGGTTCGAGTTGACCGGGCTTCCCTTCACCTTTGCCCCGTGGGTTGTGCGCAAGGGCGCGCCCGTTCGCGAGTTGACGGAGATCCTGCAGGCGGCGAAAGCCGCCGGCGTTGGCGACCTCCACAGCCTTGC
>Ga0210056_1001303_pt1 | contig 21771 bp, 17 predicted proteins | sample CryGeyCG2014_080_2_FD_183965 | JGI IMG/M metagenome (GOLD analysis project Ga0210056, IMG submission 183965) | Groundwater microbial communities from aquifer - Crystal Geyser CG07_land_8/20/14_0.80 (SPAdes) (version 2) | ecosystem: Environmental > Aquatic > Deep subsurface > Groundwater | place... | reverse complement strand
CAAGCACCAATAGGGGTCTTTTCGCCCTCCGGATCAAATCTGTGTACTCTTGTGCATCGTCTATTGCAATGCCAGACTTTGTTCCGGTTAAAACATTAACTCGATGAAACGGTATTACCATCTCAATTTCCTCCTTAGTTTAATTCACATCTTTCCCGAGAGAAAGTCATCAATGGAGAATTTAGGGAAGATGCCCCCATCTGTTTCAGCAGCAATTTTACCTGTAGGGCAAACATCATAACACTCATGGCAAGTGGGACAGAAACGAGAGGCCCTTTCAGGGAAGAAAACCACACGACGCTCTATCCCCCTCCCCACAAATCCGATAGCATTTGCTCCCACAACCTCAGAGCAATAACGCACACATTGGCCACAAAGGATACATCTCGTTGGAGTTGCCTTAAATCTGGACATAAACCTGGAGGTATCAGCCCCATATTCATCAGCTAGCTCTCTCACCTTTCCAACAACTCCCCCATCGGACAGGGAGGGAGCAATCAGTTCAATAATTGTTCTCCTTATTTTATCTATTTTTGCAGAGCGGGTTTTTACCTTTATCCCTTCTTCTACTGGATAACCACAGGAGGCTACTACTTGAGTTCTTCCTCCTCTTTCTACCTCTACACTGCAAATTCTACAAGCCCCATAAGGCTTTAGCTTTTCATGATAACAAAGCGTTGGTATCTCGATGCCCATCTCTTTGGCTGCTTCTAAAACGGTGATTCCTTCCCTTGCCTTTACCTCTTTCCCGTCTATTTTTAAGCTTATAAGCTTTTCCATATTTTTACTCCTTTTTGCGAGTTACTTCTCTTCCTGGTACTGGTGCTGGAACAGGTTCCCCGGAAAGCTTCTCCACCGCATTAAATCGCTCAGGGCAAACCTGGTAGCATATACCACATTTTATGCATTTGTCCTGCTCTATCCAGTGCACTAAATTCTTTCCTCCTTGGATAGCTCCCGTAGGGCAATTCCTGAGGCAAATCATACAAGCTTGGCATTTCTCGGGATCAATATAGTAAGTGATTAAGTTCTTACAGACTTTGGCTGGGCAGCGCTTGTCTTTTATATGCGCTTCATATTCATCTCTGAAATACCTTAAGGTTGTGAGGACGGGATTGGCAGCTGTGGTGCCAAGGGCACAAAGCGAAGCATCCTTCATTACTTCGGCTATATCCTCCAGGGTCTGCAATTCTTCCTCCTTTCCCTTCCCCTCACAAACATCGGTCAAGATCTCTAGGAGCATCCTTAATCCCTCACGACAGGGGATGCACTTTCCACAGGATTCTTCGCAACAGAAGTTGATAAAATATCTTGCCATATCTACCATGCAGGTATCTTCATCCATCACTATCATCCCGCCAGACCCCATCATAGAGCCGATTTGGGTCAGCTCATCAAAGTCGATCGGGGTATCTAGATATTGCTCCGGGATGATCCCTCCCGAAGGGCCACCAGTTTGGACTCCCTTAAATTTTCTCCCTTTGGGGATCCCTCCCCCAATATCATAGATTATTTGTCTCAAAGTCATGCCCATAGGAACTTCTACCAGCCCAGTATTGTTCACTTTGCCTACTAAGGAAAAAATCTTCGTTCCCTTACTTCCTTCCGTTCCTATAGAATTAAACCAATCTGAGCCTTTATTGATAATAAAGGGAACTGTTGCCCAAGTCTCAACATTATTCAAGCAAGAAGGTTTTTCTTTATAACCTCTCTGCGACATATGGACGTATTTCATTCTGGGTTCGCCTACTTTTCCCTCTATAGCTGTCATCAGAGCGCTTGATTCCCCGGAGACAAATGCCCCGGCACCACGATGAACCTTAATCCGGAAGTCGAATCCCGAATTAAGGATATTTTCACCCAAAAATCCATATTCCTCAGCCTGTTTCAGGGCTATATTTAGATTCTCTACTGCCAGGGGATATTCCTGACGCACATAGACGAAACCTTCGTGAGAACCTATAGCATAGGCGCCAATGATCAGCCCCTCAATGACGCTGTGAGGATTTCCCTCCATGAGTGACCTATCCATGTAAGCACCGGGGTCTCCCTCATCGCAGTTGACTATGACATACTTAGGTTCTCCGGGGGCATTTTTAGTCTCCTCCCATTTCCTACCCGTGGGGAATCCTCCCCCTCCCCTTCCCCTTAAATTCGCCTTCTTTATTTCCTCTAGAACCTGGTCCGGTGTCATCTGGGAGAGAGCTTTGGACAGAGCACTATAACCACCTATGTAGAGGTAATCCTCAATACTTCTCGAGTCAATCCATTTGTTTGAGCCCAAGATATTCCTTTGTTGGCTCTTATAAAATGGTATATCTGAATCGTGTTTTATCTTCTCTCCAGTTTTAGGGTCGGTATAAAGCAAACGCTCAATGATTTTTTTCTCCTTTACACTTTGGACGATTTCGGCAGCATCTTCAGGCTTTACCTCAAGGTAACATATCTCCTCAGGATGAATAAGAACTATGGGTTCTCTTTGACAAAATCCAAGGCATCCCGTTATCTTAATATCTATCTCTTCCTCTAATCCTTGACTTTTTATTTCCTTTTCAAAAGCTGCAATGACCTCTTCACTTCCGCGAGCATGGCCACACGTTCCAGAGGATATAGTAATACAAGGCTTGCCAGGTTCTCTTTTTAGTTTTATTTCCTCTCTTAGCTTTTCTAATTCCGTAGGGGAATTTATGCGCGGCATTATTCCCTCCTTTTCCCTATTTATACTTCTCAAGAATTTCGCCTACATTAGAAACTGTTAAAGGCCCATGAGCTACACCATCAATTTCCACCATCGGGCCCATGGCACAACATCCGAGGCAATTTACTGTTTCTAGAGTATATTTCATATCAGGCGCTGTTTCGCCAGGTGCAATACCAAGCAGAAGCTGCACTCTATCACGGATAAGTGGCGAGCCACGAACTTGACAGGCAGTTCCCATACATATTCTAACCAAGTGCCGCCCTCTGGGAGCAAGACTGAATGCTTTATAGTATGTTGCTACTTGATATACACGAGTGAGAGGGACTCCCAATTGCTTGCTTACCTCGGTCAGCACTTCTTTTGGAAGCCAACCGAGACCGCTTTGGACATCCAAAAGGATTTGAATTAGCATGTCCCTATCCCTTTGATACTTATCTGCAATTTTACTTACTATCCCTGAAATTCCTATCATTTTTTCGCCCCCTTTCTCGTATTGCCTCCTCGAGTTCCGTTTCACAGCCATGCCTCTTGGCTAGATTTCTTAGAGTCTCTTCTTCTAAATAAAAGGGCGAGCCCCTCCTGATCTGCCTTATATTATCAACTAAGTATGCATATTCGCCCTGTCTTATAGCTTCCCCTAAGCCAGGACTCTTTATGCCATATTTTTTCTGCATTTCTTTTGCTTTGCTGACGAGGTAAATATTTCCATTCTGAATCATATTGACATAGTACCCAAATCTTCTAAGCTCTGCCTCCCTTACGGCTTCATCCAACCCCTTTCTTACCTCTGCTTCATCCAAGCTGTGTTCTCTTACTAGCTCTCCTACAGCCTGGATATAAACCTCTGCGTCCTCATCCTCTTTAACTTTTTCAAGGCAAATTGAAAGATTTTTCCTTACACCTTCTTTTGTAACCTTCTTAAGCACATCCTCGCCTAGTCCGAGTTCCTTTACAAGTTTTTCTGCTACTCCTATGTAGGCAATTCCCTCCTTCTGAATTTCATTCAGATATGCCAGAAGTTTCTCTAAATCCTTTATAAATTTATCCATTATATTAAGATCCCGGCTTTACTCGTAGTAACATAAATTCTGTCCTTGTCCTCTCTCAATGTATAACTGCGTCTAGAGGAACCTTAGTGGAGTAGGTTCCAATGAAGGTGGGGAGACCTACAGGTTCCTTAGGCTGCCAGCCAATTTCCTTGAGATACACTCTGGCCTCCTTCTTATAGACAAGGGGAATATCGGCATCCCTTCTAACAAAGAGGTGGAGGTCTTCGGGAAGCCCACCTCCCATATATTTCTTATATAGGGAAATATAATGATTTAGTTTTATTGCCCTTCCTTGAGGGGTATCGTTTTTCCTTATGCAAAGTTTGGGAATCATCACCATAGCTTTCTCCTTAGTCTCGCATACATAGGCCAGGTGCTCAGGTGAGGGTTCCCCGGTATCCACAATTTCCCTCTTCCTGGCATCCATGACTCTCCAGTCGTCCTCTTCCTTCCTTGACAGGTATAGTCTCCTGTACTTGGCGGAATGCGGTCCCAATATCACTGGTATGCCCAGTCTATTGCACCCCGTGCCGATGGAAGCTGCCTTCTGGGACATTGCTCCCCAGGCTACACCAACAGCACCCACTCGGTTAAGAACGTAATCAGCCATAACCTCGTAGTTTGCCCGTAACGGCAAGGCAGCGAAGATATTGGCTATCTTTATCGCTGCTCCAGTAATATGAGCATTGGATACGCAAGAGCCAACGTTTACCACGCCTCCGGCATCGAAATCAGGGGGATATTTCTCGTAGACTGTTTTGCCATCTTTATCCTTTTTCATCCCAGCCACCATAGCAGCACAGCCGGTGAGGACAACAATGTATTTCCTTCGAGCAAACTCATCCACCATGTCAGCGACATCCTCTATATCAGGGTAGTTGGAGCAACCAACAAAGGCGATAACCCCGGGGATTGTGCCCAAAGTTATCGGTGCCCCGACATTTCTTATCTCGGTATCCATAATAGGACCGCGCCCGGCCCTTATCTTCCAGGTCTCCTTGCTTGCTACCACCTGCATTACCCTGAGGATGGGAATATGCTGTGGGCACTCTTGGTCGCACTTGCCACAGCCAATGCACTTATTAAATAGCTTCTGAGGCTCATCGAGGTTCCCTTCGGAGATGTCCTTCATTGCCTTGCCAAGCCCGAGCAGATTAGGGCATACTCTCTCACACATGTCGCATTGAGTGCATTTTTTCGCCAGCTCTGTAGCTTCCTCTTCTGTTATCCATTCTTTCCTTCTTTGGGGGGCAATCTCCATGGCAACCTTAGCCGCCACCTCAGCCGCTTTTTTGGGGTCAAGGATAGCGAAGTGCTTTTTATCCTCCACCATTTGCTTCACTGTCTCTTCCGTATCCCACTCAGTGGCATCTTCGAGTCCATACATGGCCTTGTCCAAACAGGCGATAACTCGTGAGTCAACCTTGCCTGCCTCTATGGGCATATCAGTTCTAATGCATTGCTCATCGGTCATTATGACATCGGCGATTCCAGATCTAATAAAGAAAAGCTGCCTTGAGAGAGGCCCTACAATTTTTGCCCTATCAGAATATCTCGTTGTCTCCAGGGCAGTGCAACAAATGCCGGCCACCTCAACCTTATCATAAAGGTTATTCTCTTGCAGGTAATCGATGAGAGTGCAAGAAGTGGCAGGATTATGTCCAACCAACAAGATCACCGGTTTAGATTTATCTACTGAGTTCCATCCCATGTTTATCATAGGGGTATCAGCAACCGAGGTAGGGTAATTAAATCCCACAATCTGGGCGATATCGGCCACTTCCATACCCACATGATCCAGCATGCTAGCGTGGAGAGCCTTCGATTCATAATCGAGATAGCTTCCCTCCTGTCCAAAGTGGGTGGAATCGAGAAGATGAGTAATCTCCTTGTAGACATACTCTATAACTGTCTTGAGGTCGCCCAAAGTCTCCGGCTTTAGGCCGGTAACAGTGCGTATATTTGGAGCCTCAAGCTCGATATATGTGCCGAGATCGATCTTTTTATCGGGACCATGCCTCTCGATCAAGAATTCAAGGATATGCCCGGCATGGGCGGCATGAGCCGAGCATCCCATCAAGCAAGCAAGGAGAATAATCCTTGCCTGCTGAGTGGCAATATCGAGTCCACAAGCCCCTCTTCTTCCTTGACTAAGGTCGCATTTACCATAAGTACAGAGGCAGCAAAGGTCACAGAAGGGAGCATACCAAGGCTTATAAGTCTTGAGGAGCCTCATATCCCAGGATCTAAGGTCAGGAATCTCAGGCATTGGGGTAGGACCAACTGGCTCCCAGGGAATCTCCGCTTTTATTAGCTCCCGAATTTCTTCTGATTTCCTTGTTAGCTTTTTTACTTCTGCCATATTTCGCCTCCCATAGTTTCTTTCACTAACTTTAAGCTCTCGGGGTGTCTTAAAATAAGGATGTTTGCCCCGGCTAAAAGAAGGGAAAGAGCTGTCATCCCCTCCCATAATAATCCTTGCTCTTTGCTCTCTTTAGCTTGCTTCGTTTTCCAACACTCACCTCCAAGATTAGCAATCATGGGCATCTGCGTCATACTATCCTTAACGATTATTCCAATCTGTTTCACTCTTTCCATTAGAGTAAAACTATATTCCATACCATAGCCCAATGCTGAAGATAAGGGATCAATCACGATCCTCTCGGCAGGGAAAAAGTGGCAGAGCTTTACATTTAACTCCTTGAGCAAATTTATATCTAGAGGAGTTTGGGCAATAGCTGAATGCCCATGGTTCAAAATTGCCTTTCCTACCACTTCATAGTTTTCCTTTTGAACTGGACCTATGAGAAGGTTCATTCCGTCACATACCTCAGCAACCTGGGGGAGAACCTCGGCATCTTTCTTATCATCCCCAGAGCCATAGACAATCAGGGGGACACTTATTGCCACGGCTACCTTTTTTGTCAGGACTGCTGCCTCAGCAGCGGGGCTATCCTTCACTGCAGGATCGGTGCTTATTAGGGAGAGAGAGACTGCGTTGGCACCGAGCTCCTGGCATTTCCTGGCCCATTTTGCTGGATCAGAGACAACATCTTTAAAGGGTTCAAGTACCCACTCTGGCCAATCTGTTGGCTCCATATCCCAAACCTCTAAAGCGAAGATTGGCGGATTAGGCAATGAACCTTCATCAAAAAAATGGAAGGGGAGAATATTCTCCCCTCCGATCTTTAAAGCTTTCTCTCCTTTGCCAATTGTTATTTCCCTAACTGCTCCTGAGTATGCCTCAATTGGTGCTTTATACTCCATTCTTCCACCTCCTTATTCGTTAAACTCTAAATCTTAAGCTCCAAACTCTAAACAATCTCCAAATTCAAATTCCAAAGGCTCAAAACAGTTTGAATTTTAAGTTTTCGTTTATTTGAATTTGTTTCGGATTTGGTGCTTGGGATTTCGTATTTCCTCCTTTTACTCCACCTGTAAGCTCTGAGTCCTTCGCTTCCTGTCATTCTGAGTCCTTCACCTCTTGTCATTCTGAGGGAGAGAAGCGACCGAAGAATCTCCTCTTCACTTCGTTCAGAGCTTCGGCTCACCAGGACAGGCTCCGCGAAGAATCTAGACCCTTCGCTATTGCTCAGGGTGACAAAATAAGCATTAACTTTCAAGCCAGGCATCGGAATAAAGAGTCTCCCCGGTAAGAACCTTGGTCGTCTTGACATAATCAATTTCTTTTTGGGATAAAGAATCGAGATCTATCTCCTCTCCATCCATGATTCTGTAGATAAGGTCGACAATATTTGGCATCTCGCCCTTACACATGCCCATGAGTTCCTTATCTAAGACGTCAACAATGGCGGAGTAAAGCCCATATCTTGCTAGCATCATGAGATAAGTGCGGTTGAGGATTGGCCTTAGCTCTGTCGGTACCCCATTAGATACATTGGAAAGTCCCACTGTTGATTTAATTCCGGGTAAGACATCCTGAATTACCTTCATAAATTCTATATTTGAGACAGCAAGTTTCTGTCCCTCACCGGCAGTGCTCACAGGGAGGACTATGGGGTCAACCCAGATATCCTCATTAGGGATTCCAAGCTCATTGGCGTAGGCAACTGTGTCCATGATGCTTTCTACCTTTGAGTCAGCTTCTGGGGGCATACCTTTGTTGGTAAAAACTGAAATGACTACAGCACAGTTATATTTCTTGGCCAAGGGAAGCATTTGTTCCCTTGAGTCAGTCTTTCCTGATGCCGAATTAAGCAAAGGCCTTTTCTGGCAGATTTTGAGGCCGGCCTCCATAGCTATAGGGTTCATGGTATCCAGGGAAAGGGGCAAGTCAGTAACCTGTTGAACCGTATTTACCACCCATTGCATGGTTTCCTCGGGGTCTTTTCTTAAGAAACCAACGTTTAAGTCTATATAATCAGCCCCGGCCCCAGCTTGAGCTTTAGCTAAATCCTGAATTGGCTTGGCATCCCTCTCTTTTATTGCTGTGGAGACCGCTCTGGCTATAACATGTATGTTCTCACCTATGATAACCATGTCTTACCTCCTTTAGCATCCTTGAATGCTAAAGCGCCGGTAGGGCAAAGGGTAACACATTCGCCGCAGCCCTGACAATTAGATTCGCCAATGGGCTCACCGGCGAAGGTGGTGACCACTCTTCGAAAGCCACGGTAAGCAAAGCCGATAGCTCCTATGCCCAGCTTTTCCTGACATACCCAGACACATCTGCCGCAGAGGACACACTTATTGGGGTCATAGATAAATACCGGGCTGCTGGAATCTATTGATAGAGCCGGTAGAACTTTTCTGAACCTCTTTGTCTTAAGCTTTACACCAAGGTGCTTGGCGATCTTCTGAAGCTCACAAGAGCCGTTTTTGGGGCAATTAGCACAATCTACGGGATGGCTGGCTAAAACCAGCTCAAACGCAGTGCGAGCCAGCCTCAAGGCCTTCAGTCCTTTAGTATTAACTACCATGCCCTCTCTCACTGGCTCAGTGCAAGCGGTAACCGGCACAGCCATGCCTTCTACTTCTACAAAGCAAAGTCTGCAAGCAGCCACGGGCTCGCTCCTTTCCCGTATGGCGCAAAGATTAGGTATATAAAGGCCATTATCCAACGCCGCCCATAATATTTTCTCACCTTTGGTGGCAGTTATTTCTTTGCCGTCAATGGTTAAAGAGACCGTCTTCTTTATGAAACAAGCCCTCTTCCTATTAGGAAAGCCCCTTTATCTTTCCTGTCTTTGTGTCAACATCAACGGGTAAGAAAGCTGGCTTTGTAGGCAAACCAGGCATGGTGGGAAACACACCGCAGAGAGGATAGTAAAATCCTGCCCCTACTGAAGCTCGGATGTCTCGAATTGGGAGTTTATAATTCCTCGGCACACCTAACATGTTAAGATCATGCGCCAGCGAGAGATGGGTTTTAGCCATGTTAACTGTGAGTGGCTTGCCGTCAGCTCGAAAGTCGAGCTTCTCAAATAGCCTGAGCTTCCTTTGCGCCTCAGCCTCATATGCTGTTCCATCGGCGAGGAAAACTTTGGTAGCGAAGATCTCTATCTTCTCCCTTATAGGAGTTTCATCCTCATAGAGGAACTGGGGCTTTTTCGGAGTCTTAAGGGCTTTAAGGACTTCATCAGCCACCTTCATTGCCCCCTCTCCACCTTTAGCCCAACATTCATTGGGTGCTGCCCCAACAGCTCCAGCATCTAAAGCTTTCTTCCGCACCAGCTCTATCTCTTTATCAGTGTCAGAGGTGAACCTATTAATAGCCACCACAACGGGGACGCCGGTCATTCTTGCAATTTCTATATTTCGAGCCAAGTTCTCGCAGCCCTTCTCTACCGCAGGCAGGTTCTCAGCCTCCGCAGCTTCCTTAACCTTGGAATATGCCATTCCGGGGCGGAGGTGGAAAGCACCGCCATGCTGCTTTAAGGCTCGAATTGAAGCGACTATAACACAGCAATCAGGCCAGATGTCATATCCTGCCCACCTCGCCTCACGGCAGACGACCTCGCAGAATTTAATGTAGCCGCATTCAACGCCGAATCCATTCTCCGTGACCATATAATCGGCAAGCTTCAGGGCAACCAAATCAGCGATGGTAGAGTTGTTGCCATGAGCCACATTAGCAAATGGAAAGCCATGACAAATCATAGGATGACCCTCTGTGGACTGAACTAGATTGGGCTTTATGGCATCGACAAGGAGAGCTGTCATCGCTCCAGCGACTCCAAGGTCTTCGGCGGTTACTGGCTTGCTATCGTAAGTATAGGCGACAACTACCCTCCTGAGCCTTTCTCTCAAATCCTTAAGTCCTATAGCCAAGTCATGTATAGCCGCTGTCTCCGTAGCTACAGTAATATCGTAATGCGCCAGCCGAGGATAGCCATTTTCCCTCCCTCCAAGCCCCACTATTACATCTCTCAAAGCTCGAGCATTTACATCAACGCAATAAGTCCAGGTGATGTTCAGCGGGTCGATATTCAGCGGATTCCCATGCAGGATAGAGGCATCTATAGCGGCGGCACAGAGATTATGAGCTGCCTCCACCGCAGGAATATCTCCTGTGAACATGAGATTTATGTTCTCCATAGGAAGCGCCTGTGAATAACCTCCTCCACACGCTCCTCCCTTTATCCCGAAGAGGGGACCTTTTGAGGGTTCGCGGAAGGTGTTGATAATATTTTTCCCCCTTAGCTTTAAGGCCTGACCTAAACCAAAGGCGGTGACTGTCTTTCCCTCACCTAGTGGGGTTGGGGTCATGGCAGTCACGGTGATTATCTTGCCGTTGGGCTTGTCCTTCAGCCTCTCCAGCACCTTGTCATACTCTATCTTAGCCATATATTTTCCAATAGGCCACCACTCATCATCCAAAAGCCCGGCATCCTTGGCTACCTCTGTGACGGGTCTTAGCTCAGCTTCTTGTGCGATTTCAATATCGCTTGGTACTGGGTATCTCTTTTTAACTGGCATTTTTAACTTTTCCTCCTGTCAAGTAAATTTTTAGCCTTCAGTTAGATAGATTAGTTAGGTAAGTGCTCACCCCGGCTCAATTTTGTCTTTTTCACCAATTCTTCTCATATGACACCTCCTTTTTATTTACAGGCTGTCCTATATAGTGTTGGTTCAATAATTCGAGCAACAATATCCTCTACCTCACTCATGACCCTTTGACTCGAATTGACCAGAGGAAAACCGGCAAGGTCGGCTTCTGCTATGGCTTGGTCGTAGGGGATAAAGCCGAGGAATTCGAAGCCTGGCATGCTGGAAACGAGGGAATCCTTGTCTTTCTCGCTTCGAATCTTGTTACCTACTACGCCAATATTTTGTAAACCTATATCCTTTGCCAGTTCTCTTATCCTGTAAGCTGTTTCCACGCTTCTTCTACTTGGCTCTACTACTATAATTAGCTTATCTACTGCCCTGGCCGTCCCTCGTCCTAGATGTTCTACTCCAGCTTCCATATCCATGATGACAAGTTCATCCCTTTCCAAAAGCAAGTGGGTAACTAAGGCTTGTAATAAGGCATTTTCGGGACAATAGCAGCCACTGCCACCCTTTTTTAACCGACCCATTACCATTAATTTTACCCCGTTATGTTCTACACAATACTTCTCCGGGAGGTCATTGACCTTAGGATTTAACTTAAAAAAGGTTGCCACCTCGCCAGGACGCGCCCCTGTCCTTTCTTCAATTAGATCAGCCATCTCAGATATAGGTATTATCTTGTCTGGGTAGGGGAAGCCAAGAGTAGCTGCCAGGTTGGCATTTGGATCGGCATCTATTGCCAGGACAGAATAACCAGACTTGGCAAATATAGTAGAAAGGAGGGACACTAACATTGTCTTACCTGCCCCTCCTTTGCCACTAATAGCAATTTTCATATCGCAAACGTTACATTATATCTTCCATTTTTATGGAAAGTCAAAGAGTTTCAGCGGAAAAAATTTAAGTTTTTTCAGCTTTAGCTGCTGGCTTGCCTTTCTGCCGCTGTCACTGTATTGACCAGGAGCATAGTGATCAGCATTGGCCCTAGCCCTCCCGGAACTGGTGTTATCGCCTCGGTTTTCCCTTTACCGCTTCAAAGCCCACATCGCCAATCGTCTTTCTTTTCATTCCGCTGTTATCCCAGTCTGGACTTCAGCAGCTCTTATCGTGTTCCACATGAGCATGGTGACTGTCATTGGACCAACTCCACCGGGAACAGGGGTAATAGCCTCAACCTTTTCCTTTAAAGCCTCGAAATCGGTATCCCCCACCAGCCTAAAGCCAGATTTTGTGGTCGGGTCTTGAATACGGTTGACCCCTATGTCTACCACCACTGCCCCCTCTTTCACCATATCCGCCTTGATGAATTTAGGAGACCCCATGGCAGCTACCAGGATATCAGCACTCCGGGTTATCTCATGCAGGTTCTTCGTCCCGGTATGGCACACGGTGACGGTGGCATTAGCTCCTGTCTTCTTCTGAATTAGGATGGCAAAGAGGGGCTTGCCGTTAAGGTTACTTCTCCCACAGATGACCACGTGTTTCCCCTCAGGACTATAACCACTGCGGATGAGGATCTGCTGCACCCCGTGGGGGGTACAGGGCAAAAGGTAAGGGTCTCCAATGAGGAGTTTACCCACATTGACCGGATGGAAACAATCGGCATCCTTTATGGGATCAATGGCGTTTATCACCCGGTCCTGGTTGATATGCCTGGGCAGGGGGAGCTGGACCAAAGTCCCGTGAAATTTGGGGTCTTTGTTGAGTTCAGCTATTTTGGCCAGGAGCACCTCCTCTGAGGTATCCCCGGGGAACACAATCGTCTCTGAATAAATGCCCACCTCCTCGCTAGTCTTCCCCTTTTGCTTCATGTAGGACACCGACGCCGGGTCCTCCCCTACTCGTACCATGGCTAACCCTGGAGTAAGCCCTTTTGCCTTAAGTTTTTCCACCTTCTCCTTTAACTCTCTTCTCACCTCGGCTGAGATTTCCGTTCCCGATAGAATTTTTGCTGGCATTTCTACCCCCTTCGTTTTAATGGCCACTTGTGGCTAACAAGACAATCCAATTCTACATTTCTATGTCCACCAAAATCAAGCTTTCAGCACTTGCTTGTCTGTGTTCCTAGCTCTTGAGTAACCGCTCCTAGCACCTCCGGCCATTTATCCCCAAGACGCTTGGTATCTAATCTCATCTGTCTGGTGCTGACTTTGACGGCATCTTTGTATTCTTGCAAGGAAGGTAGATTAGTCAACGTTTTCCCGTCAGCCAGGGTTAATACCACTTGTTTTCCTCGAGTATAGATAGATTCCACTCCCACCTTAGCTGCCAGTATTTTTATCTCTATCATGTAAAGCAAGTTCTTAACTGGCTGTGGCAAGGCACCGAACCTATCTCCGAGTTCTTTTGTCATATCTTCTATTTCTGTGATACGTTCTAGCTTTGCCAGCCTGTGGTAGAGGCTTAAGCGAGTGTTTAGATTTGGAACATACTCTTCAGGTATATAGGCAGTTAGTGGCAGGGCTATGCTAGGGGAAGGCAATTTGGCTTCCTTTGGTCTAACTTCTCCAGCTTGCTTCGCTTTTAATTCGTCAACCGCCTCGGCTAGCATTTGGCAATAGAGGTCAAAACCTATAGCGGCTATATGACCACTTTGTTTAACGCCCAGAAGGTTTCCTGCCCCCCGAATCTCCAGGTCTTTCATGGCTATGCCGAATCCAGCACCAAGCTCTGTAGCCTCGAAGATGGTCCTAAGCCGCTTATAAGCTTGAGGAGTCAGTTGCTTACCTTTATCAAAGAGGAAATAAGCATGAGCTTGGTTGCTGCCACGGCCTACCCTGCCTCTTAGCTGATAAAGTTGGGTTAAGCCGAATTTATCAGCCTGGTTGACAATTAGCGTGTTAACATTGGGCATATCCAAGCCCAACTGTATGATGGTGGTCGTGACCAGGACATCGCTTTTACCAGCAATGAATTCCGCCATCACCCTTTCCAGTTTCTCCTCGGGCATTTGTCCATGGGCTATGGTTATTTTCGCTTCAGGCACCAGGGTTTGTAATTTGCTGGCAACCAAGGCAATGCTCTGAACTCGATTATGAACAAAGAAAACCTGACCATTCCTCTCTAACTCGCGCAGTATTGCCTGGCGCACTAAGGTATCATCATAGGTGCCAACGTAGGTCTTAATAGATAGACGTTCCTCAGGAGGTGTTTCCATAAGGCTCATATCCCTGATCCCGGTTAAGGACATGTGAAGGGTGCGTGGAATGGGAGTAGCGCTCAGGGTAAGAACGTCCACCTCTTTTCTCATTTGTTTGAGCTTTTCTTTTTGCACCACGCCGAATCGCTGTTCTTCGTCAATTATCACCAGTCCTAGGTCTTTAAAGGCGACATCATTCTGCAACAAGCGGTGAGTGCCAATGCATATATCAACAGTGCCATTAGCCAAGCCTTCAAGTATTTCCCTTTCCTTTTCCGGAGAGCAGAAGCGGCTTAGCATTTCTACCCTTAGAGGGAAAGCTTGCAATCTTTGGCTAAAGGTAGTGAAATGTTGCTGAGCTAGCACGGTGGTAGGGACCAGTATAGCCACCTGTTTATTATCCATCACCGTCTTAAAGGCAGCACGTAGAGCTACTTCAGTTTTACCATATCCCACATCTCCGCAAATAAGCCGATCCATTGGCTTAGTTTTTTCCATATCCTCTTTGGTAACCACTACCGCTTCAATTTGGTCTGGTGTTTCCAGATAAGGGAATGAGGCTTCCAGTTCTTGTTGCCATAATGTGTCAGGAGAGAAGGCAAAGCCAGGTGTTACCTCTCTAGCGGCACAAAGGTCAAGCAGCCCTTGAGCAATATTAGCCACTGATTGTTCCACCCTTCTTTTTGTTCTTTGCCATTCCTGAGTCCCCAGCCGGCTCAAAGTTGGTGGTTGGTCACTGGCGCCGATATAGCAGTTGACACGCCCTATCTGCTCGGTAGGCACAAAGAGCTTATCACCGGCAGCATATTGTAAAACAAGATATTCTCGTTCGGTTCCCTCAGTGGATATTTTGGTTAAGCCGCTAAATTTGCCAATGCCGTGGTCAACATGGACTACGTAATCACCGGGACTTAGCTGTGGGAGAAGCAAGCTAGCGCGTATGGGAGTCTTTCTACTCAGGCGTCTTTGTTTTACAAAGCCAAAGAGCTCAGCATCGGTAATCAGTTTTAGCTCTTCGTCCATCACCCAGCCTCTAGCTAGTGAACCTTGAAGCAAGGTGATTGAACTGCGAGGCGGCACCTGCTCTATTTTTGAAGTGGGAGAAGTGTGGACGTCTCCCTCCCGAAAAAGCTCAGCTAAACGATTTGCCTGATGGCTAACTATGATCAGGCGTCCCTTTTCTCGAATCATCTGCTTAGCTGCCTTAAGGAACCTTTCCAAATTGCCTCCGTAGCTTGGAGGCGAGGTAAAAGGCAGGGCTGGTATATAATTCCCTGTAGCAGGGGCCAAAGTAGCATCCCAGGGTTCTAGGATTAAATGTTGCTTTGCCCTCACCTTCAATTGTAATTCTTCGCAAGTAAGATAGGGAGAAGGAAAGCCTTGGGGCAGCTCACCATTTTGCCATTTTACCCTTCTTAGTTCTTGAGTCTCCTTGTTTAGCCTTTCAATGACAGCCTGGATTTCTTCAGGAGCATCAAGGATGATAAGGGCAGTATCATCCAGGTAATCAAGGATACTCTCAGTATTGAACAAAGGAAAATAGAACTGACTACCTGAGAACCATTGCCCTTGCTGTAGTCTTGCTATATCTTCTTCGAATCGCTGCCTTATCTCACTAGTGCAGCTATCTAAACTTAAGGCGTTGGTTATTTGCTTTGCTCGGGATATAAGGGCTTCTTTGGCTGGTGTGATGGTTAGCGAAGATATTGGCTTGGTTGAGCATTGGTTCTCTGGGTTGAATAGCCTCATGCTCTCCACCTGGTTACCCCAAAACTCTATTCGAGCTGGTGACTGGCTGCAAACAGGGAAAATATCAACAATGCCACCCCGCCGGCTTAGCTGTCCTGGGACTTCAACCATATCCTCCATTTCATAGCCCATGTTTTGCCACCTGCGTAGCAGCTCCAGTGGCTCGGCAGTCATGCCTTGCCGTAACATATAGCAGGAAGTGGCGAAATCCTCCTGGGGGATAGTTTTGTTTATCACTGCCAGGGCGGAAGTTACTATCAAAGGAGGGCGTTTAACTGTTGCCCTAAACGCAGTAGCAGGGTTCATCCCCGCCATAGGGTCTCTAGATTCCCCTTGGAGCCTGTCCTGGTGAGCCGAAGCCCTGAACGAAGTGAAGGGGAGATTCTTTGGTCGCTCTGCTTCCTCAGAATGACAGGAAGCGCAAGGCTCAGAAAAGGCTAAAGTGGCTAATGCTTGTAATCTTTCCACCATGGTATTGCTGGGATAGGAAACAAAATACTCATAGGGCGAGAAATCGAGTTCGGGGAACCCGTGCAAATTAGCTGAAGGCGGACACCAGGCTTGAAGTTGCTCCTGAAGCCTTTTAGCGCCTTCGGGCTGAGCAGTTATTACCATCAGAGACCGGTTAAGCTCTTCATAGAGGGCAGCTACGAGATAAGGCTTGGCGGCATCAAGCACTATTACCTTATGCTCGCCTTTAGTAGTAAATAGCCCCTCAACCAATTGCCTATAGGCGGGCACTTCTTTGAGCAAAGAAAGCAAGCAAGAGAGATTCATCACCAAGCAACTGTAGTATAGCAAGGTTTTCTTGAGTTGTTGACTCTCTTTGCTATTGATATAATTCGAGATAATGTCTTATCACCGTATAGTAGTTAAATTTGGCACCAGTCTCCTCACCTCAGGCACAGACCATCTTGATTTACCGGTTATGACTAACTTGGTACAGCAGGTAGCCCAACTTCACCGCCAGGGAAAGGAGATAATAATAGTTTCCTCGGGAGCTATTGCTGCTGGAAGGGAGAAACTCAAGGGAATTCCAGAACGTAAGAACACGCCTTTTAAACAAGTTCTGGCTTCAGTGGGGCAAAGTCATCTTATGCACACTTATGAGCAACTCTTTAGCCAGCATGGCATAATCATAGCTCAAGCACTACTTACTAAAGCAGATATGTCTGACCGTAGTGGCTATCTTAATGCTCGCAATACCTTGCTAGCTCTCATTGAGCTTGGCGTAATCTGCATCGTCAATGAGAATGATATTGTTGCCCTTGATGAGATTGAAGAGCTTAAGTTTGGGGATAATGATAACCTTTCCGCCATGGTAGCTAACTTGGTTGATGCTGACCTTTTGGCGCTGCTCACCGATATAGGAGGCTTATATACTGCTGACCCAAGGCTGCAACCTAAAGCTCAACTTATCCACCGAGTGAATAAGATTGATACCGAAATCGAGCGCCTAGCTAGTAGTACCACTAGCCCTCAAGCAAGAGGGGGCATGGTAACTAAGATTGAAGCAGCTAAACTAGCTACCTCTTCAGGCGTGAGCGTAATCATTGCCGATGGGCGAGATCCTGATGTTTTGGTGAGGATTAGCAATGGCGAAGATATTGGCACGCTTTTCCCAGCGCAGGTAGGTAAGATGGAAAGTAGGAAGAGGTGGATGCTCAGTGGGTTGGCTTCTAAAGGTGAAATGCTAGTGGACAAAGGCGCGGTGGTAGCTCTTAGGAAGCAAAACAAAAGCTTGCTTCCCGCTGGTGTTATAAAGGTGAATGGTGATTTCCAGCGTGGTGATATCGTGGATATCCTGGATGAGGGAGGCGAACATATTGGTTGCGGCATTTGTAATTACAGCTCGGCTGATATGGCTATCATCAAAGGAGCACATTCTGATAAGATCCTCGGCCTTCTGGGCCACGATTATGGCGACGAGGTGATTCACAGAAATAATATGGTGATAGTGTGAAAAGCAAGAAAAGAAATAACTTCAGGAAAATGATTGAGGGGTGTAAGTGAGTAGCAGGCTTGCAGATATCTTTAAGGACAAAGAGCTCATGGCTAGAATACAAAGGAAACTGCCTTACTTATTTAGCATTGCTGAACTAGAGAGCTCCCGAGCAGGAAATGTTGGAATGGAAGTTGGCTCGCTCAGGGAAAAGATAATAGTAGCTTTACTCATATATAAGTTTGGAGAAGGGAATGTAGAAACTGAGATTCCTGTTACTGAGCCAGAGGTTGATCTGAAGTTATATGGGCAACCCGTTTCTATCAAGACAATCACACGTAAGGGGTTTGCAGGAGTTAAACTTGTATGGACGGTCGATACTCAAAAAGTAAGAGAATTTCGTGAGAGTTATTATCCTCACTGTGACATTTTACTCGTACAAATTAATTGGGATGCTGAGGGTGGATTTTATTACTTACCTTTAGAGGTTCAGAGGAAAGTGTTTAGGGAGATTGGCAGCGAAAGATATATTAAGCTTCCTAAGCCGGGGACAAATCCCCGAGGTATAGAAATTGCCAAAGAGGCATTAGAAGCTTTAGTTACAAATAATAATTCTAAAGTTATTGAGATATTCTGGCAAAGAACGAAAATAGACTATAATCCATTCAAAAGATGGGTTGATCACTGGAGGGAAGAATGAAGGATAAGAGGGGTACTAAGACAAGTTCATTTGGTTCACCAGGACGGATAAATCATGATTCCACTCGATTCTATGCCAGTAAGCTCTATGAGGGTCTACCTAAAGAAGAAAAGAGCAAATATATAGAGAATCCTATTCCTCCTCAATATCTGGATAGAATTTTTTGCAAATCAAGTGAAAAGATGGAGGAATTGCCTGATAATAGCGTTCACTTGATGGTTACATCGCCGCCCTACAATGTGGGCAAGGAGTACGACGAAAACTTGACGCTTGGGGGATACAGAGAATTTCTGACAAGGGTGTGGCAAGAGGTTTATAGAGTGCTTGTGCCGGGGGGGAGAGCTTGCATAAATATTGCCAACCTAGGGAGAAAGCCATATATCCCCCTGCATGCCTTTATTGTCGAGGATATGCTTAGGCTAGGTTTTCTCATGCGCGGAGAGGTTATCTGGAACAAGGCTTCAAGTTCTAGTCCTTCCACAGCCTGGGGGAGCTGGCTTTCTGCAGCTAACCCGACGTTGAGGGACATTCATGAATATATTATGGTTTTTTCTAAAGGAACATTTACGAGAGGGAAGCAGCCGGGTAGGAATAGTACTATATCCAGAGAGGAATTTCTGGAATTCACTAAAAGTGTATGGACATTCCCTGCAGAGCAAGCAAGGAGCATCGGGCATCCTGCGCCCTTTCCTATAGAGTTACCATATAGGCTTATTCAGCTCTATACTTATAAGGGAGAGGTCGTCTTGGACCCCTTTATGGGAAGCGGGCAAACAGGGTTAGCTGCGATAAAAACAAAACGACACTACGTAGGTTATGATATAAATGAGGAATATGTTAAGTTGGCTGAGAGGCGAATCAGAAGGCTTAGATACGTTCAAGATGTCCCCTCCTTATTTGATCTTATAGTTAAGGAGAGTGAGAGTGAATATAGGTATAGGCAAAAGGCAGTTTGAAGCTGAGAGGCAAAGTTCTTAAGCTTGGAAATATTGATATGGATGTGATCATCAGGCACGCTACTTTAATAATATGGTGATATTATGAAGCCACTGTAGAAGGTGAGATAATGTTAGTATTTATTGACGAATCTGAGTGGCCTAAGCCATCTGCCCTAGGGGGCTATACAGTATGGGCAGCGGTAGCCTTGCAGCCACAGCTAAGCAAAACCTTTTCCAGAGAAATTTTCAATTTGGAGAGAAAATTTTGGCGCATTAGTGAACCCCATGAATTTGAGATTAAAGGCAGAAAGTTACTGAATAGGCGAGCACTTACTAGTCCCAAGAAAATGGAATTTATAGAGGAAGTCCTGAGCCTTTGTAAACGCTATCAGCTCCTTGCCTTCGCTGTTGGCATGCACCAGCTTGGAGAGCCGATGCTTACTTGTTTTGGCACTGAAGAATCAAGAATATTCAGGGTATATCACTATCTTTTGGAGAGGGTGGAGGCTATGATGCAAGAAAACTATCCTGATGATATGGCAACAGTGCTTCTTGATTCAGGTGGTATAAAAACTGATAAACGCCGTGCCATCGCCTTTGGCAACTTTCTTTATGGGCACGAAGCAGGGAAAAGGATGCAAAGGATTGTGGAGACCCCTTTCTTTGTTGATTCCACGCTTACGCCGGGAATCCAAATAGCAGACCTCTTTGCTTATGCCCTAGCACAACAGAATTTGGGGCGTAAAGAGGCAAAGCTAAGAGAAATTTATGACAGGATCAGGGAATTGGAGTGGCGAAGCAATAGAGTTGATGTGGAGTATCCTATGAGGGGGTTCAAGTTTATTGAGTTACCGGAAAGACTAGCTAAGGAGGAAGAAAATCAATAAAAAAGAGAACTGGCGACTTCCTCAGAAGCCCGCAGCATTGCATATTAAGCAACGCACCAATTCTCTATTCATTAACATTTTGGCGCATAATGTTGATTTTGTCAATACCCCAGTCATATTTTGTTGATGTTATAGGATTTTGTCACCCTTAATTGTCAAGGGAAAATGTCACCATGAAAGAAAGGGTGACATTGAACAAGAAGGAACAGAAGAGATTAATGGTACTAAACCAGATAGAGCGAGGTGTGATGACTGCCAGGGAGGCAGCAGAGGTGTTAGGTCTCTCCCTGCGCCATATCAGAAGAATTCTAGCGGCGTATAGAAAGGAGGGCGCCCAAGCATTAGCCCATGGCAATTGGGGGAGAAAGCCCTGCAACACCCTGGATGAAAGCCTGAAGAAGAGGGTGGTGGAGTTAGCACAATCTACCTACGCTGGATGCAACGTCCAGCACTTCACTGAGCTTCTGGCAGAAAGGGAGAATATTCCTCTTTCTCGATCTTCAGTACGTCTCATTCTTCTTGGGGCTGGTATAAAGAGTCCCAGGAGGAGACGTGCTCCAAAGCATCGCAGCCGCAGAGAGCGTTATCCCAGGGAAGGCATGCTCCTACAAATAGATGGCAGCGACCATGACTGGCTTGAGGGAAGGGGTCCTCGCCTCAGCCTTGTAGGGGCAATAGATGACGCTACAGGAGAAGTCCCCTATGCTTTATTCCGGGATGAGGAAGATGCCCAGGGATATACTCTCTTACTGCGGTACATTGTAGAAAGCCAGGGTATACCTGAGGCCTTATATCATGATGGACATGGCATATTCGAGCGTTCCAGGAAGGAGCCAGAGTCGTTGGAAGAGCAACTTATGGGAAAAAGAAAGCCAACCCAGTTTGGCAGGATAATGGAGGAGTTAGGTATCATATCCATCACTTCACTCTCACCTCAAGCCAGGGGAAGGATTGAAAGGCTGTGGGGAACCTTCCAGGACAGGCTGGTTAGCGAACTTCGTATAGCTGGGGCAAGCAACAGGGAGGAGGCAAACAGGGTGCTTTGGAGTTTCCTCCCTCGGTACAACCCAAGGTTTGTTGTTCCTGCTGCTGAGCCTGGCTCAGCTTATCGTGAGCCTCCTGAAAGTTTTAATCCAGAGGAGGTGTTCTGCTTCAAGTATCAGCGAACGGTAGGTCGGGACAATGTAGTGCGTTTTGGGGAGCATAGATTACAGATAATGCCGACTAACGGGAGATTAAGCTACGTCAAAGCCAGGGTGGAAGTGCATGAGAGGATGGATGGCAGCTTGGCGGTATACTACAAGGGGCAATGTCTTCTTACCAAGCCAGCACCAGTGGAGGCGCCAGTGCTCAGGGTAAGAAATACAAGCCGCCTTATTCCTGGGGCAAGTGAGCCTTTAGAATCTGCTCCTCCCATAGTAAATAAGATTCTGAAACCGAAGGCTACCCATCCATATAAACCTGCCCCGAATCATCCCTGGCGCAGAGGTTTCAAAATGTATGTCGATAAGAGGGGGTGACAAAATCGCTTAACAATTAGGTGACATTTTCCCTTGACAGCAACAGTCCGCGATTTAAATCATCTAAAATCTAACCGAAGGAGAAGTTGTTGAATCACGAAAAATCTAACCGAAGTGGATTAAGATTCAGCC
>Ga0210056_1001299_pt1 | contig 21802 bp, 22 predicted proteins | sample CryGeyCG2014_080_2_FD_183965 | JGI IMG/M metagenome (GOLD analysis project Ga0210056, IMG submission 183965) | Groundwater microbial communities from aquifer - Crystal Geyser CG07_land_8/20/14_0.80 (SPAdes) (version 2) | ecosystem: Environmental > Aquatic > Deep subsurface > Groundwater | place... | reverse complement strand
CTCGAACTCCCGGCTGATGATCTCCTGGTCCGGGTTGCGATCCCCTTCCTCTTCAAGGATTTCCGTCGGCTGCAACGGCTCGGGAGGGGCGACTGCATTGAGCCGCTCCGTGAACTCGTTCTTCAGCTCCTCATTGACCTGCCGCGAGCGCTTCGCAACAATGATAGCCGCTTCGTAGAGGCTTCCCGCCTTCTCAATGACCTTCTCAAGATCAACTGGTGTTACCGCCATTTCACAACTCCTCCCGGCACTTCGCCGCGCGACCCTTGCAGGAAAGAGTCGGGCGACAAGCACTCTTGAATTGCATGAAACAAGCTGGAATCCGACCCGCTTCACGTCCCCCCCGGCTCAGTTTATCTGGAGACGGGAGGCGCAGAAGCGTTCGCAACCACCGCCGACACGACCGCATCTGCCTGGGCGATTGCTTCAGTCAGGATATCATTCGATATAATATAATCAAATTCCCCCGCTTTTTCCAGCTCCATCGCAGCTCGCTCGAGACGCTTCCTCAGCTCCTCGGGCCCTTCCGTATCCCGCTCCCGGAGGCGCGATTTAAGGGTTTCGAAGCTAGGCGGCCTTACAAAAATGAGAATCGCTCGCGGGCCATATTTCCCCTTGATTGTAAGCGCCCCCCTCACGTCGATGTCAAACACGACCGACGTCCCGCAGTTCAAATGGACCTCCACCGCCTTCTTAAGCGATCCGTAGAGGTCATCGTACACCCGCTGCCATTCTATGAACTCATCATTCGCGAGCCGGCTCTGGAATTCGTCCTTCGACAAAAAGAAATAGTTTTTCCCTTCCTCCTCCCCGGGGCGCGGGCTGCGTGTCGTCGCGGAAACAGAGAAGACCATGTCCGGATGGCGCTCCAGGATCGCACGAGCGACGGTGGTCTTCCCGGAGCCGCTCGGTCCCGCAAAGACGATCAGTCTTCCGTTCGCCGTCGGGCTCATTCAATGTTCTGGATTTGTTCGCGGATTCGCTCGAGCTCCTCCTTTACCCCGACGACGATGTGGGAGATCTCGGCGTCGTTGGACTTCACTCCCATCGTGTTGATCTCGCGATGCATTTCCTGGAGGAGGAAATTGAGGCGCCGGCCGGCGGGCTCGTGGTCTTCCATTGCGTCGAGGAAGAACTTGATGTGGCTCTGCAATCTCACGCACTCTTCAGTGACATCGAGGCGGTCCGCAAGGAGGGCGAGCTCAAGCTCGAGCCGCGATTGGTCGACGGTGAAGTCCTTTCCGAGGAGCTGTTGAACGCGCTCCTGCAGGCGAACCCTTTCCTGAGGGACACGCTCGGAGGAGAGTCTCTCGACCTGCGCCACCTTCTCCGAGAGCGCCTCCATGCGGGCTTGCAGGTCAAGCGAGAGCTGTTTCCCCTCGTTGCCCCGCATGGCAAGAAGCTGGTCAAGTGCCGCATCGAGCGCATCGCGAACCACCTTCCACTCGGCTTCATCGGGGCCTTCGGTCTGGTCCGATTCGAGGACCTCGGAGAAATGGAGGATGTGTTCCAGCGTGATCGCACCGGTAATGCCGAGGTTTTTCTGGAGCTCGGTGAGGAGCCCGTACACTGCCGTCGCCGCGTCCGCGTTGATCTTGAGCGGAAGCGCCTCAACGCCTTCACGGTAGAGGTTGCAAGTGATGTTGACCTTCCCACGCGAGATCTTCTTCCTCACGAGCTCCCGGAGGTCGTTTTCGCGCGTGTTGAGGGAACGCGGGAGCTTGGATGAGATCTCAAGATACCTGCTGTTGACGCTCCGCACCTCGACTTCGGCACGGAGGCCGTCGGTGCTCGCTTCCCCGCGCCCGAAGCCCGTCATACTGACCATCATGCCGTTGTGCACCCTGTGAGAGTTTTTTAGATTCAGCAAGGTACGAACAGATACACGAAGAATCAATGAAGCGGGACGGCATGAACCGCGGTCTCTTTTTTCTCCGGCCCGTCCACATTCATGTACTCCCGTGTGAGCGGCACACCGCTCAAACCGCGCAGCCCCTGCCGGCTGAGCAAAGTTTGGTAGATAGAGATGTTTCCATCCTCGAACTCCGACGCGTAGCCCGCCATGAAAAGGATCCGCGATCGGATGATCTCCTCGCTCACATACTTCTTCGCCTCTGCGGCGTTCTGCTGCAGGCGGGTTGCCCAGTGCCGGAGGGTTTTTGCATAATGCTCGCGGAGCGATTCCACGTCGATCACCTCGAAGCCGTTCTTCTCCGCAGCACGGACGGTCTCGCCGATCGTTCCAAGCTCGCCACCGGGGAAGATCATCTTCGCGATGAACTTCCCTTCGGGCCGGGGGACAGGTGACTCGCAATGGACGATGCCGTGGTTCAGGAACAGTCCCCTGTCCTTAAGGAGGCGGCGGGCGGTCTGAAAGTAGACGGGCCAGTTCCGGAGCCCCACGTGCTCGTACATGCCGATGCTCGCGATCTTATCGTAGACCTGCTCTCCCCTGAGCTGGCGGTAGTCTTTGAGCTCCACCGTGACTCGTCCTGTGAGTCCCTCCGTCCTGATCCGCTCCTGTGCGTACTCGAACTGCGGCCGACTCAATGTAATGCCGTGAGCCGTGACACCATAGTTCTTCGCAGCGTGGATGATCATCCCGCCCCATCCGCAACCGATGTCGAGGAAGGATTCCCCTTCCCTCAGGCGCAGCTTGCGGGCAATGAGCTGGAGCTTGTTCTCTTCGGCAGCATCGATGCCTTCGTCTGGCGACCGGAAGTAGCCGCACGAGTAGTTGAGCCCACTATCAAGGAAGAGTTTGTAGAAGCTATTCGATACATCATAGTGATGAGAGATGGCTCGGGCGTCACGAGAGGCAGAATGCCGCGAGGGAAGGAGCGATTGGGCTGAAAGGGCAAGCATTCCGAGAGGCCCGATGGTGGTCCGCTTGAAGTTCTCCTTGATCCTGACCGCCGAGAAGATGTCACCTTCAATCTCTATCCCACCCCGGACGTAGAGCATCGCAAAATGGTACGCATCGGGGTGGTTGGCCGCCTTGCGAAGAGCCCCGGAATCCTTGAAGACGATCGTGTACGCCGGATTCGCAAGCTTGTGGAGGATCGTCCCGTCTCCAAGCCTCACGATTCCCCCCGCCGGGAGTCGTTTGAAGAGACGGGACAGGTGGACGTCATCGCTTGTCATCATCGTCGTGCGCAGGTTCCGTCGGCTTAACAGCATGCTCAGTTCCCCCTTCCATAGTTCCGCTGGACAATGTGCACTTCGTCCACGCACCCTCCCACTTCAAGCTGAAGTGTGGGATGGTGGATCCCGAAGCGCTCCTCAAGGGCACGAGAAAGACCTTCTGTGCAGGGAATGGTTCAACGTGATCCGGCAAGATACTTCCGGAGCTCGACAAGGGGGGTGAGCTTCTTGAGCTCGCCGCGTGCAGCAAGGACTTTCACGTACAGGTGCGTCCCAAGCACGAAGGATAAGACGCCAATGACAATCTGGTTTGCCATCCAGGTCTGCGGGGGAATGAAGAAGGCGCAGGCAGCGCTGAAGGCAAGCCAGGCAGCAAGGAGAATGCTGGCGAGTCCTTCCAGGCTCCTGGGATTGAGCGATGTCAATCCGGTTTCGCCGATGAGGAGCGAGACGATGAGCGCATTCCAGAAGAGGGTTTCCTGGGTGTACTGGGGCGCGAGGATCCCCGTTCCGACGAGCCACGTGCCAAAGGTCTGGAAGGTTCGGACCTCCCACATTTCGAGGATGCGGGGTCCTGATGGCGGGAGATGTTCCGGCCCGGTCTCATGGATCCCGGCCGCATCACTCCCCGCCTTTCCCTCATCGGAATCGTGCAGTGTTGGATGAAGATCCGTGATGTTCCGAGATTTCTTCATGGTTCTATGGGTTCGGGCGGGATGTGTCACGGTAGTACTGCAACATGGCGGCGACCCCCACGAGCGCGGTCAGGCCGCCAAACAGCAGTTGCTGGGGACTCTGCGGACGAATCGCCGTGATCGCGACAACGGCCCCCAGCACAACATTGAGAACGCCGAGGCTGCGGTGCCTGCCGGCCATGAATAGCCCCGCCCCAACGACAAGGAAGCCAGCGACCATGTCGGTCCATTGGTTCAACATGGGAGTTTCAGGTATCAGCCCTGCGGCTACGATCCACACTCCCATTACAGCCCCAATGACCGCCTTCCACATGACGTCGACCCTCACATGGAAAAGATACGCCAACGGCCAGGGACATGCAAGGCTCCTCAGCGAAGAAGGACAAGGTTGCGAGTCAGAGTGCCGCAGTGTGTCTCACGGCATCCCGGATCGCCTCAGCCGTCGCCAGGACGGCAAGCTCCGCTGCAAGATCAATCGGCGCAGCCACGTTCCCGCATGCAAGCGCAAACGTCGTATCGCCGTCATGCGACGTGTGCGAGGGAACAATTGCACGCGCCAGCCCGTCGTGCATCCGCTCTGCAATGCGGCAGAGTTGAAGCTTCGAAAGCGCGGCATTCGTCACGACCGCCACGAGCGTCGTGTTCATACCCAGCGGAGGACGGAATATACTCAGCCCTACGGACGGGTCCTTCGCAGCGAGAAACTCCCCGTTCGTGCCCCGTGCCCCGGCAATGATTTTCCCATCCCCATCGATGATGTCACCGACGGCATTCACAACGGCGACGGCAACGACCTCAACGTCGCCGGACCCGGATGTTGAGATGCCGAGTCCCCCGTCCATGCGGCTGTCCGGTCCGGCCCACTTTCCAACGGTTGCTCCCGTTCCAGCACCGACAGGGCCGCGCAGCCCCCAATCGTTCCTCGCACCGGCATCAATGCATGCGGCGTACCCCGAGCCGCGAGTCGGATAGACATTGTTTGCACCGACCGCAAGGTCAAAGATGACCGCTGCTGGCACGATGGGGACGATCGCCCACGGAGTTCGGTACCCGATTCCCCGTTCCGAAAGATACTTCATCACACCGTCAGCTGCAGCGAGGCCATATGCGCTCCCGCCCGCGAGAAGGACAGCGTGGACCTCATCCACAGTTTTCTCGGGTGAAAGGAGAGCCGTCTCCCGGGACCCGGGAGAGGCTCCGCGCACATCGCAGCTTCCGTGTGTCCGGGGAGGGCACAGAATGACAGTGCACCCTGTGAGGTTGTGCGGGTCCGTCCAGTGCCCGATGCGAAATGATTGCGTCAACTGAGGCATACCACGACGTATTAAAGGCTGTGAGTTCCTCTCGCCAACTCGCACCTTCCCCATCACCCAGCCGCTGAGCTCCTTACATAGCCGTTCAGATCATCTGTTCAGCACTCGACCTCGATACCGTTTCCGATCTTCTCGTAGTTGATAAACTTCCCTCTGAACTTGTAGGTGATGGAAGTATCAACCTTTGCCAGGCCGCGCCGGATCAGATGCGCATTCAACAATGTCTTGTTTCTCAAATAGACGTACGCCAATAGCTGACTCTTGTCGTCGTACTTCACCGAATCGAACCTCAAGAAGATCTGGTCCCCCTTCGCCATCCGTGCAAGAAAACTGACTGCCTCGTTCGTCTTGTCCTCGTCAGTCTTCACCCCAAGCAGCCTGACGCGCAGGCCGCTTGTGAGTTCGATGAGTTCCGGCGATACGACTCTCGAAACGGTGAAATACTCCTCACGGGCGGGCTGAGTTCCGTCCACTTGGGAACCGAAGCTGCGCTTCCGTGGATCTGTCTTCTTGTCGAAGTGAACCTTGTCTCTGAAGACGTACGGGAGCTTCTCGATGGTCCGCGCAAAATCGACCGGCCGATGTGTCTGATGGGATACCCTAAAGCTCGCTTCCTCAGGGAACAGGTTCCTCGTTCGCACGCCAAGCTTCTGCTCAATAATAGGTCTGCACTCAGGATTCAGCTCATATCCGATGGAATTGCGCTTGAGATTCTTTGCAGCGAGGCAAGTTGTCCCGCTACCCAAGAACGGGTCGAGCACGGTATCGCCTACAAAGGTGAACATCCGGATGAGACGGCGCGGGAGTTCTTCCGGGAACATCGCGAGATGCTTATCCTGTCGTTCACCGCTGAAGTTCCAGTGACCGGCAAAGTACTCGTTCCATTCCTCCACGGTGAGTCTCGACTGCTCCTTGGCTTCACGGGTCGGCTTCGGAGGGTCACCAAGTTTCTTGAAGATGAGGATGAACTCATAGTCGATCTTGACGATGCCGTTTCGTGGATACGGGAAGGAGCCCATGATCGTCGCGCCGCCGGTCGTATTCGTCGTCGTCACCTTCTGCCAGATGATGGCGCCCATGTAGTCGAATCCCACCGTCTCGCAAAACTTGATGATCTCGGTGCGAATCGGAATGACCTTATACCTGCCGTAGTAGACTGCACGGGCGAACTGGTCGCCGATATTGACGCACAATCGACAGCCCGGGTGAAGAACGCGGTAGCACTCACTCCATACGATATTCAGGTTGTTGATGTAGTTCTCGTATGAGTCGTTGAATCCGATCTGATTACTGTTCCCGTAGTCCTTGAGCTGCCAGTACGGAGGCGAAGTCAACACGAGATGAACGCTTTCGTCGAGGAGTTCTTCCATGTGGCGCGAGTCCCCGATGATCAACGTATGATGCGTTCTCATCCGCTCAGGCCCTCCCCACTGCACAGAGTGGTGCTTCTCCAGCATATCGACCCAATCTCATAACACCCACAAGAAGCTTCGAACGTGGCACGTGGATAAGATATTCAATCCTGATGCGAAAGAAAAGTACAAGCCAAAATGTGGCTTGTTCTGGCAGGCCACGCGAGAAAGACGGGGAACACCTGGAAAAATCAGTTGAATCCCGACGGTCGTCATTTGGGCCTGCCCGCCGCAGGCAGGCCAGTCCATCGCCTGAGCTCGCAGGAGTCTTAGCGCATAAAGGAATCTTTTTGTAAATTGTTGTCATCTAACGGATGCCGCCGGTTCAGGCATCCGTACCGTGCGAACAATGCAAGGAGCCGGGCTATGAGCCTCCCGAGGTTTGCGACAGAAGCTTTTACAGATTTCACCGTTCCAGCCAACAGAAAGAAAATGGAGAAGGCACTGGCGCTCGTCGAGTCACAGCTCGGGCGCGAGTACGACATCATTATCGGCGCCGAACGGATCAAGACGGAACAGAAGCTCTACTCATACAACCCGTCGAACAAGGACGAAGTTGTCGGGATCGTTCAGAAGGGGAGTGTTGCTGAGGCCGAGAAAGCGATCGCGGCAGCCTACGAAGCTTTTCAAACGTGGCAGTATGTGAAACCCGAAAAGCGCGCGCAGTACCTTCTCAAGGCAGTAAAAGTCCTGCGCCGACGGAAGTTCGAATACGCCGCGTGGATGGTGTTCGAAGTCGGCAAGAACTGGGCGGAGGCCGACGCCGATGTTGCCGAGGCGATTGACTATCTCGAGTTCTACGCTCGTGAGATGCTCCGCTATGCGAAGCCGAAACCGCTCGTGAAGTATCCGGGCGAGAAAAATGAGCAGGTTTACATCCCGCTCGGCGTCGGTGTTGTCGTTCCACCGTGGAATTTCCCGCTTGCCATCCTCCTCGGCATGACAACCGCCGCCGTAGTGAGCGGCAACAACGTCGTGCTCAAGCCGTCAAGCGAATCGCCGGTTATCGGCGCGAAGTTCATGGAGTTGTGGGATGAAGTGGGACTCCCGAAGGGTGTCATCAACTTTCTCCCCGGCGGCGGTGCAACGATCGGTGACACACTTGTCGGACATCCGAAGACGCGCTTCGTGGCTTTCACCGGCTCGCGCGAGGTCGGTACGCACATCTACGAGCTCGCCGCGAAAGTACAGCCCGGCCAGATCTGGATCAAGCGGGCAATCGCCGAGATGGGGGGCAAGGACGCCATCGTCGTCGATGAGACCGCGGACCTCGACGCTGCGGTGATGGCCATCGTCGGATCGGCGTTCGGGTACCAGGGACAGAAATGCTCCGCCTGCTCGCGCACCATCATCGTCGACAAAGTGTACGACAGACTCGTCAACAAGATCGTGGCAAAGACCGAGATGCTCTCCGTTGGCCCCGCGAAGGAGAACTACCCGGTGGGACCGGTTGTGAGCGCAAACGCCGAGCAGAAAATTCTTGAGTACATCGAGACCGGCAAGTCCGAGGGACGCATCGTTGCCGGCGGGACAAAGGCTGAGGGCAACGGGTACTACATCACGCCGACCGTGATCGCAGATGTCGATCCGCATGCGCGGATTGCACAGGAGGAGATTTTCGGACCAGTGCTCACGGTGACAAAGGCGCGTGACTTTGACCACGCACTCGAGATTGCCAACGGCACGGAGTACGGACTCACAGGCTCCGTCTATTCGAAGAACCGGAAGCGCCTCCAAAAAGCGGGACAGGTCTTCCACTGCGGCAACCTTTACTACAACCGGAAGTGCACCGGTGCGCTCGTCGGCGTTCATCCGTTCGGCGGATTCAACATGTCCGGGACGGATTCGAAGGCGGGCGGGGGTGATTACCTCCTTCTCTTCCTCCAGGCGAAGGTGATCACGGAGAAAGTCAAGTAATCGAGATTGACGCATCACATCATTTCACTTCAGAAGGAAGAACAATGAGCAAGGGAAAAATACGGAAGACAAGAACGGCATCCATGACGCTGTGGGCGGTGGTGGCACTGGCCGTGGTCGGAGTACTGTACACGGCGTTCGGATCGGGTCACGAGAACACCGAGGCGACTCCTTCGGCGGCGTCAGACAACGAGATGGCGGCAGAAGCGGCGTTCTCCCCCGATAAGAATATTCCGGCGCCAGATTTCGCCCTAAAAGACACTCAGGGGAAAGTCGTGAAGCTCTCCGATTTCAAAGGCAAGGTGGTCGTCATTGACTTCTGGGCTACCTGGTGCCCTCCGTGCCGGAAGGAGATCCCGGACTTCATCGACCTCTACTTAAAGTACAAGGATAAGGGGTTCGTGATGCTCGGTCTCTCTGTTGACGAGGGCGGCCTGAGCGACGTGATCCCGTTCATCAAGAAGAACAAGATCAACTACACGATCCTCATGGCGACGAACACAGACGTGCCGAAGGCGTACGGCGGCATCCGCGGCATACCGACGACGTTTGTGGTGGACCGGAGAGGCATTATCCGCGAACAGTTCGTCGGCTTCCGACCGAAATCGACCTTCGAGAGCGTCATTACAAAGCTCCTCGAAGAGAAGTAGGCCAGCGCATGGAAAGTGTCGGGTTCTTCACAGCATTTTTCGCCGGCATCCTTTCGTTCGTTTCACCCTGCGTTCTCCCGATCGTCCCGGGATACCTCTCCTTTATTTCGGGGGTCTCCCTTGAGGAGATGAAGGATGCGAGCGCCCGCAAGAGTGTCATGGCGAAGGTTTTCCTTAACTCGCTATTCTTCGTCATCGGTTTCTCTGTGATCTTCATCGGAATGGGCGCCTCGGCAACGCTCGTCGGCACGTTCCTGCGGGAGTTCTACCGGACTTTTGAGATCATCGGCGGCGCAATCATTGCAGCGCTCGGTCTCATCATGATCCTCCAGACGTTCGGTGTCCTCTTTATCCCCTTCCTCAATTACGAGAAACGGGTGCAGGTGAAGTCGAGGAAATGGGGACTCTTAGGCTCCTTCGTAGTCGGATTCTTCTTCGGCTTCGGCTGGACCCCCTGCATCGGGCCGATCCTCGGGACGGTCCTCGCCATCGCAAGTGAACAGGACACGGTTGGGAAAGGGATGGTGCTTCTCACATCATACTCTCTCGGGCTCGGCATTCCCTTTCTCCTCACAAGCCTGAGCCTGAACGCTTTCTTCGTCGTGTTCCAGAGGATCAGGCGATACATGAAAGTAATCGAAGTCGTCGCCGGACTCCTCCTCATTCTCGTCGGAGTCCTCATGATGACCGACTCGCTCACCGCGATTGCCAGTCTGCTTACCCGCTGGTTCCCGTTCCTTCAGGACCTCTCCTGACGACATCACAGACTGTGTCATTCGCTCGGAAGTCCGCCGGAGAGGCGGACTTCTTCTTGTGCGCGGCCATGATTTCCGTCTATCACCGGGGTCATTGCTTCAGCGGCGGGTTTGGCGTATATTTTCATTGTCTGTATCCGCATGTCCGGGGCTTGAATGGAGGCTCACGCCAGACGGGAGTCGAAAAACGGCATGAATTCAGCCGTATCGCAGAAAAACACCGGATTACTATTGCGGGAGGCATAGCATGCTGAAGATCACATACCTCAGCCACTCGGCATTCCTGTTCGACGACGGGACGACACGGCTCGTCATAGATCCGTTCCTGACCAACAACCCCAACGCTCCGGTCAAAGCGGACGATGTTCAGGTGAACTACGTTATCCTCACTCACGCTCACGGAGATCACCTCGGGGACGCTCTGGCCATTGCAAAGAAGAACAAGGCGACCGTCATAGCAGTCAACGAGCTTGCAAACTACGCCGCCTCAAAAGGGGTCAACGCTCACAACATGCACATCGGTGGGGGATTCAATTTCCCCTTCGGCCGCGTCAAGTTCACCATCGCGCACCACGGCTCTTCGACTCCGGAAGGTGAATACATGGGTGAGCCGGCGGGTGTCGTCATCACAATGGGGGGAAAGTCCGTTTACCACGCCGGCGACACGGGACTCTTCATGGATATGAAGCTCATCGGCGCAGTGACCCCGCTTGATGCCGCCCTCCTCCCTATTGGCGACAACTTCACGATGGGGATCGACGATGCGGTCCGTGCATCGGACATGCTCAATGCAAAGCTGACCATCCCGATGCACTACAACACGTGGCCGGTTATCGAGGCGGACCCCGAGGAATTCGCTCAGAAGACACGGGACCGCGGGATGGATGTCCGCGTCATGAAGTTTGGAGAATCGATCACACTGTAGCAGGCTCAATGGGGAAAGTCATCGCCATCGCAAACCAGAAGGGAGGGGTTGGCAAGACTGCAACCGCCGTCAACCTCGCCGCCTCCGTTGCTGTCGCTGAGCACCGCGTCCTCCTCTATGACACCGACCCTCAGGCGAATTCGACAAGCGGGCTGGGGATTGCCGCGGTTCCCGGCGAGAGTTCATACGAAGTCCTCCTCGGAACAATTCCCGTTGAGTCCGCGATGAAACCGACGGCGCTGTCCTTCCTCACGCTTGTCCCTTCGCATATCAACCTTGTCGGCGCTGAAATCGAGCTCGTCGGTATGCCGGAGCGCGAGAGAATGCTCTTGAGGGCGCTCTCGCCCGTGCGCGGCGATTTCGAGTTCATCTTCATCGACTGTCCCCCTTCACTCGGCTTACTCACCCTGAACGCACTCACTGCAGCGGATTCCGTCATCGTTCCGGTTCAGTGCGAGTACTATGCTCTCGAAGGGCTCGGCCAGCTCCTCAACACAATCAACGGGGTGAAGAAGGAGCTGAACCCGAAGCTCGAAATCGAGGGGGTGCTCCTCACAATGTACGATTCACGTCTCCGCCTGTCGAACCAGGTAGTGGAGGAGGTCCGGAAGTATTTCGGTGACCGCGTCTTCCGCACGGTGGTTTCGCGCAACGTCCGGATCAGTGAATCACCGAGCTTCGGAAAGCCGGTCCTTCTGTACGATGCAGTCTCCACCGGAGCACGGAGCTACATGGAGCTTGCGCACGAACTTCTCTCCCACGACGGTATCCTCAAAGGCGCATCAACGGAGCACTGACCATGGATCCAAAGGGAAAGACGGTTCTCGGGAAAGGACTTGGAGCGCTTATCAGTGGCATCGGGACGGCTCCGGTCGGCATTCGCGACGAGAAGCTCCCCGGCGACGACGGGAGGTCCACGAATGTCCTCGCCTCCGTCGATGTCAAGCGTGTCTTGCCGAACAGGTTCCAGGCGCGGACCGATTTTGACCAGGAAAAGCTTGAGGAGCTGAAGGCCTCCATCCTGGAGAACGGCGTCATCCAGCCGATCACCGTCCGGCGTCAGAAGGATGGAATGTACGAGATTATTGCAGGCGAGCGGCGGCTACGCGCATCGGTCCTCACCGGCCTTGAACGGATCCCGGCGTACATCATGGATGTCACTTCAGACGCCGAGATGCTCGAGCTTGCGCTCGTCGAGAATCTCCAGCGCGAGGACCTCAACGCGATCGAGGAAGCCCACTCCTACGAACGGTTGATCACGGAGTGCTCGCTGACACACGAGGAGATCGCGAAGAAGCTGGGGAGGGATCGCTCGACCATCTCGAACGTTCTCCGCCTCTTGAAGCTCCCCTCCGATATTCAGGAAAGCATCCGCCGCAATGAGATCAGCGCCGGACACGCCCGCGCGCTGATCAATCTACCCTCCGAGGAGGCGCAGCTCAAACTGTGGAAGAAGACGGTTCAGAAGGGGCTCTCGGTACGGCAGGTCGAGTTATTTGCACATTCTTCGGCGACGGGGGAGAAGAAAAAGAAGAAGCAGGGCGTCATCCTCCAGTACGACGGCACAACGAGCGCTCTCGAGTCACGCCTGAAGCGCCTCCTTGGCACGCAGGTCAGGATCCATACATCGCGCAGCGGGAACGGAAGTATCGTCATCGAGTTCTACTCGGCTGAGGACCTCGGACGAATTGTTGACTTGCTCGAGGAGATCAGGCGATAGAAACGGCGCTCAACTCTTTTTGTTCATCATTCCTTTGATTCGAATCGAGCCTCACAAGCCAACCGGCGAGACAGCTAGAGCCACTTCACCACAGGGGCTCGTTCGTACAGGTCGCGTGATGGTACTCGCTGCTGCGGCCGTCTTCATGCTCATGTCGAAGCTCCCGGCACAGGAGCCGGCACTGCAATCCAACGCAGCTCCGACATTCTACGCCCGGCAGGCATTTCTCCAGCAAGTCCGGTCGTCGTCCGACTCGGTCGCTTTAAAAGGCGGACCCGCGGAGAAGTCGACAACGCTCGCGATGGCTCTCTCAGCGGTCTTCCCGGGAGGAGGACAGATTTATAACGGGAAATGGTGGAAGGTGCCGATCGTCTGGGGGGCGGGTGGTTTCTTCGTTGAGGAGTGGGCACGGAACAACCGGCACTACAATGACTACTATGATCAGTTTGCCAGGAGCCTGCAGACATCTCCTCCCTACGGCGACACACACACACAGGCCCTCCGTGACTACTACCGCGACCAGCGCGATTCGTTCGCGTGGTACTTCGGGATTCTCTATGCACTCCAGATTCTTGATGCCTATGTCGACGCCAGCCTTTCGGGGTTTGACGTGGGTCCGGATCTTGGCGGCTCAAAGGCGCTCAGAGTTTCAGTGTCAGTGGCAATTCGGTGAAAGAGACGGGGCGATTCGTGAATCGCCCCTACAGTCGGGTTGGTCATCTTGCGCAGGGCAGCGGTCGAGATCCCGTCTTTGAGTCGAGGGCTGCGTTCTCAGTTCTTCTTGACCGAGGCCCGCCGCTGTCGAGCACTATCTTCCTTCCTACCTCTCGACCCCCGGCAACATCTCCTCAACTTTCCCCCTCAGCCTCCCCTCGCAGGCAACACAGAACTGCGCGGACTTCAGGTCGATCTCCTCGACCGCGGTCGACGAGTGCATGACACATTCGAACTCATGACAGTGAATGAGGCCGAACGTGTGGCCGAGCTCATGGATTGCTTCCTTGAGGAGACGCGCTGCGGCGAGTTTCGGGCTCGGCGGCAGGCCGTACAGCGTCTCGTCAAGCCGGTACGTCGATACGACGGCAATGGGACCGTCGAGCTGCGCTTCCCCGAAGACATAGGTCAGGACAGGCACGAAGAGATCGACTGATGTGACGCCGAGGATCTTCCCCTCGTTACCTTTCCACCGGTCGAGGAAAGCGGAGATGAGGAGCGTGGAGTTGTACTGCGTCCGCGAGAGATCGTAGGCGAACGACGGGTCCATGTGGTTCTCTTCCTCCACGGCAGCAGGGAGTTTGAAGGCGGACTCAAGGGGGTCCGGGAGCGACGCGAGAAGCTGCTCGTCAACCGGCGTGATGGGGATGATCCGGATGGTCCCCTTCGGAAGGAGAACGGAGGCCATGGATCACGGCTTCTTCAAACCGTACTTCGCGATCTTGTTGTAGAGCGTGACCCGGTCGATCTCCAGGATCTCCGCAGCACGCGTGATGTTCCACCCGGTCTGCTGAAGGATGTTGGCAACGTGTGCCCGTTCGACGGCCGCAAGCGAGCCGCCCGACGGCATCGGCTGTTTCTCGACCAGCTGAAACGGCAAGTCGTCGGGCTGAACAAGAGGCGGCTTCGCAAGCACCATCGCCCGCTCGATCACGTTCTCGATTTCGCGAACATTGCCTGGCCAGTCGTACCGCACAAGGAGGTCCATCGCTTCGGATGAGATCCCCGAGACGGGTCTGTTCATTGCAACAGCGTACTTCCTCAGGAAATGCCCCGCGAGTGGAGGGATGTCCGTCCGCCGCTCGCGGATCGGAGGAATGAAGATCGTGAAAACGTTCAAGCGGTAGTAGAGGTCTTCGCGGAACGTACCAGCGCGCACTCCCGCCTCGAGGTCGCTGTTTGTCGCGCAGATGATCCTGAAGTCGCTCGTGATCACCTCGCTCCCGCCGACGCGCATGAACTGTTTCGTTTCGATGACGCGGAGGAGCTCCACCTGCATCTTCGGCGAGACGGTGCCGATCTCATCGAGGAAGATCGTGCCGCCGTCCGCCATCTCAAACTTCCCTTTCCTCCTGTACTGCGCGCCGGTGAATGCCCCTCTTTCATGCCCGAAAAGCTCGCTCTCAAGGAGCGTTTCGGGCACGGCGCCGCAGCTCACGGGAATAATTGGGAAATACCGCCGTGCACTGTTTGCATGGATCGCCCGCGCGATGAGCTCCTTCCCTGTCCCGCTCTCCCCCCGGATCATGACAGTTGTGTCGGTGCCGGCAACGGTCCGTATCATCTCGATAACCTTCTTCATCTGGGGGCTGTCACCGACGATCTCATCCGACTTCGCGAGCTCAGAGATCTGCTCCCGGAGGCTGACGTTCTCCTCGCTCAGTTTCCTCTGCCGTATGGCGTTCGCGACAAGATGAGAAAGGTGGTCCGGGTCCACCGGCTTCGTCACGTAATCGAACGCGCCGTCCTTGAGAGCCTGCACGGCGCTCTCGACCGTCGCGAAGGCAGTGATCATGACCACTGCCGTCCTCCTGTCGATCTCCCGGAGCTGTTTCAGGAGCTCAAGGCCGCTCATCCCCGGCATCTTGATGTCGAGGAGGATGACATCCCACGGCCCCTCGTTCATGCGCTTGAGCGCCTGGACGGCATCTGCCGCCGACTCGACCCTGTAGCCGTCCTGACGGAACCATTTCGTGAGGGAGTCACGAACGACAGCCTCGTCGTCGACGATGAGAATGCTCGCCTGAGGTGGTTTTTCTGCTGCTGCGCTCATGGCTTGGGTCCTGACTGTTGAGAGATTGAGCTGCTTCCGGCCGGGGTGCCGAGATGGCGGGGAAGTCTGATGGTGAACGTTGTCCCCGCTCCGGCATGAGAATCGACGTCGATCGACCCGCCATGCCCCTCGATGATCCCGTAGGCGACGGCGAGTCCGAGGCCTGTCCCCTTCCCGTCTTTCTTCGTCGTGAAGAAGGGCTCGAAGATGTGGGGCAGGTCCTCCTCCCATATGCCGTTCCCCGTGTCGGAGACGGTAATTTCCAGGGCGTCCTCCTCACGGAATCGGCGCGCGGCGATCCGGAGCGTACCGCCTCCCGGCATCGCCTCAACGGCATTGATCTCGATACCGAGAAGCGCCTGCTCGATCTGGTGCGAGTCGCAGAGGAGCGTGAGGGGCTGTTCGCCGAGCTCCGCCTGAAGTGCTATGTTGTTCATCTTCAGATGGTGGTCGATGAGCCTCAGGCTCTGCTCGATGATCGACCGGAGGTCCTCCTCGCTGAAATCACCGACGTTCCGGCGTGAGAAGAGAAGGAGGTTGTTGACGATGTTCCCGCACCGTGCGGTCTCATCCGCGATAATGGAGAGGTCGCCGATGATCTCCTCGGCCTCGGCCGGCGACATCTCACCCGCCCGGATTCTCTTCCTGAGAAGCTTTGTGTACGTGAGGACTCCTTCGAGAGGGTTGTTGAGCTCGTGGGCGACCGTTGCGGCAAGTTTCCCGAGCGATGCCATCTTGTCCATGTGCACCATCCCCGCCTGGGCCCGCCGCAGCTCCTCGGTTTTCTCCTTCACCCGCTGTTCAAGCGTTTCGGCCCACCTGGTGAGCTCACCTCGGGCCCTCTTCAGCTCGTCCGTCATCTCGTTGAAGGATGCAGCGAGCCGCCCGATCTCGTCGCCAGTGTGGATGGGGATGCGGTAGTCGAGGTTCCCTTTCATGATCTCCTGCGTCCCGTGCGTGAGTCGCCGGACCGGGATGTTCACCATGAGCCAGAGGAAAACTCCCGAGCAGAGCGTGATGATCCCGATATTGATGAGGCCGTTCGTGTAGTTCACCCGCCTGACCTCTGCGAGGTTTGCGTCGAGCTCGGTAAGCGGGACCATGACGTCGAGCACACCGAGGACAGTCTGCGAGGCCGGGTGGACATGGCACTCCGCGCTCGAACACGACGGTTCATTGTGAATGGGTGTGATGATGCCGAGCACCCTGTGCCCGGCGCGGGAGGTAAAGATCCGAGTGAGCCTCGAGGAGTCGCGGGGAACCGGCACCTTCCCCTGGACGTGACAGCCGACGCATGCCTCGGCGGTCATGTCGACGGATTTGCCAGTCTCTATCGTGTCGGTCGAGAAATGGATCTGGCCCCGCTTGTCGTAGATCCGGATGCCGTCAATGCCGGGGAGCGCACCGATCGTCGTGATGGTCTGAAAAATATCCTCCCTCCGGTTCAGCAGCATGCTGTACCGGGTCGAGCGTCGGATGAGCTCGCCCGTCCGCCAGGCGGTCCTCACGATTGTGCTGATATACTGGTCGGTTTGCCACGTCACCATAATCGTCGTGAAAATCGCCGTCCCAACAATGCTCACGACGAAGATGATGATGAAGAGGCGGAATGCCAGCAGTTTTGTGAGTCTCATGAGATCTCAGAGAGAGGGAACAATCCGGGGCAATCAAGTTCCGTGCCATGGGAGTCGACACGGCGAGGGATGAAAGCGGCGATCCTATCGACTCATGCCCGCCTGATTCCCAAAACTGCAAAGATCCTCCCAAAAAAGAGAAAGCCCGGCCGTCGAGGATGGGGCTTTCTCCTGCTCGTCACACCCCGTGTTCAGAGATGCGGCACGAATATCCTTGAGACGAGTTCAAAGTAGGTCTTCTGCCCGAGCATCTCCTGCACGCTCCGGATCTGCCGGCCGCCGTCGAGGAGTGTCTCGCCGACTCCGGGCCGCACCCGCTTCAGGTGAAGGCGGCACTCTTCGCGGAGCTCTTCGATCTCCTGCCGGTAGAATGCGGCGGCTTTCTCCACGGGGAGAAGACTCGCCGCGTCCGGCCCGTCCGCGGCTACGGTCAACACCCACCCCAGTTCATACGGATCGCTGTTGATGAGGTACGGGCGATCTTTAAGGAGGTCGTTGCATTTGATAACCGTGCCGGAGAGAGGAGAGCGCAGAGCGACTGCCCCCTCCCTGTGCACGATCCACGCAACCGGGGCGTTCTCGGCGGCCCTTGAAGGGATCTGGGGAAGAACGACATCCGCGACCGGTCCGAGGAGATGGACGGCGATGTGATCGACACCGATGCGACGGCGCTCTCCCTCTTCCCCCTTCGACCACACGTGCCCGCGATGGAAGAGACGGTCGGTTGGGAGAGCCTGGGCATTGATCGGATCGAACCAGGCTGCGAGAGCCTGCTCAATCGACTCCTCAGCCCGCCATGGGCGGGCAGGCTCCTCACGCCCCGGTCCGGGCGCCGCGTCGCGGGACGAATGCGCTTCGCTGTCCCCATCCCAAACCCTTCGCTGGCGGATGACGGAGTCGAACTCACATTCCTCGCACCGGAAATCCCGGTCGCAAAGCCGGTACGAAACGACCCCAGCGTCCATCCAGATGCACTTCTTCTCCCCTTCCGGGAACATGCGATGTTCTGTGCCTGCCTTCATCGATGCCTCTCAAGGCCCCTCCCGCCTGCGGCGGAGCGAGGCTGCCGTTCATCAGTCGTTGACACGGGCCAGCGTGCTCTTCAGAGAAACCACCTCGAGCTCGCCGTTCTTGTCGTGTGTCGCTTCCTTCTCCTTCGGGAACACGGGGAGGTAGCGCATCGCGAGCGCGAACGTCCCGATGCCGAGAGCCACGACGAAAAGGGTGACCACGATTTCCATGACGCTCGGGAAGTAGCCGGCGCCTGCGTACCTCTCGATCCCCGTGATGCTGACGTTCATCCGGTTGAGGATGAAACCGAGGACCACGAAGAGGGCGGAGTAGAAGAGCCCGGTCTTGTTAAGGCGGATCTTCGTGATCGACAGCATGAAGATCGGAACGACGACCCCAAGAAGAATCTCCGCCCACCAGAGGATCCCTTCGGTGTTGAACGTGAAGATGTACGGGAGGAGATGGTCGTTGAGCACATCTTCAATCTTAAGGACGAAATAGACTGCGAGTGCGACAACGGTTACACGCCCGAGCTGCGAGAGGATTGGGAGCTCGATCTCGCGTCTGAACGCCCGCGAGCTGAGGTACGACTCGATGATGACCATAGCCGGACCCACCGCCACCGCGGATGCGAAGAAGAGGTACGGCAGGTTTCCGGAGTACCAGAGCGGATAGAGCTTCTCCGGGACGATAAGGTAGAGCGACCCGAGCGATGATTGGTGAAGCGACGAGAGGATGACACCGAAGATCACGAGCGGGATGGTAATTGCATGGAGAATCTTCGACGGCCGCTCAAGGTTGAATCGCTCGAAGAGCATGGGGCTGAACTCCAGGGCGAGGACGGCGGTGTAGAGTATGACGCACCAGCCCACCTCGAACATGACAGAGTGAGGGTTCCACATGATGATAAGGTGCCACAAGTTCCACGGCCTGCCAAGATCGTAGAGAAGAGCCACAACGACGAAGACGTAGCCAAGCAAGGCCGTGAGAACCGCCGGCCGAAGGATGGGGCGGTATCGTTCAAGATTGAAGATATAGACGGAACCGGCAATAACAAACCCGCCCGCGGCGAGACCGACGCCGCACAGGATGTCGAACCCGATCCAGAGCCCCCAGGGGAACTTGTCACTCAGGTTGGTCGTGGCACCAAGGCCCTTCGTGTATCTGATGAACGTCACCACGATGCCGAGGGCGACGATGACCCCGAAGAGGGCGCGCCAGAACGTGATTCTGGGAAGTTTCAGTGATCTCATTCTTTCCTCCAAAGCCTGGATTTAATGATGATTCCCATTCGTGCGGTCCGCGGCCTTCAATTCGGCGTCTTTTGCCCGCTTCTCGTGCTCCGCCACATCTTTGCGGCGATTCGTGATCCACCAGATGCCCGTGAGGAGCGTGCCGCCCCAAAAGACATAATTCGGGATTTTCGACATCACGTTCCACGTGAGCTCGGGGAGCGGCTGCTTCGGCAGGCTCGTCTTGAAGCCGATCTTGTCGAATGCACGGTTGGCAAGATAGAGGACCGACGTCCCGCCGGCCTCAAGCTCGCCAAAGACCGCATTGTAGTAGGAAGGGTTCTCGCGGATCCGCTTGTGTGCTTCCTGGACGAGGTCTTCGCGCGGGCCGAAAATCCGCGCCTGCACGGGGCAGATCTCCACACACGCCGGTACTCCACCCTTCGATGTGCGCTCATGGCACATGTCGCACTTCATGACCTTCGGGTTCGGATTGTTCCACTGGTACCTCGGTACCTGGAACGGGCACGCCTGCATGCAGTAGCGGCATCCCATGCATTTGTCCGCATCGTACACGACCGCTCCTTCGTTCGTCTTCGTGAAGGCGGCGACCAGACACACCGAGACACAGCTGGGCTCTTCGCAGTGCATGCACATCCGCGGGACATACACATCGTCCCACTGCTGGACGGTCGTGTTCTTCACCGCTGAGAGCTCATGGACTTCAGGCTGCTTCGGGAACCCCCATCGTTCAGCGCAGGCGTCTTCGCAGGCGTAGCACCCGATGCACAGTGTGGTGTCCACCAGTATTCCCATTTTCTGCATTCTGTTCTCTCCGTTCTAAAGAATAGTCAGGGTGGTGAGTGCCGCGCGAGGATCACTTCTCGCCGCCGGCGAGGAACTCGCGCTCGAACAACTGCCACGTTTGTTCGTCCGTGTAACGAAGTGCACCGTTCACCGGGACCCCGCCGTCGAGGAGCGTGGCACCTGCCGAGGCGGGCGTGATCTGCGAGGCGCGCGCCGTGATGAAGTCGCGGAACCGGAGTCCTTCCTGGTGCAGCCACCTGACCGCCTCTTCAGCCACGGAGAGGAGCTTGATCTCGGCGGCGATGTTCTTCGGCTCGAGGAGAACAACCCAGCCCTCCTCGTACGGGTCCTCGGCGAGAAGTCTCGGGTTACGGACCACGGCGTAGTTCACGTCGAGGACCTTGCCGGTCACGGGAGCGGTAACCGTAAGGGTCCGGTTTCCCTGACGGAGAGTGAAGAGCGTGTCTCCCCGCTTCACCTCGGTCCCCGCAGCAACCGGTGACACTCCATCGATGGCACCTATCACCTTTTGCACAAAATCATCGACGCCGACGCGTGTCTTGCCGGAGAAGAGGAGGTTGACCCACGCGTGTCCGCGGCTGAAGAAGTATCCGCGCGGGAGAAGGAACCGGTCCGCCCGAACGGCATGTGCCTTCGCCAGCGAAGGAGCTGCGGCATGTTTCGGCGACCGGCGGTAGAGGTATTCGATGATAAAGAATACAACGACTGTTCCGACGACAAAGAGGGCTACCATTATTGTTTCTCCAGATGTGATGTGTATGAGTTCAGAGCTGCAGGTTCACGTTCGAACCGCCGTTGTCAGTCGGCGGCAAAGTACTCACGGGTAAATGCTTTCCACTCCGCGTCGTTCATCATCTCACCGAATCCATCGCGAAGCTTTCCGCCGTCCTGTGCCGTGGCGATGAGCCGTGGAGAAAACCGACTGACGATCGCGCGCTTCACCTCTTCCAGCCAAGTTTTCGCAAGCCTTCCATGCAGGAGATTCCGGAGGCTCATCTGCGGCGCGAGAGGTCTGATGATTGCGACCCAACCGCTTCCATAGGGGGATTCGTGCAGTGCGCGCGGGTTCCGGACGAGACCGGTGTTCACATCGATGATCGTGCCTTCGACCGGTGAAACCTGTGCGAGAGAACGGGATTTCTTTCGAAGAGTCCAGAGCGGTTCCCCTTGTCGAACAAATCTGCCGCGGACCGGAAGAGCGATCCCATCGAGAGCACCGAGCGCCTGGACTGCGATCTCGTCGGAGCCAATGACGATCTCGCCCGCGCGAACTTCCGCCCAGGTGTGAGCAGGATGATAGTATCGGTCCGCGATTTCGATCTGCGGCCCCGCGCGCGGCAGTGCCGAGGCAACGGCCTCAGCATGGCTTACCGGCTGCACCGCACACCTCTTCGCTTCGCGCCTGCGATGTACAACCACCACCTCAGCAACTGCAAAGAGGAGGAACATCAGAACAACAGCGACAACCACCATCGTACTACCCCTCCTTTCGGGCACTCGAAGACGTGCAAGAGCATCCCTATTGTGAGCAAGAATCATTCCAAACCAAGAGCCTCTGAGGTGAAAATGAGCTGTCATAAGTCGCTATACCACAACTCATTGTGAGCATGTTGGGAAACGCAACAATTGCCTTCCAAATGTAGTGCTGAAAGATTCAACACTTCCACTTAGGATTCTGTTGATTTTTCATTAACTGAAAGCGTTTCAAGACGTTATGAAGGCGTTGAATTTGTCAGCGGTGGCTGTTGAAAATCGCAACACTTGTTCATTCCACATGCGTATTCATTGGATCCCGATGC
>Ga0210056_1001296_pt1 | contig 21837 bp, 28 predicted proteins | sample CryGeyCG2014_080_2_FD_183965 | JGI IMG/M metagenome (GOLD analysis project Ga0210056, IMG submission 183965) | Groundwater microbial communities from aquifer - Crystal Geyser CG07_land_8/20/14_0.80 (SPAdes) (version 2) | ecosystem: Environmental > Aquatic > Deep subsurface > Groundwater | place... | reverse complement strand
AACGGGGAGGTAAAAAAATACCGAATTCTTCAACTTTTACCCCAAATCTCTTTGCCAAAATAAAATGACCGAATTCATGCAAAACAATTAAACCTATTAGACTTAAAAAAGCAATTAAAAAAATCATTTTATTACATTATTATTTCTTTTTTCTTCTTTTCTCCTAAATTTTCGATTTTTTCATTGTATTCATTCACTAAATCCTGAAGCTCGTCTTTTCCCTGATATTTATCATCTTCTCTGATTTTTCCCTCCCGGTATCCTTCCTGAATTTTATCCCAGGCCTCCTCTCGCCATCTGCGAATGGTTTTTCTGGCCTCCTCTTGTTTTTGAGACAAAAGCCGGAGTAGCTCTTTTCTATATTCTTCACTCAGAAAAGGCAAATTAATTCTGATTACCTCCTTATCAACAATGGGATTTGCCCCAATTCCTGTTTTTTCCAAGGCCCTGACAATTCCTTCAATATAAGATTTATCCCAGGGCTGAATCAAAATCTGTTTTGGCTCGGGAATGGAGATAGCCGCCAATTGTTTTAAAGGAAATTTTTGACCAAAACACTCACAGACTATGTCCTCCACTAAAGAAGGAGTAGCCCGGCCAGTCCGAATTTTCGCCAGCTCTCTTTCTAAAAAAGAAATGGCTTTATCCAATTCCGGCCTGATTTTATCAATGATTTCCTTATACATTTTTAGGGTTGGGTGGGTGGGCTAAAGGGTGGGGGGTAGGTCGTAGTCTTTATCCGACATACCTTCTTTAATATAGCAAATTTTTTAAAAGATGTTAAGAAAAGAATTTTCCCAAAGTGATTTTTCCAAGGTTCTACCTTGGAATGATCAGAAAATAAAAATCTCCAAGGTTAGACACCTTGGAAATAAAACTCTCATGCAGAGGTTAAACCTCTACACTTCTAATCACCAATTTTGGAAATAGAAATTTACCAAGAACTACAAGCAGGTTCCTCGCTACATAGCATCCACGCCCAAGTAGGACGTACAGGATCGTAAAATACCTGGCCGGCACTCGGAAAGCTTTCTGGACCTACGGAATGAGAAAGTAGTTTATAGTTTGTTCCATCTGAACGGTAAAGATACCCAGACCAACCCGTTCGATTATCTAACGGATCAACCGGCAAAACACTGGCATAGACTGGAGTCAATCCGGGTATATATGCATTTGGACCGCTAGTATCTCGGCTTCCGCCATTAACGCAAACACCCCACCATGAGCCACCGGTTGATGGATAAGCATTGTTGCTACTAAAATACGATTCCAAGGCTAATTGTAATTGTCTTAAGTCTGATTTGCGTATTGCATCCCTTGCCATTGCTCTCGCTCCCTGCAGACTTGCCAAAACAATACTTGATAAAAGTCCGATGATAGCAATAACCACTAATAACTCAATTAAAGTGAAGCCGGCAGACCGATGTTTTACATTAAAAGAAGGCATAACCATATTCAATTTTTTATTTAACTGGTTGTTGGAGACGAGGTGGCTCATCAGGGGGATAAATTATTCTTTGTCCGGGTAGCGCTTTTATTTCTGCTTTCTCGCCGCCAAAAAATAAAAATAGTGAAATAACAATCGCCAATACTATAAATCCTAAAAGAAAATAAGCTGCCTGTTTTGGATTTTTTACCAAACCGCCAGAATACTTAATTATCCACTGAATAATTTTGGGTTGAAATGGATAAGGAGAATACTGCCGTCCTTGAAATTTAACGCCTGATTTTACCTCTTTAAGCGCGCCGCTTACATCAATTGATTCTTTTTCTTTATTGTTTTGTTCCATATTATTAGTTTTCCACAGCTATCTTTATTTTATCACTAACGCCCCCCCCCCGCAAGTGGAAAGGCGCGCGTCCCTTTTATTTCCCCCATATCAGATGATACTTAGTACCCGACACTCAGTATTAATCAACACCCAGAGTTGATTAGTTTATAACTCTAGCATTAAGGTTTCCAGGGCTAATCTGGGATTGACATTGGTGGTAGAAATTAGAAAAAAGGTTTCTTGAATTTTCTCCAGAATCTTGGCTAACCTTCCTATTTTCCAAGGTGCCACCTTGGAATTCAGGCTGGAGATTAAATTTTCTCTAAAATAGGATAGCCAGATGTTTAGAATTTCTTTTAAGTCGGGCATTTGGGAAATTTTTTGGGCATATTGAAAGCGAGAAGTTAAATCCAACTTAGTTAGCTTAATTAATTCATTTAGTAGCGCTTCTCTTTCTTTTAGTTTCTGGGGCAGGTAAAGAAAATCAATTGCCTTTCCTGGTTTTCCTTGGGAAATTTGAGATATTACTTGAGCCTTTTTTTCTTCAACTCCTTGCTCTTTGAGGTAATTTTCAATTTCTTTTTTGGCCAGCGGATAAAATTTAATAATTTCCGACCTGGAACGGATGGTCGGGAACAAAAATTCCGGATACTCGCTAATTAAAATTAAAATGGTATTGCCACGGGGCTCTTCTAAAGTTTTTAAAAAGCAATTCTGGGCCTCCTGGTTCATTGAATGGGCTTGATCAATAATAGCTGTCTTGAAAGAGGCTAAATAGGGCCGGAGAGATAGTCTATAATTGAGATCCTTGATTTGAGAAATTTGAATTTCCTTTTGGATAGGTGTAATTAAAATGAAATCGGGATGGACCCCCATCAAAAGTCTGGTGGAAGGTTGGCCAAAAAGCAGGGAAATCCATTCCAGGGCTACTGTTTTTTTCCCCAATTTTTCCTGGCCGGTAAATAAATAGGCATGAGCCAGCCTGCCCAGTTCAGCTGATTTCTTTAAAAATTGCCATTGTTTTTGGTGACCAACTATCATTATTTTTTTACCATGATGCTTTTTTTATAGACATCAAGATTCTCCAAAACTACTCCCGTTCCCTTAGCCACGCAGGTCAGGGGTTCTTCGGCCATGGTACAGGGAATACCGGTTGACTGGGCAATTAATTCCGGAAAATTTCGCAAGAGGGCTCCCCCACCAGACAAAATCATTCCTTTGTCCATGACATCGGCTGATAATTCGGGCGGCGTCTCTCTTAAAACCGCTTTAATCACCTGAATAATTTCTGATAGGGTATCAGAAATTGCCTCACAAATTTCGTTGCCCGAGACCTTGATGTTTCTTGGTAAACCCAGAATCAAATCCCGGCCCCGAATCTCAATTTTTTTATCTTCCTTCTCCGGCAGGGCAGTGGCAATTTTTATTTTTATTTCTTCAGCCGTCTGCTCGCCAATGGCTAAATTATATTTTTTCTTAATATAATCAGAGATGACCAGATCCATTTTGTCGCCGGCCACTCTCAGCGAGTGGCAGGTGACAATTCCGCCCAAAGAAATCACCGCCACCTCTGAAGTTCCGCCGCCAACGTCAACAATCATATTGCCCGAGCAAGAGTTAATAGGAATACCGGCGCCAATGGCAGCTAAAATTGGTTCCTTGGCTAAATAAACTGCCTTGGCTCCGGCATTTGTTCCGGCCTCAATCACTGCCCTTCTTTCAGTAGAGGTAATGCCAGCCGGTACTCCAATCATCAATTCCGGTTTAAAAAATCGCCAGCGGCCGGAAACTTTATCAATGAAATATTTAAGCATGGCCTGGGTAACTCGAAAATCGGCAATCACTCCATCTTTGAGAGGACGATAAATTCTGATGGTGTCAGGAGTCCGACCGGTCATTTCTTTGGCTACCTCTCCCACGGCTAAAATTTTGTTTTCGGCCAGGGAAACAGCCACCACCGAGGGCTCTTGCAAAACCACCCCTTTTTGAGGAATAAAGACAACCGAATTGCAGGTTCCGAGGTCAATGCCGATTTTCACCCCGTTAGAAGTCTGTCTTTATATAGCATATCGCTAACTTCAGACAGCTCCTTGTTTTTTTATTACATCCCCGTTAAATACCTTGCAGAAAAAATTTTTCAAATTTTTTCTGCCAAAGACTTCTAACGGGGTTCATGATACTTTAAGTATAACCGAAATGTTGAAATTTTGCAAATAAAAAGGCGCTCAGCCATTGGCTGAGCGCTTTTAATAACCTCCGAACTTTTGCCGTTCGGCGCAGCCCTCTCTTTGAGGGCAATTTATACACATTGCCCTTGCTCTTTTTCTTAATTCTTCAATCCTTCGCAGAGCACTTTTTGCTCCCAAGATATGGGATAATCTTAAAAGTACCCTTTTCACCTCTCGTTTAGCGAGGGTGTTCGAGTAATATCCTTGCTCCTTTACAACTTTTAAGTGCTCTTCCCATAACTCATCAATCCTTTCGTTAATTGTTTTGATCGCTTCCATTCTGCCTCCTTTCTTTAATCATAATGAGCAAACCCTCCTTAATTACTTTTAATTAACCTTTTTCTTTTTGTCAAATTTTGGTAGAATATATTATTAATCATGACTAAAAAAACTCGAACAATTTTGTTTTTAATTTTTTTATTTTTGTTTCTTTTGATTGCTCCCTCGGCTATTTTTTATTCACAGGGCTATCGTTTGGATTTTGAGAATAAAAAATTAACTCAAACCGGAGGGTTTTTTTTGAATGCTGAACCTAAACAGGTGGAAATTTATATTGATGGGAAATTGGCTAAAAAAACCGATTTTTTCTTTGGCTCGGCCCTGGTGGAAAATTTATTGCCAAAAAGATATAAAATAGAAGTTAAAAAAGAAGGGTATCTAAGCTGGGAAAAAAAATTAGAAATTAGAGAAAAAGAGGTGACCGAAGTTAAAAATCTAGTTTTATTTCCGAAAAATCTAAATTTCAATATCTTAACAAAGAAGGCTGAAAATTTTTGGTTCTTGCCTGACGAAAAGAAAATAATTTTAATGGAAAGAGACGAAGAAGGTTTTGCTTTAAAACTTTATGATTTGGAAAAAAACATTAAAAGTCATTTAGTCGGAGAGGTGGATGTTTATTCAGGAGGAGCAGATTTAATGAATTTAGAGTTTTCTGAAAACTCAAAAGAAATTTATTTAGGCATCGCAATGAAAGAACAGGAAAAAACATTTATTTTAAAATTGGATAAATTGCCTCCCCAATTAGTTGAAAAAGAGATTATCCCGCCTCCGGAAAATATCCTCGCCTCCCAGAAACAAAATCAGGATGTTTATTATTTAGACAATTCTGGCTATGTTTTTAAAAATGAAGTAAAGCTTACCGAAAAACTCTTCCCGGTTCAACCAGAAACAAAATATGCTTTAGAAATATTCCAAGATTTTGTATTTTTAGACGAGGGCCAAACTCTTTATTTATTTTCTTCCGATTCAAAATCCTTTGAAAAATTCTTTGACAGAATAAACGATTTAAAAATCTCTCCAGACAATAAAAAATTGGTTTTCTTTTCAAACTCGGAAATCTGGATTTTATTTTTAAAAGACGAAGGGATAAAAAAAGCCGGTAAAAAATTATTTTTGGTCCGGCTTTCAGAAAAAATTGGCAATGTTTTTTGGTTAAATTCAGATTACTTGATTTTTAATTCGGGTGACAATTTAAAAATCGTTGAAATCGACGACCGAGATAGAATTCAAACCTGGGATATTGTCCCCACGCCAAATTTTGGCGGGAAGACCAATCCAGAATTTTATTTTAATGGAAGCAATAGAAAACTGTATATTTTAAGTGAGGAAAATTTATTCGCTTCAGAAAAACTATTTTAATCACTGAGTTTCTATTTTTTTCTTAAAATCATTCCAATTCATCTCGCCGCCTCCGGCCATTGAACATATTTCTTTAAACTGGCAATATTGACACTGCCAATTTTCTGGATATTCTGGAAGTCTCTGGGGAATAATATTGGCATTAAGTTTGCTCTTAAGGATGGCCAAATCTTTCAGGAGAGCTTGGGTTAAAGTTGAATTGTAATTAACCAAGAACTCTTTTAATTCTAAGGTGTCTTTGTTGACATAGAGAAGAATTCCTTTGGGAATTTTAAAAAAATGTAAGTAAAGCTGGAGCTGATTAACATTTTCTGCTTTGGCTTCCTGTAGGTTCTTAAAAACCATACTGTTCATGCTTTTAAAGTCAACCACATAAAGTTCGTTACCTAGGGTGCAGATGGCGTCTGCCCGGCCAGAAACTAATTCCTGAGGAGGGATGTTAACCTCCGAAGCTCTAACTATCCCCAAACTTAATAAAATGCTTAAAATCTGCATCTGGATATAATCGCCGTGGTCAAACATTCTCAAAACCCGGGCTTCCATTTTTTCTCTGGGGACATTTTTGAACTTGAAAAAAATTGCCCGGCCGCACTTACCAGCATCAGTAATATAAAAATGATGCTGTTCTCTGTCTTTTTGCCTGTCCAAATAAAATTTATCAATTAACTCTTTTAGCATAATTTATGCGTTATCCCACTCTTTTGAAGAAATTCCTGCCTGTCTAAGGATTTCGCTTATAAGGTGTTTTGATATGTCGCCGCGATGAGGATTTGGGATGCGTACTTTGAGTTTTCCTTTTATCATAAACAAATGATGGCCACCAGAATAAGGACCGTCAAACCCCAATTTTCGAAACTTATGAACCAACTTTCGCCAAGAAATATTCTTAGGCATGTTTTACGAGTTGACGTCTGTCAAATCGAATCTCAAAACCAGAGATTCTCTCACCCAATCTTACCTTTAACAATAACCAGTCTTCTAATACCTCTTGGAGTTCTTTTCTGCAGTCCTCTAAATTTCTGGCGTTTGCCCAAACCCCTTTTAACCCCGGAATCTCACCAAAATAACTTCCATCTTTAAGGAGTTTATACTTTGCTGTTTTTAATTTTTTTTCTATGTATTCACTTAACATACTTCTAATTCTAATTTATCACCTTAAAAATCTCTGTCAACATTATCGCTTTTGCCACTGGGGCGCTCTTCTGGCTCTTTTTAGACCAAATTTCTTTCTTTCTCGCATTCTCGGATCCCTCCTCAAAAATCCAGCCGCCTTTAATCTTTTTCTAAAATCAGGATTAAACAAAACCAGAGCCCTGGCTATTCCATGTCTTATAGCTTCAGCCTGAGCATGAAGTCCTCCTCCCTGAACCCGAGCTGAAACTCTAAATTTATCAAGACATTTCATCTTTTCGAGGGAGGCCTGGGTAATTTGCTGGAGTTCAAAAGTTGGAAAATACTGCTGGAGAGATTTGGCATTAACTAAAAATCCTTTTTCACCTAGAGTAAAAAGCCGAATCCTGGCCACCGCCGTCTTTCTTCTCCCCTCTGCCTCAAAATATTTTTCCGGCTTAGGGGTAGGTTTTTTAACTTTTTCAACTTTTTTTACTTTTTTAACTTTTGTTGGCTTCTTTTTGATTTTTGGCATATCATTTTATTTTTAATCTTTTTATCATCTTTGCTCGCAATTTATTTTTAGGCAGCATTCCATAAACTGCCTTTTTTAGAACTTCGGCTGGTTTTTCTTTAAAAAGTTTTTTCAAGGGGATAAATTTTACTCCTCCCAAAAAACCGGAATGGCGAAAATATTTTTTTTCTTCCATTTTTTTACCAGTAATTTTTAAATTCTCAATGTTTTTAACAACCACAAAATCACCCATGTCTTTATTTGGTACGAAATCTGGTTTGTGCTTACCCCGCAACAAAACCGCAATTTCAGAAGCTAATCTGCCTAAAACTTTTCCTGATGCATCGATGGTGTGAGTATTTCTTTTCATCAAGATACAATAACCAAGATACAATAACCAAACAAATTTCAATATTTGGTGTTTGTATCTTGGTGTTTGGCTATTTAATTAATTCAATGATTGCCATTTTTGCTCCGTTGCTCTTTCTGGACCCTAATTTAATAATCCGAGTATAGCCGCCTGGACGATTTTTATATCTCGGGCCAATTTCATTAACTAATTTTTTGACGATTGAAGGAGAAAAATGTCTCCGCAATAATCTCTGAATTCGCAATGTACCAATTTTGGCTTGCCCGCCTAAATTTTGCTTAGCAAAACTTTGGCGGGCGAGACTAATTTGTTTCTCCACAAAACGAGAAACTTCTTTGGCCTTGGCTTGGCTAGTTTTAATTTTCTCTTTTAGCAAAAGAGAGCTGGCCAAAGTTTTCAAAAGCGCCTTTCTTTGGTTTCGCTTACGACTTAGTTTTCTTCCCTTTTTTCGCTTTGGCATATTTTTTAATTCTTTTTATTTCTTTCTTTTCAACCGGCACTTCTAATGGCAGAATTTCTTCTGCCGGCTTAAAAGTTTCCGAAAATAAACTAAAATATTTGACTAAAATATCAGTAGCCCGAAAGAAGGCTGTTTCGGGCGAAATAGTTCCATCGGTCTCAACTTCTAAAAATAATCTATCGAAATCGGTCCTCTCGCCCACTCTCATATTCTCCACCCAGAAAGCTACTTTCCTGACCGGAGTAAAAATAGCATCTAAGGGGATATTTCCAATTTCTAATTTTTCCTTTTTCCTGGCCTCTCTTGGAAAATATCCTGTCCCCTTTTCAATTTGAATTTCCATTTCTAACTCTGCCTTCTTGTCAGTAAGGGTGGCAATGTGACAATCTTTATTTACCAATTCCAATTGGGCCGGAATTTCAAAGTCAGAACCCTTGACTTCTTTCTCGCCCTTCGTTTTCAAGGTTGCTTTTTGGGGCTCCTCTGTATAAATTTTAAATCTTAACTGTTTTAAATTTAACATAATCTGGATTACATCTTCCAGAATTCCGGGAATAGTTGAAAATTCATTGGAAACTCCTTTAATTTTCATCTGGGTAACCGCTGCTCCAGGAAGAGAAGAAAGTAAAACTCTTCGCAGAGAATTTCCAATGGTTACTCCATAGCCAGGATAAAGGGCCTCAATTTCAAAAATGGCTTTATTTTTTTCTCGTTTAATAATTTTTGGTTGAGAAGGCAAAGGAATCATAATGGTATTACCTTGAGTAAAATTCAAAAATTGCTGAAATTTCGACTGGTGGCGCTGCCTCTTCTAAGCCTGGCTCGGCTATTACTTTCCCTTCTAATTTCTCAACATCCAAAGCCAGCCAGCTGGGGGTTTTATATTTTTTTAACAAGTTTTTAAGATTTTGGAAAATGGTTTTTTTGGTCTTTTGGGCTTTTACCGAAACGGTGTCTCCTTTTTTTACTAAATAAGATGGGGTGTTAATCGATTTGCCGTTAACTAAGAAATGGCCATAAGAAACTAATTGTTGGGCCTGAGCACGGGAGGAGGCAAAGCCCAATCTGAAAACAACATTATCTAAGCGACTTTCTAAAATTTTTATCAATAAACTGGTGGCATCTTCTACTTTACCCCTCCTTTCCAGAATTCTCTTGACATAATTTTTGAATTGCCTTTCCTTTAAATTATACCAGCTTTTTAGTTTTTGTTTTTCCCTTAATGCCTTGCCATATTCCGAAAGCGGAGTAGGTCTTCTTTTTCTTTTTTGACCAGGCGGATAGGGCCGCTTTACCATCGGACATTTCGGCGACAAACACTTTTCACCCTTAAGAAAAATCTTAACACCAAGTCTTCTACATATTTTACATTTTGAATCTTGCATGCTGAAAATAGAAATTAGTTATTGGAAAGTAGAAATTAGCCTGCCCGCCTAAATTTTGCGAAGCAAAACTTTGGCGGGTAAAGAAAATGGAAATTAGAAATTAGTATTTTTTTCACTATTTTCCATAGGTGCCTTTTAGGACTCCAACCCTCCCTCCACCCTCCCAAACTTTCGTTTGGGCCCCTCGGGTGGCGGCCGGGTTGTAGTCTAATTTCTATAACTATTTTCCAATTTCTAACAACCAATTTCTACACTCTACGGGCCTTGGGTGGCCGGCAACCATTGTGAGGTATTGGCGTAACATCCTTAATCGAAGCAACTTCCAAGCCCCGAGCGGCCAAAGACCTGAGGGCCGATTCCCGACCGGAACCAATTCCCTTAATTAAAACTGCCGCTTTTTCAATTCCCATTTTTTTAGCCGCCTGAACCATGGCTTCAGCCACTTTTGAGGCAGCAAAAGGAGTGGCCTTTTTTGTTCCTTTAAAGCCAATCTTACCAGCTGAAGTCCAATACAAAACATCACCCTTTAAGTTAGTTAAAGTGATAATGGTGTTGTTGTAAGAAGAAGAAATATAAACTCGGCCCTCTTTAATCTTTTGAGACACCCCTGCTTTAATCTCTTTTTCAACCTTTGCCTCAACTCTTTCTCTCTCCTTTAATAACTCATCTTCAGTTTTAGTTATAATGCGTTTCTTCCCCATAGTATTATGTCGACGTGGCAGGTGGCTTTCTTCCCGAACCCACGGTTTTTCTAACATTTCCTCTGACTGTTCTGGTATTGGTTCTGGTTCTCTGTCCTCTCACCGGCAGTCCTCTAATATGGCGCATTCCTCTCCAGGCGCCAATATCCTTCAATCTTTTAATATTCATCATCACTTCCCTTCTTAATTCTCCCTCAATTTTATGTTTTTTCTCAATAATTTCTTTAAGTCGGGAAATGTCATCGGAAGTTAAATCTTTGGCTTTTTGGAAAGGATTTATTTTTGCTTCTTGTAAAATCTTCCTGCTCAATGCCAAACCTATCCCATAAATATAAGTCAGGGCTATCAAAATTTGTTTGTTTTCTGGTATGTTAATACCGGCTATACGTGGCATAGTTTTATCCTTGGCGTTGTTTGTGCTTTGGGTTTTTGCATATTACGTATACCCTGCCTTTTCTGCGGACGATTTTACAATGCTTACAAATTTTTTTAACTGACGGCCGTACCTTCATGGGCTTCTCTACGAATTACGAATTTAATTACGAATATTACGGATTTCTCTACGAATTACGAATTGTTTTCGTATTTCGTAGCCCTTTTGGTATATTCGTACGTTTTTCGTATTTCGTAGCTAATTTCTATTTTCCGCGGTATACTATTCTGCCCCGTTTTTCGTCATAGGGACTCATTTCCACCGTCACTTTGTCACCGGGTAAAATCTTAATTCGATACATTCTAAGTTTACCGGCCAGATGGCAAAGCACTTCATTTCCCTCGTCCAATCTTACCCGAAAATTGGTACTGGGCAAAGCTTCAATAACAATTCCGGTTTTTCGGGACATCTTTTTAACCATCGACAATAATCTTAACCCCGTATATCAACTTCCAGCGCCTTCGGCGATTTTGTTCGGAGAACACTGGAAGTTGTATTACGGGGTAAACTTTAACAAATTTTTCCATTTTAGTCAACAATCTCTTTAATCTTAATTTTTTCCAGATTCTCGGGAACTTGTTTTACCCAAAATGGCCAGAGCTTTACTTTAGCCCGATTAATCTCGGGCTGATTTTGGAGAAAAAATTGGGTCTCGGTTAAAGATTTGCCCGAAAGCCCTTGCTTTAAAGAAACTTTATCAATATCGGAATAAACTTTAGATTCCAAGTTGAGGGAAAGAACAATTTTCCCTGTCTCAAGATTAATGGTCTCTGGTAAATATTCTATCTTTAAGCTCTTTTGGTCAATCTTTTTATCGCTCGGGATTTTTGAAATAATAAATTCTTTTGAAAAATTTTCCAGATCTTCCTTTTTAAAGGATATGGTGAGGGCTTGGGCCTTTACTTGAAAAGTAAATTTTTCTAATTCTGCTCCGGCTCGATCTAAGGAGAATGTTTCCAAGATTTCAGTTTTTGACGCCCCTTCCAAAACAATAAATTCTGAGGGAATTTTATCCTTTAAGGCATCTTTTATTTCTCTGGCCGCTTTTTCTTTTAAGAGCTCTTCAGCCTTTTTTAGGTCTTCTTGGGTAACTTCAGGAGTTTCTTTTTTTAATCCCTCTTTCATTGATTCAAAGGATTTACCGTAAATAAAAGTATATTGAGGACTGCCAGCTAAACCAGGAACAGAAAAGGTTGAAGGTTCAATATTATATTTTTCTCCCGGAGCATCAGCCACTACCTTTACGTCTTTATAACCTTTGGCCGGAATGACAATTCTTTCTCTTGTACGAAACCAGGGATTTTCCCCTGTTTCTAAGGAAGGCCGAAATTTTTCTAAAGGCGGCTGAAATCGAGTCTGGGCCACCAAAATTTGCCCCTGTTGAGAATCATTGAAGACCCTGATTACTCCTTCGGCTTTTTTTTCTATTAATTTCTTTCCCGAAGAGGGAAATTCCTGAGAAAAAATTTTTTCTTCTTCAAAACTAATACCGGGAATTAGATTGGCTAAGAAATTAATGTTTTCAATTCCTTTATCAACCGTTAATTTTGTCTCAAAAGTTTTGAGCTCAGTCTCTGGCCAGATTTCAATTTCCGCCCGGGATAAAGTAAAATAGAAAACTGCTCCGGTAATTATTAAGACTAAAGGAATCAAAATTAAGCTTTTTTCTAGCCGGGTCTTGGGAAGAAAAAGTTTGAATTCAAGTTCCTTTTCCAAAGGAAATTCTTTAACTTTCTTTTTTTTCAATTCCTCGGGAGGTAAAATATCAAATATTTTTTTCGCCATTGATAAATTATACCAAACTTTACTTTCATTTCAAAATAGCTCTTATCCTCCTAATCCCTGCTCCGCAACTTTCTTCTTTTATAATTTTGAAGATACCTAACTCGGAAGTTCTCCTGAGATGAGGGCCGGCACAGATTTCTTTTGAAAAATTATCAATTGAATAAACGCTAACTATTTCTGGATATTTTTCTTTAAAAAAAGCTAAGGCTCCTGCCTTTATTGCCTCTTGATAATCCATTTCCTCTCTCTTTACTTCTAAATCTTCTTTGATTTTTTGATTAACTAAATCCTCAACTTTTTTTATTTCTTCTTCGGTCATTTTTTGGGAATGAGAAAAATCAAATCTCAATCTTTGAGGAGTGATATCCGAGCCCATTTGTTGAACGTGAGAACCTAAAATTTCTCTCAAAGCAGAATGAAGTAAATGAGTAGCAGTGTGAAGCCTTGTTGCTTCATAGGTGGCTTCTTTTCCAATGCCACCGAATTTTGCTTTTACTCCGGCCCGGGAAATTTCCCGATGTTTTTCAAAGGCCTCCTGAAAACCTTTAATATCTACTGTTATATTTTTTTCTTTAGCTAGCTCTTCTGTTAATTCTAAAGGAAAACCATAGGTATCAAAGAGATGAAAGGCATCGATTCCCGAGATGTCGCCCGCTTTAGTAATTTTTTCAAATTGTTTTAAACCCTGGGACAAGGTTTTTTCAAATTTCTCTTCCTCATTTTGAATGACAGTTAAAATATCCGTCTCTTTTGATTTCACTTCCCGATATTCATCTTGATAAATTTCAATCACTTTTTGGGCCAAGGGAATTAGAAAATTTCTAGGGAGATTTAATAATTTCCCGTATCTTATCGCCCTCCTTAAAACCCTTCTCAAAACATAGCCCTGCTCAACGTTAGAGGGAAAAATCCCTTCGGAAATCAAAAAAACCGCCCCCTTAATATGATCAGCAATAATCCTCTGACTTCTTAAATTTACACAGGTCAGACCTCTGTATTTTTTTTGTTCGTGAATTTCTTTAATAATTGGTTCAAATAAGTCAGTTTCATAAACTGAAGGTTTATTTTGAACTACCATTGCTAACCTTTCTAATCCCATTCCGGTATCTACCCCTTTTTGTTCCAAAGGAGCTAAGCTCCTTTTTCTGTCCTGATAGTACTCATTGAAAACCAAGTTCCAAAGTTCTAGGTTTTTAAAATAAATCTCGGTTGTCGGACCGCACGGACCTTCTTCGCCGGTTGGCCCCCAAAAATTCTCTTCTCTGCCAACAAAACTTAAATTTCCTTTGTTTTCCGAAAAACCCAATTTATCCCAGATTTTAACTGACTCTTCATCTCTGGAAACTTCTTTATCTCCACCGAATACTGTCACTTTTAAATTGGAAATTGGTAATTGAAAATTGGAGATTAAAAGTTCGTAAGCGAACTTAATAGCCTCTTCTTTGAAATAGCCCCCAAAAGAAAAATTACCAAGCATTTCAATAAAAGTGAGGTGGCTTTGATCGCCAACCTCCTCGATGTCAGAAGTCCTAAAACATTTCTGGCAAGAGACAACATTCAAACCATAGGGCGATTTTTCTCCTAAATAATATGGTTTAAACTGCTGCATGCCGGCGGTGGTAAAAAGAACAGTCGGGTCAGCCGGTAAAAGCGAAGAAGAAGGCACTATTTTGTGCTCCTTCTTTTCAAAAAAATTCAAAAATTCTTGACGCAATTTAATAGAGGTCATTAGGCGTAGCGGTCGGCTACGGTTGAGGCAACATAGGCCTCGGGTTTTATTTTGGGCTCAAAACCGTTTCCCCGAATTAAGCCGGTTACTTCTTTAATCATATCTTTGGTCTGGCCGTTTTCGCCGATGTCAGCATGGATGTAGCGGAATTGCCAGTTGAAAGAACTTGGTAAGTTTTCCAGTTTTTTCTCAAAATTTTCTCTTAAATGTAAAGCTAATTGACAGGACAGCAAAACTTCTTCTAAAACCCGGGTTTTCCAATTAAAAAATTTTCGGTTTTTGTAACCGATTTTTTTAAGGAAAAATCTCCCTCCTTCCCCTACCCTCAAAACAACCACCGCCACCGGGAAATGGGGCTCCTCGCCTGAAGATGAGTCACAGCCAACAATGATATCATAAAATTTCTCCGGCTTTTGAGCAATATAATCCAAAATTTCATCAATCACTTGATTTACCTTCAAATTTCCCTGACTGGGATTGTAAAAATTTCCTTCAAAAATTTTTTCCATGCTTTATTTACTTTATCATTTTTTAGAAATTAAATCAACCCCGTTAGAAGTATCTTATTTTCTGCTTCTATTCAAAAAACCTGACTTAGACTTTATTTCATGGACACTTCTAACGGGGTCAATAGTTTTCACCGCAGCCATGAAATCATCGAATCTCAAGGAAGCAGCCCCTATTAGTACTCCGTCCATTTGGGCTACTTTAATAAAATCTTCAATATTTGTGCTGTCTACGCTACCACCATAGATGATTTTAACTTTTTGAGCAATGGTTTTACCGAATAATTTAGTCAAATTTCTTCTAAGGAAGATTTCCCCTTCTTTTGTATTCTCAGGGGTAGCGACAATACTCCCTTTTGTTGTACTTATTGCCCAAATTGGTTCATAAGTAATAATTATATTTTTGAGTTCTGATTTTTTAATACCAGCTAGGGCTCTTTCTAATTGAGCTTTCATTTCTTTAGCTCCTTTTTCGCCTCTTTTTTTACTCCCTACGCAAAGAATAGGCTTCAAACCCACAAGCAATGCTGCCTTTAATTTTTTATTAACCATCCCATCAGTCTCGTTTAGATATTTTCTTCTTTCAGAATGTCCAATAATTACATATTCGCAGCCCAAATCTTTTAACATTGTTGGCGAAACTTCACCAGTAAAAGCTCCTTTTTGTTCCCAAAAACAATCCTGCGCCCCTAACTTAATGTTCAACTTAATGTTCATCACCTGGTGATGAACATAAAGAGTTGGCAGATAGACAAAGGGGGGACAAATAACCACTTCTACATCTTTAATATCTTTTAATCCTTTTTCAACCCTCTCAAAAAGCAATTTAGCTTCTTTTAAGGTTGGAGGATTACACTTCCAATTGGCGACAATCAAGGGTTTCATTGTTTTCTTAAGTAAGCGGCGGCTTTTTCAGGTTCAATGGTGGAAATCTCCATTCTTACTCCTAATTCAAAACCGGCCCAGATTCCGGTTTTTGGCAAGATTGTCCAGTGCCAGTGATAATAAGGATAAGCTTTCCCATCGCAGGGTGCCGTGTGTAAATAGAAATTGTAGGCTGGATTATTTAATCCTTTGTAAAGTTTTTTTAAGGCTACTTGAAAAGCCTCGCTTAAAGCCTTTATCTCTTCTTGGCTAGCTTTTTCAAAATAAGATAAATGTTTTTTGGGAGAGATAATAACTTGAAAGGCTAACTTTGAGGCAAAAGGACAAATCACCAAAAAATTTTTATTTTCAAAAACAACTCTCTTTCCAACCTTTCTCTCCCAGTCATTCATTTGACAATAAATACATTTTTTATTCTTTTTAAAATATCCCTCGGAATTTAAGAGAGCTTTTTGTAAGTCAATATCAATTAAAGGGGTGGTAATAATCTGGGAGTGAGGGTGGGGCTGGGAGGCGCCAGCTTCAGCACCCTCGTTGTGAAAAATGGAGATATAATTAACAAATTTTTTATTCATTAAATTTAAATATCTTTCTTGGTAACTATCGAAAACCTCTTTTACGTTTTCTAGTGATAATAAAGCTAAAGGTTTTTCATGATCCCTGGTCACCACCAACTCGCAAAACCCAACTGCATTCATGGTTTGATAAATTCCTCCTTCAATTCTCTTTTCCCATTTTAATTGAGGCAAAAAGGCGGGATATTTATTAGGGACAACAATGGTGGTCCAATCTTTGGGAATTTTTGTATCAAGTGAAACCTTTTTCCCGTGTGAATAAATTAAAACCTGGGGTTCTTGGGTTTCAATATTACAAAAGGGACATTTCTTTTTTGGAATCTTTATTTCGACTCTTTTTTCCTTTTTGAACATTTCTGGTCTCTTGGCCCGGCCAGTGGCAATCACTACCCAATCTCTAGAAATAAGGTCGAAACGAAGTTCTGATGGAAATTTTACCCTGTTAAATTGCGGCTTTGCCGCTCCCGCTTTGCGGGATTTAACAGGGTGAATTTTTTTATTTTTTTTAATCATAAATTCCTTTTAATAAATTCCATCTTATTTTAAGTAAATCAACGGCCATATTGACCATCCATTTTGGCTTCACTTTACTCTCGGGGTCATTTCGCCAATAAACCGGGATTTCTTTTATTTTATAACTCATTTTTTTGGCAATAATTAAAATTTCCGGGTCAAAAGCAAAACGATTAATTTTGCATTTGGGAAAGATATTTTCTGCCGCTTTTTTGGTAAAGCATTTAAAACCGCACTGCGTATCCTGAATTCCCCAAAGTCCAACAATAAACTTTCTAAACAGCTTAAAACTTTGTCCCAAAATTACATTTCTTAAAAAAGGTTGGGGCGGATCCAAAACCGCTCCCTTGACATCTCTTGAACCAATGATAATGTCGTAGCCGTTTTTAAATTCTATCCACATTTTTTCTATCTGGTCAATTGAGGTAGAATTATCAGCGTCAGTGAATAATCTAAAATCTCCTTTTGCCTCTAACATTCCCTGCCTGACCACCGCTCCCTTGCCTTGATTTATTTTATTATCAAACAATCTCAGATTTTTAATAACACCGGTCAGACCGGTGACAACTTCAGCAGTCTTGTCTTTTGAGCCATCATTGACAACCAAAATTTCATAATCATAATTTTGTCTTGACAAATATTTATCAATCTCCTCCAAAGTCTTCGGCAACCTCTTTTCCTCATTATAAGCTGGAATGATAACAGATAAATACATATTCTATTTGTTAATCAAACTTAATTGATATTTTTTAACTTCTTTTGATAAAAATCTTTTAATAGAGGGCCAATTGATTCCACTAAAAATATAAATTTTGCCTCTTTTTCTCTCTTTTTCAAGGTTTATATCTTTGTAAAATTCCAATGCTCGCAAAGCTAAATATAAATTTATTTGAGGATATTTTTGTTTAGCGAAATACAATAAATCTCCAAGTGAAAATTCTTTTAAAAGAAAATAAATATCAATGTAATCTCTTTTTGTTGCTCTCTGAATTATTGATAAAATTTTCATTCCACCAATGTCTTCTTTTGAAGCTAAATTTAAAGAGTTTATTTTTATTAGAGGATTAATTAATGGATATTCGTAATGAAAAAAAGACATATCTACATCTAAAATTCTAATAAATAAAGTATTCTTAGCCAAAGAATACTCTTTTGCTTTTTCTCCTAATTTCTTTTCAATTCTCTTTAAAAAAACTTGAGATTGAAAGCCTTTTTGAGTATAAAAGTCTAAATCCTGAGAAGTGCGGTGACCAATTTGTAAAGCCAAAGCCGTTCCGCCGGCTAAATAAAAGCCTTTATCCTTTAAAAAATCTAATTGAGGAATAATCTTTTTTTGTTTTCTATTTAGTACTTCGAGATTCATACTTTTTTAGTTTTTCTAACTTGTCAATTTCTCGCCAAGCTTTTAAAGTTTCTTTTGAAACTTTGCCTTTTCTTTTCAAATAATTGAAATATCTCGTTATCAATTTTGGTCTTGGATTTAGGTCAAAAACAGCTGCCTCAAAAATAATTTTTGGTAATTTTATGTTCAAAATTTTGGTCCAGTAATAAAGGACATCCCGAAACCAAATTCCTCTGCCTGGATTTTCAATTTCTCTTTTTATCTCTTCCAAAGAATAAGTTTTAAATAACCACTTTAAATCTTGCTCGTCGCCCTGATTTAAAATGGCAATAATGATTTCGCTTTTGTCAGCCGGCTCATATAATTCCATCTTAGAAACATCATAAGAAGGCAAAAATGGCTCTAAAAATTTCGGCAACGGCATATTATGAAATTATATCATAAATTCTCCAAAAACAAAATGGGGCACTCAGCTTGGCTGAGGCCCCTTGGAATTTTCAGGCGATTGTGAAATGGAAATCGATTTCCGGAAGGACGAAATGAAGTCCTTTTCCTTCGAAGATATCCGTTAGATGTCTAATTAGACAATCTAGACAGTATTCTACCGGCTCGATATCAAAGGAAACTTCACCATGCGGGAACCACTCTTCATTTGTGAATGGTCCGTTCCGGCTGATTATTAGCCAACAACCTTTCGTAGTAACATTTTTTATCGGAAGTTGTTGGCTAACTCTCTTTTTTAAGGACCGAGCAATTTCCAATCCGTCTTCGCCTGCGTTCGTTATAACTACTTTCATCTTGTCCTCCTTTCGCCGAAAGACAAAGAGTTTTGTTATAACGAACATTTTAAGGAAAAAGTTTTCCCAAAATGTTCAGTGCGTCTCTCGGCAACTCTACCTTTAAATCAATTTCTTGCTTAGCTCCTTTTGCAAGGAGCGGGGAGAAATCTGGGTAGAGATACCACTCAATTTATTCCTGTACCCCCGTAGAGAATAGTTGAGATTGGAATTGCCACCGAACTTTAGCAATCCCAATTTCCAGTGTACTAAAACCAGCATAGCATATTCCAGTTATTTTGTCAAGAGCTGGCAACCGGTTTTGGTTACAGCTATTGTATGTTCGAAGTGGGCTGATAATGAGTCGTCTTTGGTTTTATAACCGAAGCCGTCAGGAGTTTTTTTTATCTTCCAATCCCCTACTGTGACCATTGGTTCAAGACAAAAGACCATGCCTTCTCTTATTTCTGGACCTGTTTTTCTTTTTCCATAATTTAAAATTTTTGGCTCTTCATGAAGTTCTTTTCCAATTCCGTGTCCGCACAAATCCCTAACAACATTAAATCCCTGGCTCTCAACATATCTTTGAATAGTATTGCCAATATCGCCAAAAGTATTTCCCGGACGAACTTTTTTAATTCCTCTTTTTAAAGCTTTTTTTGTCACCCGAATCAATCTGGCTGTTTCAGGTTCAACTTTCCCCACCGGAACGGTAATCGCCATATCAGCATGAAAACCCAGGTATTGAATTCCTAAATCAAGAGAGATAATATCGCCTTCTGCCAAAACTCTATCTGAAGGTACGACATGAACAATCTCTTCATTGGTTGAAGTACATAAACAAGCTGGAAAACCCTGATGTCCCTTAAAAGAACATTTTCCGCCAGATTTAAAAATCAGGTTTTCGGCAAGCCTGTCTAATTCCTTGGTAGTAATTCCTGGTCGAACTTTTTTTTCTAACTCTTTCATAATTCTGGCCAGGATTTTCCCACCCTCTGCCATTATCTCAATTTCCTCAGGAGTCTTAATCCCAATCATCTTTAACAGAACGAGAAGTGTTCTCGTCCTATTTTAATACTTTTAAAATATCTTTGAAAACATTGGCTACCGATTGTTCACCATTGATTTCTTTAATTTTTACTCCCTGCCTCTTTAAATAATCGACAACTGGCAGAGTTCTTTCTCTATATTCATTCAATTTAGATTTAATTACCTCTGGCTTACTATCTTCGCGACGTATTAATTTTGAACCATCAAAGGGGCAAAGTTTTAATTTAGCAGTTTCTTTAGTATATAAAATTGAATGGCGCATTAATTCACAAATTTTTCTGTGGGCATTTCGCCAAATTGAAACCTCTGGTCTTTGTTTTAGTAAAATCAATATTACATTTGAAATACCATAAAGTTTCTCTAATAAAGGAGTAATTGTCTTTGCTTCATAAAGAGTTTTAGGAGAGCCGGAAAATATTATCCCTTTTCCCTTTTTTGCCAATTCTTTAATTTCACTTTTTACCCAAAAAGCAATTAAAGGAGGGCTCATCCATTTTCCCGATTCCCGTAATTTTTTTTCCTCTGAAATAAAATATTTTTTACTCCCAATTTTTACAAAATCGCCTTCTTTTGCAATTGCAAAATTTTTCTCAATAATCTCGCTTGTTTCCAAATGATAAAGACCTAATGTTTCGGCTAATAATTCGGCCTGAGTCGCCTTTCCTGAGCCCGGCGGTCCTAATACAATTATTACCAAAGGCTTTTTCATATATTTTAATCTGTTTAAGGTTCTACCTTAAACATTTTTATTCGTATATTCGTACTAATTCGTAATTCGTAGGGTTAAAAGGTTTCATATTCTCTCATTTGGAGTTGGGCTTTAATTTGGCGCATGGTTTCCAAAACCACTGAAACGACAATCAATAAAGCTGTTCCGCCAATTAAAAACCGGAAAATCATTACTCCAGTAATGCCCCCAACAATGGAAGGAAGGACGGCAATAGTCCCTAAAAAGAGGGCGCCAATTAATAAGACCCGATTTAGAATGTAATACATAAAATTGGCCGTGCTTTCTCCCGGTCTAATTCCCGGCACAAAGCCACCCATCTTTTGCAAATTGGTAGCAATAGCTTTGGGATCAAAGGTGACGGCGGTATAAAAATAGGTGAAGAGGATAACTAAAATAAAATATAAAACTCCGTAAACCCAGGGATTGGTAAACCAAACTCCAATACTCTGAGCAACCGAACCCACTACCCCGCCGGCTCCGGCTAAAAAATTGGCAATCATACTGGGAAAAAGCATAATTGATAGGGCAAAGATAATGGGGATTACTCCGGCCGGATTAACATTTAAGGGTAAATAAGTTGAAACACCGCCATACATTTTCATCCCCCTTACTCTTTTGGCATAAGAAACCGGAATATTTCTTCTGCCTTCGTTAATCAAAACCACACCGGCAATAATCAACAAAGCCATGCCAAAAAAAAGTAGATAAGACGGAATCCTGGCCGGGTCCCAGGTAATCAATATTTGACGGATATCCATTGGCAGACTGGCCACAATCCCGGCAAAAATTAAAATAGAAATTCCATTGCCAATTCCTTTTTCTGAAATTAGCTCGCCAAGCCACATTAAAAAAACGCAGCCGGCAGTAACGGTCAAAATTGAAGTAAAAAGTAAGGTTGGAGAAAGAGGGTCAATTACTTGTTGACGTTGCAATAAAGTAAGCATACCAAAACTCTGAAGCATGGCAAAAGGAACGGTCAGTAATCTGGCATACTGATTGAATTTTTGACGACCAGCTTCGCCTTCCTCTTTATACATTTTTTCTAACTGGGGAAAAATCATGGTTAACAATTGCATGATAATAACAGCGGTAATATAAGGTCCCAATCCTAACATGGCAATGGAAAGATTTTCCAGGGCGCCGCCGGTAAATATATTTAAAAGGCCGAACATTTGAAATTGCCCGAAGAAGCTTCTCAAATTTTCAATGTCAATTCCGGGGACAGGAATATTGGCCATTATTCGGAAAATGACAAGAATCCCCAAAACAAACAAAATTTTGTTTCGTAAATCTCTAATTTTGAATATTTGAATGACTTTATTTAACCACTCCACC
>Ga0210056_1001293_pt1 | contig 21842 bp, 17 predicted proteins | sample CryGeyCG2014_080_2_FD_183965 | JGI IMG/M metagenome (GOLD analysis project Ga0210056, IMG submission 183965) | Groundwater microbial communities from aquifer - Crystal Geyser CG07_land_8/20/14_0.80 (SPAdes) (version 2) | ecosystem: Environmental > Aquatic > Deep subsurface > Groundwater | place... | reverse complement strand
GTGTAGATAAAAACCCGCTGCTGTGTCAAGGTCGAAATCACACAGGTTACCTCTGGAAATGGTCTGACATACAGACCCCTGTGGTAAGCAAGGAAGATCTATGTCTTGAGTTATGACATATTTTGTAGGAAATCGGCGAAAGTCATAAAGTTTTTTGGGCCAACGGAAGATCCAGTCTCCCCAACCCTCGATGCGCATCCAAACCTGACCTGTGCCGTCTTGGACCTCAATGTCAGCATATAATGTCTTTGGATTGACCTGAGTGATTTGCAGGCGAACAGGCACACGTGTGCCGACAGGTGGCGTAGAATTATATATTTCAAGTCTTCCAATCCCAACCGGGAAGATATACATCTCATCAACTTGGGCCCATAATCCGACGAGTTGTCCGATTCCGTCCAGAAGAACTGGATCTGTAAGTAACTCTGGGGTCTTTATGGAGGCAAAAAGACGGTCTTTGGATAGAACTGTAAGTTCGCCGGTTAGTCCCTGGTCGCCAAGGATCATATCTCCACAAATGCATCGAAAGATAGGGCCGTGGAAGAGGCGGCGATCTCGATAAATTTCTTCCGCCTTTAAAGGAAAGGGATGAGGATTAATGAGCTCCGTGAATTCCATATCGATAGACTGGAGGTAATGCCGGCCAAACAAGATAGTTGCGCTTGCCACAGGCGAAGCCCCATCTTCCACTAACACTGCCGCGCCAATCCTGTAAGTTAATGTCTCATGGTCATAGTCTGCAAGTTGGGCCGAGATCCGTAACACCATGGTCTCAATATTCTCAAGAGCTATCCAGCGCGAAGCCTTAATATCTTCAAAGCCGATGATACCAAAACCAGGCACCAAGCATGCAGCAACTTCGGCCATTGCTTCCATAGTGATGGTCATTGGCAGGATAGGCAAGCATGCTGAGGGCGGTTTGATGCCCGGGGCGTGAATAAAGAGATGGTCTCTTAGATACATATCCTCGCTGAGATCAAGAACCCGCTCAACAACGATCTCCTTTTGTGGAGTGTAATGTAAGACAGTGCCAATGAAGGGCATCTGTCTATCACTATCAGATTCAGATGTCGTTGGATGCTGTCCATCTTTTGTTGATGTTTTGGGTCCTGGTGATAGGGATTCATTTTGCTGATCAACGTATTCCATGGGGTAGTCAATTTCAAGGTTTCGTGGCGATCGATATTTGAATAGATACCCTATGTTAAATGTTACTCCGTTCGTTAGAAGGATAGCACATAGATGATTGATCTGTGTGATTACCGACCGATAGGCACTGTCCACGGATGTCACAACGACATTGTCTTCACCACAAATAGCCTTCGCTTGGGCGTGCATGGTGGTCCCTCCGCCTGACTGGACAAAGATCCTGGCCCCATCATCGTACATCCTTTTATAGGTCTGCCAGATATGGGCGGGATGATCGAGGTTGTCAAGCATGGTCTGCTGGATGTCTGCCGCATCCTGTGGATAGGGACCACAAGTTATAGCCGAGTAAACCGGAACCATTGGCCGACGTATAGAGATATCCTCCGAGAATGTCTCCAGTATCCGCCGCAGCGGGCTAAAAAGGGGAGTGTGTACAGCTAGATATGGAAAGAAGGATTGGGTCCAAACCCCTTGCTCTTTAAGAATTTGCATGATATTCCCAAGTTGTGTTGATTCACCACCCAAGACCTGCAATTCAGGCCTGACATGGATGGCTATGGTGACATCCGGAAATTTCTGCAAGAGAGGTTTTAGCCTTCCTTCACTGGTACTAACAAGTGCTAGCAGGCCCTTGTCTTCAAGCGGGGAAGTGTCAACAGGTAACTGCCAGTAAATTGGGATAAGTTCCTCAGCATTAAGAGCTCCAGAGGCACACAGGGCAGAAAGATCGCCAAAGCTTTGACCAAACATCATATCGACAGGGACATGCAATTCTTCTAACAGAGTCCAGCTCACCCAATTTGCAACGGCAATTCCAAATGGGGTTAGGTTGCGCTTAGAGGGGTCGGCAAGACATATGTAAAGCTTAGATGAGTCGAAACGTTGACGTATCTTTTTACGTTCTTTTTCTGAGAGATACATGGGGGGGAGAAGAAGATAGTTGGTGGGGAGAGGGTCTTGTGGATTGCCGTCGCGGCGATCAACCCGGTCAAATACAGCCCGCGCCTCGGGAAAATAAAGACAGAGGTCTTGCATGCAGTTCCAATAGAATCCAAGCAAATTCGGAAATTCAAAACCCGGGAACAAACACGCAATCTTGCCCGGTTTATTAGATGAATTGGGGGTATAGTAGATATCATCAATGTCATCGAAGTGCACGTTCTCTAAACTCAGGCGTTCGTGGCTAATCGCCAGATAATCACGCAGTTGATTTAGGTCTTTACAAACCAATGCGATTCGACAAGGATCGCTCTCTACAAAATTCAGATATAGCGTATATGCAATATCTTCGAGTTGGACATCCAAATGGTCTTGCCCTAAAAACTGTTGGAGTTGCCGCACCTTAGATGCGAGTTCAGTGGGGGTCCTGGCAGTGAACACCACCAGTTCAGTCTCCCATATCAATCCGGGCTTAATCTCCCTAATAATGGATATTTTGTCTTCAGCCTGTATCTCTTCCAGAATTATATGGGTGTTGGTTCCATCGAATCCGAAGGCATTGATGGCAGCCCTCCTTGGGGGAAGGGAGAAATCATGTATCCACGGACGGGTCTGGGTGTTGATATAAAATGGAAAATCTTCAAGTTCCGCCCTCGGCTCCTCACAGTGCAGACTGGGTGGGATAATTTTATTTGATAGACAGAGGGCTGTTTTGATAAAAGAGGCCATGCCGGCGGCAGCCATAGTCTGCCCGATTGGCGATTTTGCAGAACTCATGGGACGAACCGGCTGATCTTCATCCCGAAGACCAAAGATAGACCTCAGGGTTTCTTTTTCTGTTATGTCACTGTCGCTAATTCCGCTGCCATTGGTTTCCAGAAACCCGATTGTCCCTGGCTCTATCCCTGCGTCTCTGTAAACCTGTTGAAGATTTAGTGCTTGTCCTTCGATAGACAGTGTTGTACTAACGACGCCCTTTATAAGACCATAGATACGATTGCCGCTGCATTCCGCATCTGATCGCCGTTTGAGAATGGCCGCCCCTGCCCCCTCGCTTAAGAGAAGACTATGAGACTTGTCAAAAATGTAGATACCCCCCACGACCACTGCATCGCATCGATTCTGACGCAGGCGAGTGACACCTTGTTCTATGGCCATAAGTGAAGAGATCCAGCCTGCATCTATAGTATAACTGGTTCCCTTTAGATTGAGCCAACTGGCAATCTCGCTTGCGAATGGGCTTGAAGTAGGCGCTGCTAAACTTGCAATTTCACCGCGCCCTATGATTAGGTCCGTTCGCTCTTGAATCTGATCATTGGAGGCCAGATCGGCGTCTTTCAAGGCGGCGGCGATGACATCGAGCATCAGGAGTTGCTCTGGGTCTTCGGTGCTGACAATGCCGGATCTGATATCGTATTTGGCAGGATCAAACGGCGGTGTCTGGGTAAAGCGGCCCTGTGGAATCTGGGTGACAAAATCTACCCCATTGACTATATTGGTCCAAAACCCAGAGAGATCTTTTGCCCCTGGAAAGACACAGGCCATACCCACAATAGCGATATCAGATGAACTCATACAATCGATTTCACGAGCAGGGGCTGGGAGATCTGTTTGAGGCTGCGAGTGACAACCACTTCAGGGGCGTTATGGGTATTGCGGTGCAGCTCCTCCATAAAGAATCTTACCCCTTCCTCCACGGGAATAAGTCCGATCCCTTTTGAAAGGTACAGTTTACGGAGTTCGTCGGATACCATCCCTGAATCCCACGGACCCCAGTTGATAGAGATAACGCGTGATGGCCACTCATTATTAAGACGGCAGGCCAACTTATTCAAAACTTCGTTTGCCGCACTGTAGTCTGATTGACCAACGTTGCCAAAACGCCCGGCAATAGAAGAGAAAAAGACAAGAAACTTCAGTGTATCCGGCTGCAATCTTTCCGCCAGGACCTCGGCTGGGGTAACCTTGGTTGAAAAGACCCTGGAGAATGAATCGGGAGTCTTATCTCTGATCAATTTATCTTCGATGACGCCTGCCCCATGGACAACCCCATCAATCCTCCCCCATCTGGCGTAAATATCGTCAAGAAGATTACTAAATAGTTTCCGGTCACGCACATCGAGGGCATGGTACTCCACTTGCGCTCCAGATTCCTTCATGGCGACAAGATTGCCACGAATCTGCCTCTCCTTAAGGATCTTCTGCAAATGTTTTTCAATGGCAACTGGTGTAATCTTGGGATCCTCTTGCCGCAGTTCCTGAATGAGGTGCTCTCTCAAGGATTGCGGATCCTGCAAGACTCGAGTTTGTGGGGATTCCTCTTCTGAAAGAGGGGTGCGCCCGACGATGACGAGGTGCGGCCGGTATTTCGCGGCCAATGCCTTGACGGCCTCAGCGGTAATTCCATAAGCGCCGCCAGTAACCAGGATTACCGATTGAGGGTTAATGGGCAAGGGAGAAAGGTCTTCTATCTCCGGGCCATCTTTTTGGAGATCAATCTTCCACCGACCTTGCTGATCCAAACCAACCTCTATGATGCCATCGAAGACTGTTAATTCTTGCCAAATTTTTATTGACAAAATTTGTGGGTCTGCATTTGGATCAATATCGATGCACTTAACCCTGACCTCTGGCCACTCCCTCGCAACGGCCTTGAGCAAGCCAACGCAGCCGGCCTGACCAACAGGGAATGAATGCCTTCCCTGGAGACCAAAGTGACCATTCATACCTGAGAAATTCACTAACAAACCACCGCCAATACGAGCGCTTTCCCTTAGATCGGCCTCAAAGACCTTAATCAAAAGGAACAGATGTCGGACAGCGTCAAAGTCACCATCCATTACACCCGTAAGATTGAATATGCCACCAATGATATCCTCGGATTTTCCGATCAGCGCCCGTAATTCCTCGACGGATTTTTGGGAGGAAAAGTCCACCTCAAAACGATTATTCTTCAATATCCCTGTCCTTCTCCCTGGAATGATTTGGCGCACACGGTAGCTTTGGGCAGCCAATCCTCCGTATAGCTCTACGATCATCCCCGGTGTTTCACCAACAAGGAGGATTATGTGATCCATAGGGAAGGCGCTTGCCTCGGAAGGGCTGTTTGGTATGGCTGGTACTGATTTGGGTATAAGTCGCTGCACAGGATCAACAGAGAGATCATTGGCTTCTTCCGTGGAAGCTGGCTGAGATAAAACTGGATTGAATGTGGCGTCTTGTCCCGATGACGGTATGCCTCCTGTCATTATTCTTAACCGACTTTTATCATACCACTCCACGATGCTTCGTAATGTCTTCAACGCCGTAAACTTATTCATGATTTTTGCTTCATCCGTTGCTTGTAGCAGATTATGGTAGTTACTCAAGGCACTGATGATTTCAACCAATTTGATTGAATCAATGCCCAGATCTCTCTCTAAATCAAGGTCTAACTTCAACATCTCGATGGGATAACCGGTCCGCTCACTCACCACACGCAAGAGACTCACCTGGAATTCTTCGGTGGGTGGGATTTCCTTTGATACACTGGCGTCACTTGCCATTGGCACAGCGTATATTGTTGATGGCTGCCCTGTAGTTACTTCACGAGGCCCAGTTTTAGGAGGGTTCGAAGGTATTAAAGCCACCTTGCTTCCCGAGGGCTGGACGGACAATCTGGGGATTACCGGGACGAGTGGAACCCCTTTGAGGGAAGCGACACGTTTCAATGGTCTCCCAGGTGGCGTAACTTTCCGCTCTTCTAAATAAGCAGACATTACCTGTTCCTGCAAGGTGACAAGACGTTCTGTGGTCCGCTGCTGTTCCCGTTGCAGTTCGAGAATTTGCGCCATATTGGTCTGAAGCTGAGCGATAATTGGGGCAGCGATTGAAGCATCTTGGGGGTGTTCAATCGGTGATCTCACCGGCCTGGATGGCTCTGCCGTCTGATGCCAGGGACTCGCCTTGCCACCATTAACTCGCCAGATGATCGGACTGGGATTGGCGTAGGCCTCCGCTCCCTTGAATACTTCATCGGTAGAGATAGTAGCAAGCCGGCGATTCTTGAACCACGATTTCAGATTGACCGAAAGGCCAAGATTCCTGGTCTGGGCAAGCAGATGCCCAAGCTGCAGCCAACCTGAACGTCCTTTTGCGTCAAGGGATAGAACTGTGTGTGTCTTGTTACTAAGAATACGTTCAACCATGTTGGCAAGAATCCGTCCCGGTCCAACTTCAATAAATATCCGTGCCCCTGCCTTGAACATTTGTCTGATTTGTCTTTCGAATTGGACAGGTTCACTGATGTGGCGTACCAATAAGGCCCGGATATCCTCGGGGGAGTCCGGATATGGATTGGCAGTTGTATCACTGTAAACCTTGCACCAAGGCTTATGAAAATCGGTCTTTTTTAGCTCTGCTGCAAGCTTCTTGCCCACCATTGCTGCCAGGGAAATCAGATCTTTCCGTGAAATAGCGCCAGCCGCACATAGGGCGACATATTCACCGAAGCTATGGCCAGCCATAAATTCCGCCTCAATGCCGTAGGTTTTTAAAAGATCATAGGCCACGAGATTGACTACGGCCAGGGCAGGTTGGGCAATATGGGTCTCATTCAGTTCTGCTTGCTGTTTATTACATTCTGAATCCGAAAACACCGGAAGGGGGTAGATATATCTGGAAAGGGGCCTTTCGAGGCAATCTCTTAGTAATTCATCTGCTAATCCAAATATAGAGTAGGCCTGGGGTATCGACAATACCAGGTCACGCAACATATTTACCGCCTGCGAGCCTTGTCCTGGGAAGAGAAAACACACACCATGAGTGGCACTTGCGGTATCTTCAGAATAATACACACCTTGAGGCATATTGATAGATCCTTTGGCAGATATCTCAGATAGGGCGATCTTCAACTTCTCCTTCAGGTCTGTGATAGACGTGGCCACAATGTCCAGTCGAATGTCTTGTTTGCTGCCTCTTCGCCGAATTTCCTCTTCATCAAGAAAGACCGAGTAGGCTGCCTGGGCCAGATCGGTAATTTCAGTTTTTTCAAGCTCCGAAGATATGTGCTTGATGATGTCTTGAATCTCAGCACGGGATGCACGCGTCCATGAGAAGATCTCGGCCTCACGTGGGGAGATATCCAGACAAGAGGATTCACGGTAGCCTGCTGTATATTCTTCTAACACCACATGAAAGTTAGTTCCTCCAAAACCAAGGGCGCTGACCCCAGCACGTCGTGGGTGACCATTGCGGCTGTCCAGCCAGGGCCGTGGTTCGGAATTTATATAGAACGGAGTCAGACTAAAGTTGACACGTGAATTTGGTGTTTTAACGCCGATGGTCGGTGGTAGAATCTTATGTTTGAGGGAGAGAATAGTTTTGATGAGTCCGGCCATACCTGCTGCGGCTTTGCAATGGCCAATCATTGACTTGACTGAACCGATAGCACAATATTGGAGAATGGAACCAGTATCAGTAAAGACCTCGCTGAGTGATTCGACCTCAACCTTATCCCCAAGGAATGTGCCGGTGCCATGGGCCTCAATCAATTCCACTGTATTCGGACTAATATCAGCATCCTTATAGGCCCGATGGAGGGCGCTGACTACTACTACTCCTCCTGGATGAGGAGCAATCAGGCTCCGATTTCGTCCATCACTCGAACTACCTATACCTTTAATGACAGCATAGATGTTATCACCATCCCGTTCTGCATCGCTCAATCGTTTCAGGACTATAACTGCTGCGCCTTCACTAATGACAGTTCCATCGGCGTTATCATCAAAGGGACACGCCCGTCCGTGTGGCGAGAGGGCGTAAGTTTTTGAGAACGCAAGATAGGCAAATGCGTGGTTGGTCCCATCAATTGCCCCAACGAGAGCGACATCACAGATACCTGCCTGCAGTTGTTTGATGGCTACCTCCATGGCCGCCAGAGAGGATGCACAGGCTGCATCAACAGTGAAGTTGCTGCCACCGAGATCGAGCCGATTGGCCACACGTCCTGCGACGATATTGCCGAGGAACCCAGGAAATGAATCACCTGTCCATTTCGGCAGCTTGCTATGGAGCGAGTCAATAATCTCTTGACGTGTTTTGGTCGGGAGGCCCTCTACCTTTGGCAGGTAGTGTATCAACATGGTGCGAAACAAATAATCGATACCGAGATCGTGCATTTGCGCAACAGCAAAGATACAGGAGGTGCGCTCACGCGGAAATTCATATTGGTTGTAACCGGCATCTTCGAGGGCCTGCCAGGCGACCTCGAGAGCCAAAAGTTGCATTGGCTCAATACATGATAAGCTGGCGGGTGGGATTCCATATTTTGTAGGATCGAACTGAATATCCTTGAGAAAGCCACCCCATTTGGAATAGGTCTTATCTGGTGTTTGGGGGTCGGGATCAAAGAAGTCTGCTGCTCTCCAACGCTCGTCTTTAACCTCACGTATGGCATCCACACGATTTACTATATTCTGATAATATTCCTTAAGGTTTGATGCCTCTGGAAACATACTGGCCATCCCGACTATGGCTATATCTTCTTTCTCAATGGTCTTAGTCTCTTTTGGAGGAGCAGCTAATGCGGCGAGGTGTTTTTCGGCACCCCCGGAAAGCTCAGCATGCAAATCGGTTACAGAGAGTGTTGCCTCACGTAAGGCAGCTACCTGACCCATCATGAACAACCCCTCGCATCGCTGGGCTTTGCGATCAAGCCGGATGAACTTGTCACATTCATCTGTTGTCTGGACATTGGGATGGCGAGTGATCCCTTTGGCAGCAATGCGGAGACGTCCAACGTTCAGGATTTCAAGTTCCCTGCGGATCTCATCACCCTTCTTTTCGGCTCGGATCATTTCCTGTTTCTTGTCTTTAAAATCATTAACAAAGGGAGTCTTTGCACAGCGCGTGGCATAACCAGGGGCTGACTCAAGCAACGCAGTCTCTTTACATAAGATTGCCTGTGTCTGATATTCAGGGGTTATGGCTCCAGTAGTGACTGCTTCCTTAGTAAAGAGATAGGCAGTTCCCATGAGAACGCCAATCTTCATACCCCTTGAAGTCAACGGGGCGGCGAGCGTTGCCACCATGGCAGCGGATAGACCATCATGTATGCCGCCGGCAAATAATATCTGGACCTTCTCGGAATCATCGATGTCGGCTTCAAGAAGGTTCTGAACGGCTGATTCCCACAGGGTGAAACTCGTGAGTGGCCCCACATGTCCGCCACCTTCACGACCTTCAAAGATAAACTTACGGGCACCGTCTTTGATGAATATTTCCAATAGGCCAGGCGATGGCACATGGAGGTATGTACTAATGTCATGGATCTCGAGTTCGGCTGCCTGGCCTGGGTGTCCTCCAGCGATGACGGCAAACCGTGGCCCTATTTCGCAGATGGCTTCGGTTTGTTCTCTCCACAGTTCTGGAGGCAGGAATCCAAGAATGCCCACGCCCCAAGGAAGATCTCCCATCTTTAACTTTGTCTCAGTAAGCAGAGCCCTAAGCTCGCCTGAGCGCATCACTCCTACACCCAAGAAAGGCAAGCCGCCATTAGTTGCCACAATCTCACAGAAAGAGGTTACGTCAAGTATGAATTCAATTCTGCCGACCGATTGGAACCTTTTTCTAAAGAGGGTTCGAGGTTACAAAGCTTAGTTCTTCCAGAACGGCTGAAACATCGAAACCATTCATCCCCTTGGCCTATACAGGTAGTTTCAGTACCATCAAGCCGTTCCCAGACCTTGCGTTCCTTAAGAGAAAAAGGGGACTCCTCGGTCAACCAGAGCTGTTCGCACAAGACCACTCCTGTTGCACCCGCTGCCCTGGCCGCTGCTGCAGTATGCAATCCGATTCCGCCTTGAATCCAATAAGGAATATTGCGGTAATCGGGGGACATAATATCAATTTCCGGCAGGTCGATGACAATAATTGATATTATGTCCCCCGATTACCAATCAAATTGCCAAAATGATGGACAAAATTTATGAGATGCGATACTAACCATAAGCTCCCTCCTCAGGGAAAAGGAGAAAAATGACAAAACGAACTCTAACACCTCGTTACAGTTCTGGATTTCTACTGTTGTTCTTTTCGTTCTCCCTTTTCTTCTCCTTTCCAGTTCATGGCCGGGTGTATATTGATGAAGCGGGGAGAAAAGTAAATGTCACTCCCTACCCAAAAAGAATTGTATCCCTTGCCCCCAGTATAACGGAGACGCTCTTCGCCCTCGGACTGGATAAGGAGATTGTGGGGGTAACAATGTTCTGCAATTACCCTGAAGCTGTCAGGTCAAAACCAAAAGTAGGTGGTTTTATCAACATCTCTCTCGAGAGGGTTGTTTCTCTCAGTCCCGATCTGATTATAGGCACCTCCGACGGGAATAGGAGGGAGACCGTTTTGCAGTTTGAGAGAATCGGTCTTCCCGTTTACATAGTCAATCCGGTCAGTCTCGAAGATATATTCAAGATGGTGTTGGATATTGGCAGAATTACGGGTAAAGAAGATACGGCAAAAAAACTGATTTTCAACCTGCGAAGAAGGGTTGAGTCTGTTGTTTTGAAAACCATCCGGGCAAAGAAACCACGGGTATTTTTCCTCCTGAGTACTGATCCGATGATTACCGTGAGCAGAGATACCCTTCATGATAAGCTGATAACACTGGCCGGGGGAGTAAATGTCGCCGGCAGGGATACAATAAAATATCCCCGCTATAGTATAGAGGAGGTAATGGTAAAACAACCGGACGTGATCATCATAACCTCGATGAAAAGAGAGGATAACTTTGTCCTTAGAAACAAATGGAATAAGTGGAAAAACATCCCGGCAGTCAGAAATAACAGGATTTATATCATAGATACCGACCTGATAACCCGTTCCTCGCCAAGGATTGTTGATGGACTGGAAGAGCTGGTGAAAATAATCCATCCGGAACAAAAAGCAAAGTAACTATTCAGCCACCAAGGCACAAAGACCCAAAGAGAAGATGGATATAAATTGAATAACGGAGTTTTCTCGTTAATTTCAATGTGCCATGCATTAAAAAGGCTATTATAAAGAATTAATCCTATAATCTTGGTGCCTTTGTGCCTTTGTGGCAAGATACCTGAGTAGTTACAAAGCAAAAAGATGATTCCCTGTTTACCCATATTTTTGTCGCAGACCCATATAATATCCAGAAGTTGCTTTTCTCGTTTTGTTCCAGTATATATAAACCGAGAGGAAAATCATTTTAAACGAGATAAGTATGCCGCTTGTCACCTTTTATTTTCAGCTCCACCAGCCCTTCCGTCTCCATCCGGTGCGGGACAAGTTTCTTTGGGAGGAGAAAAACCGGTCCATTTTCCTCAAAGTGGCCGAGAAATGCTATCTGCCTGCGACCCTGATGTTTACGGAACTCATTGCCGCCCATCCAACCTTCAAGATCACCCTCGGCATGTCCGGCACCTTTTTGGAACAGGCCGAACTCTATAAGCCCGAACTCATCACCGGGCTCATGTCTCTCTATGCAGCGGGTGAGAAGAACCGTCAGGTCGAATATCTTGATGAGACGTACTATCATTCTCTGACCAGTCTCTTCGAAGATCCACAAAAGACTGAATTCCGGGAGCAGGTGTCACTGCACCGGGAAATGCTAAAACGACTCTTCGGGATCTTTCCGACCTCTTTTCGCAACACCGAATTGATGTACAATAACGATATCGCCGCGGTCGTCGCCGATATGGGTTATCGCTCGATCCTCTGCGAAAAGCGCGATGACATGTTCAGCAAGGAAGGGGCCGCGATCTCGCCCAATGCCGTCTTTCGGGCGCGAAATGCGAACCTGATCGTCATCCCCCGGAACAGGGAATTGAGCGACGACATCGCTTTTCGGTTCCCCCACAATCCGTTGACGCCCGAGCAATACGCCCAACACCTTTCACTCATCGACGGGGAGGCCGTTCTGCTCGGATACGATTACGAACACATCGGCGAACACATTTGGAGTGAAAAGGGGATTTTCCGGTTCTGGCGAGGACTCCCGGAGGCGCTCGAAAAACATCCGAATTTGGTTATGGCGACACCGACCGAAGTGGCGATGCAGTTTCGGGAAGCCGAATGCCCTTTTTTGGATATCCACGGCCTTTCTACCTCCTCCTGGGCGGATGCAGGCCGAAATACCTTTGGATGGCTGGGAAATCCCACTCAGTACGAACTCTTTCGCGACATCGAGCGAATGGAGACGGCGGCCCGTCGAGCGGGAGGAGAACTGCTTACCCGCTGGCGCCATCTGACGATCTCAGATCACGTTTATTTTCTCCACGAACGGATCGGAGAGGATCATGCTGTCCATGCCTGTTTCAATCCCTATGAAGGGTCAATCGCCCGCCCTACGCATATCCTGACGCGCAAGATTGATGATCTGGAAACCACAATCAAACATTTCATGGTACTGAAGAGACATGAAAAGACGGCGATCCTTATCATCTCTCCCGAAACGGGGCGACTACCGGAGGATATGGGCGGTCTGGCCCGTTTCATTTCCGGGAAGAGCGGCGGCCAGGGGGAGGTGGTCTCGTCCCTGTGCGAGGGTCTCAGCGAACGAGGTGTAGATGTCCATCTGGTGATCCTCAATCTCAAGAAGAGGTTCCAGCGGGAGGCTCAGATGACCGACATGCAGTGGCAGGATGTCCGTTACCGGATCGATCCCGAAATGATCCATCTGGTCAGCTCTTCCGTTTTTGCCGACAATCTTAGCGCCTATTCAGGCGATCCGATCCTTACAGCCGTCGAATTCCAGAGGGAAATTGTGAACAATATCATCAAAACCGTCCGGGCCAGGCACGAGGGGAGGTTGATCATCCACAGCCATGACTGGATGGCGGGAGGGGCTATTACTGCTTATGCCGCTGCGACCGGTCTGCCTATCCTCCATACGGTACACAACGTTTTCACGGTTTGCCTCCCTCTGGATTTGTTAGGGGGGATCGGCCTGAAGAACATTGCCGACCGCCTCTTTCTTTCCGATCACGAAGGGAGAACCTGTATTGACTGCCAGGCTACGGCGATAAAAAACGCCACGATGATCAACTTCGTCGGCGAGCGGTTTCTTAAGGAGGTCGTAGAGGACTACTTCCTGGACAGGGATCTGGTACCGTCCGGCGTCCGTCAGGAAGTCAAGGAGAAATATTACCATAAAGCGGCCCGGGCGATCATCAACTCCCCCTCTACGCGGATCTATCCGGAGCGGTGCGAGGCGCTGATCCGGAAGTACGGGCCTGAAGATCCGGTCATGGAGGCGAAGCGCGACAATCTTGTCGAATTCCAGAAAAGGACCGGGCTCAACGTGAATCCGGACGCGCTGCTCTATTTCTGGCCTTCCCGCCTCGATCCCTTCCAGAAAGGGGTCGAACTCTTCGAACAGATCATTCAACGTTTTGTCGGTAAATATCACGAAGTCCAGATCGCAATCGTAGCGGACGGGATCGGCAATGACCGGACTTATGCGGAACGCTTCGGCGGCATTGCCTACCATTCCGGCGGACGGATCGCCTATCAGCCCTTTAACGAGGAGCTTTCTCTTTTGGGATATGCCGCAGCCTGCGATGTTTTCGGGGCATCCCTTTATGAACCATGCGGTCAGATCGACCAGGTAGGGAATATCTACGGGGCAACCGCCACAAACCGCGACACCGGCGGATACCACGACAATATCCGCGAACTGAGGCTCAAGGCGGACGGTTCGCCCCAGGATGTCGGAAACGGTTTCCTGTTTCGCGATTACGACATCGGCGGACTCTGGTACGCTCTGGAGAAAAGTGCAGCCTTTCACCGCCTGTCGCCGGAGATTCGGGAAAAACAGATGCGGCGGATCATGCGGGAAGCCCGTGAACGGTATAGCCTGGGGCACATGATCGCCGAATATATCAGGATCTACGAAAAACTGAATAACGGGAAGCCACTGGTTTAGAACGTCAGAATCCCTTTAAGAATTGTAGAAGGAGGAATAGATTATGTCGGATGGCAAGGAAAATTCAAAGAAAAGTACCGATCCTGTGGTTCAAGAGATGAGACAAGTTAGATTATTCTTCGCCAAGAGATTCTATGTCTGCTAGATCTTTTTTCCGGCCGACTGCCCGTTTATTAGCTATGTATTGTTCTCTGCCTAAGAAGCATACAGGAACATCGCCATACAAACCTTCTATCTTTCCCTTATCTGCTTCTTCCCAATCGACTCCTGTTATTGAAGTGATGATGTCAATACGGACAGGAGGAACACCAAGCTGGACTACAGAATTAGGATTCTTAAAGTCCTCAATTTTCAGATTCATAGAGCCGAAACCAAAATCAGCCAAGGCAGATAAGATTTTTTGTGCGTTCTCAGGTGAAGGATGAATAAATATATCAATATCACCGGTAAATCGTGGCGCTCCGTGATATGCAAGGGCATAAGCCCCAACAATCATGTATTCTACATTATGCCCGTTGAATAACTCGAGCAACTCTTTGAAGTCTTTCTGTACTTCCATAATATTGCTTTCTCAGATAATCGACGGTTGCAACGCGTTCTTCCGCAGGACGGCTCAACCAATATGAAAGATCATCCTTCGCAGATTGGAGGTCATGAAGTTTACCTTTACGGACAACTTTTTTAATTGGAATCGGGGACGGGTTCATATTTTCTTCCGTTTCCATTTCAAACTGCTATCTCCATTACTTTGTCATTTTTTGAGATAGCAATGTCTTGAACGTCGACAGATAAACAACCCTCTACAGCTTCATAAATATTGCTCAGCAATTCGTCAAAAGAGTCGCCTTGAGTAGCACACCATGGAATGGATGGCACTTCTGCCCAATAACCACCTTCTTCTGCTTCATGTATTACGATTTTTAGTTTCATAATTAATCCTCTTTTCTTGGCACATAACGCAGCGTTAGGCGTGCCTTAGCTGTTTCAATATCTTGTTAGCAATCCTATACAAACGGCGTGGATGTAACCATCACGTGTTCCTTGCCATCTACTAACTCGATCTTTGAATCCAGAATTCGTATCATGATATGTGAGTACAGTCTATCCTTCTCTTCGATCAACTGCCCCATATCCTCTTTGAGGTTCTTGCAAGCGACTTCTGACGTATTGTTTGCCTCTCTGAACTTCTCGACATACCGGCTAATCAAGTAATGACGTTTTGGATGTTCGAAGCAGGCGATGTTCCAAGCAGAACACGCTATCCGCAACAGATTCTCCTTATGTTCCAAGTTCTCGCCCATATTCAAGAAACCTTCGGCGCGGAACGGAAAACTCAGCGGCGCGGCTTTTTGCGTCCGCTGAAGTGCCATGTTCGCCGATATAAGCGGGCCATCTCTCCTTTTATGCGGCTTTCGAAACCTTACGAGGAGCAGGGGCACCCTGTAAAAGACCCTGGACGCTGAGGTCTTCATCAATGTCTGGCCAATGTATTCCGTACCCCGCTCCAGCAATTTTCCAGTTCTGGCGCTGTTCCGGTGTCGCATGCAGCAAACGCGGATACCAAGCTATAGGAGCCGTTATGGTCCGTCCGTCAAAAATATCCACACTGATTGCATCGTCAGTAAAGCGCACTTCCTTAACTCGTTCTCCTGCTTTAGGTTCCAAAGTATTCATTCCATGCCTCCAATAATTCTTTTTGGTTCTCGGTAGTGAGCGCTTCCAATTTCCTCAATTCCCTCGCCGGAAATCCGAGATTATATGCCAAGGCCACAGGCTTGAGCCAGAATTTGGCTGAGAAGGCGTTCCGGTCGATGTGGACATGTGGTGGTTCGTGCAGATCATGGCTGACAAAATAAAACCTGTATGGTCCTGATCTCAAGACTGCTGGGGACATTTTCCTTTTCCTTGTATATCAATCAATTTTCCGGCGAACAAGTTATTCTAAAGTTTCTGTATATCTCCGCCATCCATGGGGTTCGTGAAGTTTACTACAACGACGAGGTATTTCTTTTGTCATCGCATCCCTGGTCTATCGAAACCTTAGAACCAGACTAACCATAGGAAATAACATATAATATCTTGACAATTTTTTCGCAATCATTTATTTCCATCTCTCCGTATATCATGTCAATTGTAATGTTATCTGAGTTCGGAGAATTCTACATGCTGGCTATCCCTTCCGCATTACAGGCACAATTTGAAGAATATTTACGGGAAGAATAGGTGGATACTTCCCATATTTTCTAATACTGCAAATACCTTCCACGAAGGGAACGGAGAGAAAAGGGGAGAAAAAGAGAGGTTGAAAACGGTCACGGTCTTGTTCATGGACGGGAGATGAATATTGTTTAACCTTCTTAATTTTCATTCTTCCCCTTTCTTTTCTCTATAAGAAGCATGATATTCCTCTTGTGATAATAAAAGATCAACAATACTGTCATTAAAACACCGGAAACCGCAACCGGTGTATGACTATACGTGATAACCGTTCCTGCAGCAAGCGTCAGGATCATGAAAAAGGATGCCACGAAAGGAATCCGAAAAACGCTGTAAGCCAGGACCCAGATAACACACGACAGGATTGAAGTGAGGGGAGAAAGGGACGCAGTAAAGCCGAGATAGTTGGTAACGCCTTTGCCGCCATGAAACCCATGAAAGCAGGAAAAACGGTTGCCAATAACCAGGCTTAAGCCGACCCAGGGCACAAGCGGCTGATCCAGCAGGTAAGAAGCCGCAGCGCCAATTAATAATGCTTTGGCTACATCCAGGATCAATACTACAGCAGCCCAGAAGTAGCCTGCTTGCCGATAGACGTTCGTAACCCCGGCATTCCTGCTGAAATGATCTCTGGGATCCTCCCTTCCCAACAGCCTGAAGAGCAGGATGGAAAAGTTAACGGACCCTGCAATGTAGGCTGCCGCCAGCAGTATCGCCACCATCATCATGACCATGCTTCCCCGCAGCGCACTCTTCTAATGATCGGTTTGTTCGTAACGTCACGATTCCCTTTTCACCATTGTAAAGATATGATCATCGGCGGTATCGTGAAAGGCCACGTATCGTGTTCCTTCGACGGCCAGACGGCTTCTGTCCCGCCCAATGTCATTGACCTTTACCCTCTTCCACGATTCGGCAAGAGGCATGTCCGTTGCCTTGGCTACCCCTTCCTTTATGGACCATACCCTGGTGGAGGCCTGTACAAGCCCCAACGGGGATGTCTCCGTCAATGCCATTTCTTCCTCTTCCATATAGTAGTGCCGCGCCTTTAGAACCCTGTCGGATACCATTTCTACGTCCACCCCGATTTCCTCATCGGCAGCAACGGCAACGGCAAAGCGGCTATCGTGGGATACGGAACAAAACGCCGTACCTTTGCCGCCGGGAATCGGACAGCGGGGATGAATCAGATCCGCCATCATCGTGTGTATATAGGAGGCAGGCGTCACCCTATCCCCACCGGCCAGTTTCCGTGAAAGATACTTTAGGGTAAGACGCGCCGCCAGATAGCTCTTTTGCCTTTTTGCTCCCATACGTTTAAAGCGCTCCATTTCACCTTCTGAAAGGGCTTTCACGGCAAAATCTGCAATGGTATCAATATCAATGACAGATACAGCTCTACAATGCTTTCCGATGACGGCAAGGGGGTCGTCGCCTCCTTCACTCCGGATCCAGTTGGGGGGCCTGACGCGACCGCCGGAGATGTCCCTCATCGTTAAACCTCTGATCTCCTCCCGAAGACACCCCGCCGAATCATGGATCCAGATATCGAATTTAAGGGATTCTCCGGTAACTGATACAGGTAAAATCCTGCAGAAGTAAGTTTCTCCCGGTACCGTCGGATTGAAGATGAGGCGTTCCTCAAAACCCACAGGAAAGGCCACGATATGATGAAACCGCTGTCCCCAGGCACAGGCGACATGAAGAGCCCCGTCCAAGGGAAACGGAGACCCGAGGGGGTCTTTTGGCGCCGGATGTTCCGCACCATACACCTGGGCCACACCGCCGCTCTCAGAAAGAAAAATATCGCCCCTGACATTCTGATAGGAAGGCCCGAAGGGTACCAGGTCGCTGTACAATTTTCGGGAGGGAATTCTATAACAAATGCCGTCCAGCGCCGAGAGCATATCTATGGGTAGCCCTGCGATACGTTCCCCCGCGGCCGTGAAATTGACAACGGCATGGACTTTTGTCCTGACTGCGGTGGTGCCTCTTATCGGGCTGACGCTGATCAATTTGGAAGATAGTCGCCCACTTTCATAGACCTCCAATTCATTAAAGGCTTCTATGACAGGGGAATTCTCTCCGATATTCAGAAATCGGTCGAATGAGGCGAAACGCATACATCGGATGTGCGCATCGGGCAGATAAGACTGCACCGAACCGGCCAGTCGTTGAAGAATTTCAACAGCGGGGAGAATGATTTTTCCTTCGAAATGGTGGTCTTTGAGATAAGGATGAATGGGAATCAAAAGGGGGAGGCGGATCCGTTCCTTCATCGCTTCATTTTTCTTTCCATGAGAGATCGCGCCTCCGCCATGAGACCGGATAGAGAAAAAGCGCCACTTTCATAATCCGGTTCAAGGTTTCCTGCCAGTTCCATCTCGATGACATTTTCAGCACAGGTATTAAAAGAAAAATTCCCGGGAGGATAGAGTTTATGGGTGTTACTAATCAATACTACCTTGATGGGTGCATGACAGAGCCTGGCAATTCTGAATGCGCCTCTGTCAAAGGGGCCTATCCGGCCATTGCGGCTTCTCGTCCCCTCGGGAAAGACAAAGAGGTTTCCCCCCGCGGACAGGTAATCCTTCAGGTTTTCTATCTGGTTAATCATATTTTCCGTAAACAGGCCCTCCGCCTGGGAAGAAATATAGCCGGATATCTTCAAAATCCAGCCGAAAACGGGAAATCTGAAATAGCCGCTGTTGACAACGGTTTTCTGTTTTTCAAACAGAGACACGAAAAGAATGGGGTCAAGGAAGGAAAGATGGTTGGCAATGATGATGGAAGAACGGATAGAGGAGACCTCTTCCGCGATATGCCATTTCACTCTGGGAACGATAGTTCGTAACAGAGAGAAAAAAGACCGGTGGAGCAGCCAATTTAATTTTTGAAAGGCCTCTTCACGCCGGACAGAAAAAAAGAAGACATAAAGATAAAAGGGGGAAAAAACACGAGAAATCCCACAATGTAGTATGTCCAGAGGATGACTGTGATGGTGAAATCCGCAACGGGTTTTAAAAAGGCAGGAAAGATAGCTCGCATATCGTCTCATGTCATGGCATCTTTTTTATGATGAGGTTGGTATTCACGCCGCCAAAGGCAAAATTCTGGATGGCGGCGATCCGGATCGGAGATTCTCTGAGCGAGACGACGTGATTGAGCATGGCGCACCTTTCATCTATCTCATCTAAGTTCAATGTCGGCGCGATGAATCCTTCCTCCATCAGATATAGCGCTATGATGGTCTCAATGACGCCGCACGAACCCATGGAGTGCCCCATATAACTTTTCAACCCGACAACGCCGGGAAGATTCCCATAGACATCGTAAATAGCCTGTGATTCAATCACATCTCCCATCTTGGTTCCCGTTGCGTGGGCGCTGATGAAATCCACCTCCTCCGCGTTGATCTTTGCCTCTCTCAGTCCGATCCGGATGGTCTCCGTAATGCCGCCCAGGTTCGGCAGGATCAGGTCGCCGCCGTTGTTATTGCAGGCAAATCCTATCACCTCCGCCAGTATTGAAGCGCCTCTCTTTCTGGCAAACTCATACTCCTCCAGCAGGACGGCCCCTGCCCCTTCTCCCACGACTAACCCGTCCCTCTTCGCATCAAAGGGACGGGGTGTCAAGTAGGGCGTATCGTTGAAGGCCGTCGAACAGGCGAGCAGATTATCAAATACGGCAACGGCGGTCGTATCGTATTCGTCAGCTCCGCCGCAAATCATGGCGTCCTGCATCCCGTATTTGATCGCTTCATAACCGTAACCGATGGATTGGCTGCTTGTCGTGCAGGCCGTGGACGATGAAATGACGCGGCCTGTAATGCCGAACATCTTTGTGATATTGACGGCTGTGGTATGTACCATGGATTTCAGGTAGTCAACAGCGCCGATGGAAGAAAACTCGGTTCGTGATCCGCCGAAAAAAGTCTTGTATATATTGCGCTGAACGGTGGGGCTCCCGTGGGTCGAGCCGAAGGCGACGCCCAGACGGCCGGACGTGACAAATTCCTGATCCAGACCGGCGCTCTCAAGCGCCTCCTTCGCCACCTGGCACGCATAATAAGCGACAGGCCCCATGGTTTTTCGGTGTTGACGCTGGAAATCGTAGACGATGGGATAATCAACGGTTCCAAAGACCTTGGAGTGGATGTAGGGGGACAACAGACCGTCTTCCCGCAAGGCCTTGACTCCGGAAATCCCGTGCACCAGATGGTGAAGAATCTCCGCTTTGGAGCGGCCGATGGGGGTGATGGCGGAACACGCTGTAATAACGACCCTTCTTTCCATCCCGCCTCTCATCCTGAAGATGCCGGTCTTGCCTCGGCCAGCGATTCAATGTAATCGCAGATTTGATTGATTGTCCGGATATCCATGGCTCGTTTCTTTTCCTCATGGCTTAGTTCGGAACCAAGCATTTTTTCGATCTTAAGGAGCAACTCGATGGCATCTATACTGTCAAACCCGTGTTTTTCCCTCAGGTTATCATCCAATCCCGGATTTTCAATCTCAAATTCCTTTCGGAAAAAGGAGAGGATTTGCGTCATGATCTCGTCACGTGTCATATTTATTTTCCAACTTTAGTTCACTTTAGGCGCTTTTTATTCCGGAAAGGTCTTCCAGAGATGAACTGTCTTCGGATCAACGGCCACCGGTTTTCCCGATGAATTAAGAGCACAGTGCCTTGTAAATCCCCTGCAGATGATTCTCCCCGTTTCAAGGTGGGTAATCAGGTAATCGAAACGGAGCTTAACCCGTTCAAGCTCCGCCGGCCGGGTATAAATCAGCATGAGATCATCATAATGGAGGGGCCCGTAGAACTGCACCCCCATTTCGATGACGGGGTAAACATAGCCGCTTTCTTCTATTTCCCGGTAAGGATACGCCGCATCACGCATCAGTGAGGTGCGGCCGAATTCAAAATAACGAAGATAATTGGCATGATAGACTACCGCCGAGCGGTCCGTATCGGCGTACAGCGTCCGTTCCCGGCATCGGTGCCAGACAAGGCCGGTTTCCTGATCCCGGACATAACGGTCGTCATTTCCCAATTCTTCCGGCCTGAACGGTCTCGGTCTCACGCTATACCCCCCTGAATATAACGCAACAGTTCGTACCGCCGAACCCGAAGGCATTTGACATGGCGATTTCATGCCTGCGCCGGCGGGCCTCATTGGGCACAAAGTCCAGACCGTCAAACTGCGGATCGGGGATATGATTTATCGTGGGCAGGACCACCCCTTGCCGCATTCCCTCGATAGTCAGGGCATTTTCAATGGCGGCGGCGGCGCCAAGCGTATGTCCTATCTGGGATTTGTTCGACGATATGGGAATATGTTTCAACATATCACCAAAAACAGCGCGCAGACAATCTACTTCCGTGCTGTCTCCCCTGGCCGTGGATGTTCCATGGGCATTGACATACTCCACGTCATGCGGCTTCAATCCGGCATCGTCAATGGTTTCCCTGATCGCCCGGATGATGGTATCTTTGTTCGGTCTTGTAAAATGATAGGCGTCGGACGACCAGCCTATGCCCATGACTTCAGCTTTTGCCTCCAGGCCGTAATGCGAAATAGCCTCCTCCGCAGCCAGCACGATCA
>Ga0210056_1001291_pt1 | contig 21852 bp, 22 predicted proteins | sample CryGeyCG2014_080_2_FD_183965 | JGI IMG/M metagenome (GOLD analysis project Ga0210056, IMG submission 183965) | Groundwater microbial communities from aquifer - Crystal Geyser CG07_land_8/20/14_0.80 (SPAdes) (version 2) | ecosystem: Environmental > Aquatic > Deep subsurface > Groundwater | place... | reverse complement strand
CGCTTTAGTTTTATACCTTTCAAATTTGTATATTTGAGCCGCCAAAGTTACCGGATGACCATGCGTTAAATGTCCTCCATGAGACAAATCCATCCCCAAAACTTTGTCACCCGGCGAAAGCGTCGCTATATAAGCAATCATATTGGCGGGAGCTCCGGAAAGCGGTTGAACATTAACGTGCTCGGCGCCAAAAAGTTTTTTGGCGCGAGAAATCGCCAAAGACTCCACCGCATCGGTATATTTCTGCCCGCCATAATATCGGCGACCCGGATAGCCCTCGCTGTATTTATTGGTAAAAACACTTCCCAAAGCCTCTAAAACAGCTTCCGAAACATAATTTTCACTGGCAATAAGTTCCATTCCTTCCTGCTGGCGTTTCAATTCGCCCATTGTCGCTTGATAAATTTCTTTGTCTTGTTTTTTTAAATTTCTCATAAAAATTTTCGTTAGTTGTCAGTTATTTTAAAATAATGTTAAATAGTGTCTCAACTTATTTGATTTTAATTATTTGAAATTTATCCATTTTTCAAATGTTCCTTCAATGCCTCTCTCCAATCTCTTAAAGGATTGGTTTTAGAGTTTATGAGAATAGAAAGAAACGGTCTCTTCGCCGGACGAGAAAATGCTTTTGATTCCACCGGAACAATTTCTATTTTTTGTTTATTCAAAGAAAAAAGTTCCTGCGCTCCGTCATACCAGCTGGCAAACCCGTCATTGACTATATGATAAATTCCAAAAGGTTTTTGAGAATCAATGATTTCTTTGGTTTTTTTTGCCAAATCCGGAGCGTAAGTAAAACATCCTATTTCATCGTCAATGACTTGCAATGTTTTTTTTGTTTTGGAAAGTTCCAATATCATGTCAAAAAAACTTTTTTTAGAATTGAAAGAAACGGCCTTTTCCCCAAACAAACGCGACAAACGAATCAGATAGAACTTTTTCATATTTTTTTGAACATTTTTTTCTCCCAATAATTTGGTCTCGCCATACTTATTTATCGGACTAACGTGATCGTCTTCTTGAAATCCAATCTTGGGTTGAAAATCTTGATGCAATGAACAAGTGGCACAAGAGTGAGAGCATCCGGAAGGTTCCGGAATGGAAGGTTTGCCGTCAAAAACATAATCACTGGAATAGTGAACCAAAACAGCTTTGTTTTTTTTGGCCGCCAACGCCAAATATCCAGGCGCTTGACCATTTACTTTTTTTGCCAATATATATTCATGTTTGTCTTTTTCACACTCATCCACTGCATTATACCCCGCCGCATTCAGAATAATTTCCGGGTGGAGAAAGCTGATTTTTTTGTGAACTTCCTTTTCTCGAGTTATATCTATATCTTCCTTGTCCCAAGCGATCACTTTGAAATTTTTGTCTTTTTGAAAAACCTTTACCAAAGCTTGACCCAATGTTCCTTTGGCTCCTATAATAAGCGTTTTTTTCATAAAACTGTTTGATTTAATTATTATTTCCTTTTTTTGTTTCTTCAATCTTTCTCAATAATAAGACAAAAAAAGAAAAAAAACAAACCTTTCCTTTTTGAAATAAATCCGAATAAAAAAAGAGTTTTTTGAAATCTTTTTGCGTGTCCTTGCGTATTAAATGATATAATTATATAATTCAAACATAATAGGGGCGAAAATATAAAAACAAAAAAACCTGCCAAATGCGGAAAATTTCTTGAGTTTCGCTTTTGTGCGGGATTGAAAATATATGGAAGAAAAAAATAATAATAAAGAAAAAATTCAAGCGCTTCGTGAAATGATTCTCAATGCCGAAAAAACTTTACAAGGAGCCAAATCAATGCTTTTACAATTGGAAGGAAAAAAGAAAACCGGGCGAAAAAGAAAAATGACGGAAGAAGATGTTGAAAATGGAAAAGTTGTTGAAGGAATTTTTGACGGGCAAATTATGATTGGAACCGATGGCCGACAATATCCCATTCCAGCCAATTACGCTTCCAAATCCAAATTAGTGGAAAGCGATATGCTCAAACTTACCATCACTGTCGACGGATCTTTTATCTATAAACAAATCGGACCAGTAGAAAGAAAAAGAATAATTGGAATTGTGAGTCAAGACGCGGATGAAAATTTTTTTGTTGCCGCTGAAGGCAAAGCTTACAAAGTGCTTTTCGCTTCAATCACATATTTCAAAGTGGAGCCGGGAGACGAGGTAACTTTAGTTACCCCTCGCGACATTGAATCAGATTGGGGATCCATTGAAAATGTTTTGCAAAAAAACAAATTTCCCTCCAAAATTTCCGCTCCTTCTTTTTCCAGTGAAGATTTGCTCTCGGAAATCGCCAAAGAGTCTTCGCCTCAAATGAAAGAAAAAGGACCTAAAAAAAATGAAAAACAAGAATCTCCCGCAAACGTTTCCTTTTCAGATGATCTTTCCCTTATTGATGAATGGACTCCTGATATTGAAGAAATAAAAAAAGAGCTAAATAACAAAAATAAATCCGATGAATGAAAATCAAAAAAAAACTTCAAAAAATATTTTGTCTAAAAAAGATCTTCCTTTGGGAATCTTGGCAGGTTTTTTTATCGGACTTTTTTTGTTGCCTATTTTGAAAGTAAGCAATGAGGAAATTTATCTGAAACTCAAATTGGCAATTTTACCTTTTTTTCTTTTCGGCACTCCTTTGGGTTTAATTGTCGCCCATAAAATCAGTCAAAAAATTCCCCTCATTTGGCAAATAGCCAAATTTGGAGTTACCGGGGTTATTAATGTTTTGGTTGATTTTGGGGTTTTGCTTTTTTTGAGCTCTTTTTTCAAAAATTATTATGACGTATATTCCAATCAAAATTTTCTTAGTTTCAAAAGTTTTATCGTTTTGACAATAACTTTTTATTCTCTGTATAAAGCACTTTCTTTTATCGTTGCCAATATCAATAGTTATTTTTGGAACAAATTTTGGACATTTGACGGGCGGAGCAACAAAAAATCGGAATTTTTTCAATTTTTCATCGTAAGTGTCGTTGGTTTTTTTGTGAATGTGGGAGTGGCGTCGCTTGTTTTTAATAGTTTTTCTTCTTTAAGCTCGCTAAAACAAGATCAATGGGCGCTTATCGGAGCGGTTTTCGGTTCTATCGCGGGATTATTTTGGAATTTTATGGGATATAAATTTTTTGTTTTCAAAAAATAATTTCCTGAATTTTCAAAATAATTTTCAATAAAACTCCCTAATCTTGATTTTAAAAATCAAGATTAGGTTTGTTCTATTTTTTTGATAGTGATATAATAATCTTGTAACGTTTTTAGAAGATTTTTTTTAAAGCCGGATTTTTTAAGTTTATTTTAGAAATTTATTGATTAAAGGGGAGCGTTTTTTTTGGAGAAAAAAACGCTCCTAGTTTGTTTTATGTCTCAAACTTTATACAGAAAATACCGTCCAAAAAATTTTTCCGAAGTTATCGGTCAATCCCATATTGTCAGAACTCTTTCCAATTCCATAAAAAACAATCACATCGGACACACCTATTTATTCTCCGGACCTCGCGGAACGGGAAAAACTTCTCTTGCTAGAATTCTCGCCAAAACTGTCAATTGCATTGACGCGAAAAAAGGAATTCCTTGCGAAAAATGTCCCTCCTGTCAGATCATCAATTCGGGAAAATCACTGGACATCATTGAAATTGACGCCGCTTCCAACACCGGGGTGGATAATATCAGAGAACTGCGAGAAACTGTGGCGTTGTCTCCGTCTTCTTTGAGATATAAAATATATATAATTGATGAAGTACATATGCTTTCTGCCGGAGCTTTTAACGCTCTTTTGAAAACGCTTGAAGAACCGCCCGCCTTTGTGATTTTCATTTTAGCCACAACAGAAATTCATAAAATTCCCGATACCATTATTTCCCGCTGTCAAAGATTTGATTTCACTCGCCTTTCCTTTTCTCACATAATTGAAAAACTTTCTCTTATCGCTAAAAAGGAAAAAGTGCAGATTGAAAAAGAAGCGTTAGAAATGATCGCTCTCGCCTCAGAAGGAGGAATGCGAGACGCCGAATCTCTTTTAGGACAAATAATCTCGCTGGAAGATAAAAACATCACCGCTAAAGAAGTTCAAGAAATTACCGGATCTTCCGACAAAAAAAATGTCGCAATTTTGGCAAAGTGCATCATTGAAAAAAAATCCTCGCAAGCTATTTCTGTTATAAATGAACTTTCAGCAGACGGAATTGATCTTCAAGTCTTGGCAAAGTCAACTATCAATTATTTGCGTCAAGTATTGCTTTTGAAAGTAAGTCCTCAATTGAAAAAATACCTCTCCTATGAATTAACTGCGGAACAAATTGAAAAAATGATTGATTTGACAAAAATTTCCCAAACGGAAGAAATCGTTTCCGCAATAGATTTTTTGAATGAAGCGCAAAACAAAATTTCTTCTTCCGTTATTCCCCAACTCCCTTTAGAAATGGCCGTTATAAAATCCACCGGAAAAATTCCTTCCCGGAAAAAAGAGAATGAAATGGAAAGAAAATTTTTTGAAGAAGAAAAATTGACTTCTTCCTCCGGCTCTATTTTAGAAAAAGAAGAGAAAAAAATTTTGAAACAAGAAACTTCTGAAAAGGAGGAAAATAGACAAGAAAAAATTTCTCCCGTTCCCGCGCCGAAAGCTCTCTTAAAAGAAAAACAAGAATTGGAAGAAAAAAAAGAAATTAATCCGGATTTGGATATTGAAAAAATAAGACTGAATTGGAAAAAACTGCTTTCAGACATTCATCCTTATAATCATTCCCTTTCCGCTTTTCTCTCTAATTGTGTCGCCAAAAAATTGGAAAAAAACAAAGTTATTCTAGCGACTCCCTATTCTTTTTATCAAGAAAAACTCAGCGCTCCTGAAAACCGATTGACAATAGAAAAAGTGCTTGGTAACATACTAAAAGCAAATGTTTACATAGAAGTTGAAATAGATAGGAATGTTGTCGCGCCAAAAGAAGAAAAAACTCCGGAAAAAGAAGGACGACAAGATTCTTTGATAGATGACGCGCTGGAAATTATGGGAGGAAAAATTGTGGAACAATGACAAAAATAAAAAGGATTATTTAGAATTTGGAGAATAAAATTGTGTTTTGTATTGCCCGGTAGCCAAGTGGTAAGGCACATGGTTTTGGTCCATGCATGCGGGGGTTCGAATCCCTCCCGGGCAACATCAATTTTAGAAGCTTTATAAAGCTTCTTTTTTTGTAGAGATAAATAACCTTCAAACTTTCTTTAATTAAGTGTTAAGAATTGGCTAAGATACCTCAATTATAACACATCTGAATTTCTGAATCATGATTTTCTTGATTGCAGGATTGACTTGATTATTTTTCCGCAAGTTTTATTTTTCACAATCAAGTTAATCATGCGAATCATGCGAATCAAGGTTCAAAGACGATAAAGTAGAAATCTTATATTGGTATTAGACTTATAGGCTTTCATTTCTTGAGCCAATGATCTACAAAAGTAGAAATCTTATATTGGTATTAGACTATAAAATCTATGAAAACAAGACTTGAATCTACAAAAGTAGAAATCTTATATTGGTATTAGACCTTTTGATTTTGAAACAGGCGACAAAGATCTACAAAAGTAGAAATCTTATATTGGTATTAGACTTGGCAAGAAGTATTAAGACCAACATATCTACAAAAGTAGAAATCTTATATTGGTATTAGACTATAAAATCTATGAAAACAAGACTTGAATCTACAAAAGTAGAAATCTTATATTGGTATTAGACGAAATTCCTGTTGGTTTATCCTTTCCTGATCTACAAAAGTAGAAATCTTATATTGGTATTAGACGATAAACTCTACAACTGTTCTTTTACAAATCTACAAAAGTAGAAATCTTATATTGGTATTAGACAGCCAAAATGCTTAATCTAAGCCAAAAAGATACAAATAGTGTCCGAAGACTAGCTACGACTTTTTGGCTTAGAAAAGCTTTTTCAGTTTTATAAAGACTGAGGTTTTGCATAATACAATATAATGTCTAATTTAATACCCACATAAAGATTTACACCTTTATTTTAGTTTTTAAAGTTCTTATCTAGCTAAAAAAAACAACTGATTGTTCTTCCTGCACTAGATAACCATAACGGATAATTTTCTTCTCGCACCCCTCGCATATTCCATATATTATCACACTATCGTTATTTGTAAAGATTTTTTTGAATCGATGTTCTATCTCTGATTTAATGTTTTCCAAAATTCTTGGACTGTTTTTTATCTCAAAAACACTATATTGCAAACGCCTGCCATACTGCTTGAGAAGTTTAGAAAACTTTGTTCATGTTTTGTCATTTTCAATATCATAAGAAACTATAAACATATTTTTAAACCGAGTTATTTTTTAATTAAAAATATTGGAAAATCTTTTTCTTCTATAACAAAAAAACGATAGAAATCTCGCACGTAATTAAACATCGCCTCTTTTTCAGCCATAATAGCCTCAAGAAAAATACGCACATATTTTTGTTGTTTTTCAAAATCCAAAATGTATTTTTCTTTTTCATATCTAAAATCCCTAGTGCAAATTTGTCCGAGATTATGAGATTTTAAAAGTTGCTTGTCAATGAGACATCGGAAAGGCTCCATCACATCGCAAGAAAGCGATTTTCTTTGAAAAAACAATTTATGATAAAATCCCTTATAAGTGTCAAAACCATAAAGTCGCAAGAGTGAATCAATAAAATTAAAAAGGAAAGTATAGCCAATATCCAAAAGCACATTGTTGGTATCAAACTTAGTCATTGGCATTCTTCGTATCCAATGCATCATCTTGAAATATTCACCAAAAAAATCCTTGCTGTAATTTCCTTCAATTCCCAATAATTCTTTTTCGTCTTTGGCTTTTTGTATTTTTTCTTCCATTTTAAAAATTTCTTTCTCATAATCAATCGTTTTATTTTTTTCTTTTAACAAGCAAAGTTGATTGGTTATTTTATTTTTCACTAATAATTTCGCGATCTCAAATTCTTTTTCAAATTTATATTGCTTGTCTCTTAAAATAAAATTACTTTCTAACCCAGAGTTAATTTCTGCATAAGTTTGAAAATTATCACTAAGCAAAAAAAGTGAAATGCCATATTGTTTGCACTTTTTTACCAAAAAACTGGTCATCGTAAAATTGCCAATTATAAAAATAGCAAATACCTTAAAGCACGAAAGCCTATTGATATTTTTCCCATCTTTTTTGTAGAGAATATTATCGTTTTGAAATTGTAAAGCATTTTCCACGCCATATCGAGCTTCAATAAACAATATTTGTTTTTCTTGAAAATCAGGCAATGACATCATTGAAATTATTGATTGCACAATTCACGATAAATACATTTGGCGCATTTATTAGGATTGGCATTACGATTAAAATTTAATAAATCAAAATTATTCATTTTTTCAATATTTTTAGCAAACCAAAATTCATTTTGTCCACTGGGTTTTTCTATTTCATAGCGCTTATTATCAGATAATGAATGAACGAACAATTTTTTTATTTCAAAACCCATTTCTTCCAAACAAAACATTTGCGCCCAAAGCTGAAATTTATACCCATTATAAATTTTTACCACCTTATTTTTCCTTTCAATTAGAATTTTTTCTTTCTGATCGTAAATATCAATTTTTCCCATCAAACTATATTTCTGCGAATAAACAGGCAAAGCTTGCAAGTATCTTTTAGCAGTTGAATATTTTCCTGCATCAACATTTTCATGCTTAATTTTCCCCTCTGTCTGCGCTTTTTCATGATAGAGCTTTTGATCATAATTTTCATAAAATGAATGAAAGTAGAGCGACATTGGACAGAAAATAAAATCATTGAGCTTTGAAATTGGAATATAGCTTTCCATAAAAATTACCTTAAACAATTTGAAAACACCAAAACATAGCATATTTTGGTGTTTTTGTCAAGTCTTTGTACAGTTAACACCATAAGGTAACACTTGGTATGATTAGGGGTAACACCTGTTAACTATTAACCAATGAATATGCAAAAAACTAAATATGACCGAGAACAAAGGATTAACTGGTATCGGGAGGTAGATAAATACCATAGAAGTGTTAAGGAAACCTGTCAAATATTTGGGATATCCAGAAAGTGTTATTACAAGTGGAGACTGCGAGATTTTGGAAAAACTGGTAACAAATACTATCCCGCTAAGAATCAGCCTAATCTGAAATTAACTTGGGAGGTTCGTAAGTTTATTGAACATCACAAATTGATTTCCAATTATGGACCATTGAAAATGAAATTATTAATTAATTGAAAAAGATCTGTCTTTGATCCTTTTACCTTAAAATATCATTTCACCGTGTTTTCTAGTTTGGGTTTGAGATTTTGTCAGTACAAAATGATAATGGTAGTGAGTTTCGAGGAGAATTTCATAATTGGTTAACCAAGAAAAATATTCCTCATTATTTCATTCCAAAGAAATCTCCTTGATGGAATGCTAATGTCGAGAGAGTACATAGAACAATTGATGAGGAATATTATCAGAATGTTAATCGAATTTGAAAGACTCCTTATGAATGGTTACATTATTATAATTTTCAAAGAATACATTTAACTCTTAACGGGCTTACACCTCAAGAAAAATTACTCCAAAGTGTTACCCTTGACTATTAACTATACAGTTTTTTGATATGGCTTATTTTAAGATATGTGATTCTGACAAATATCCGGTTATTTGCAATATTCCCCACAGTTCAACAATTATTCCCGAACAATTTCAAAAAGATTTTTTGATTGACGGCGATGTATTGCAGAAAGAAACATTGGAATTGGCAGATTTATATACCGAAGAATTATTTGAGCCATTGATCAAAAATTTCAGTAGAATTGTTTCAAAAATTAGCCGCCTAGTCGTTGATACTGAACGATTTGATAATGATAATTTGGAAACAATGTCCAAAGTTGGAATGGGAGCTTTATATGAAAAATCCACTAAGGGAAAATTGATTTGAAAATTTAACCAAGCAAGAAAAAAACAACTTCTTGATTTAATTTATTATCCTTATCATCAAAATCTGGAGATGTTGGTTGAAAATTGCCTAAAAAAATTTGGGGAATGCTTAATTCTTGATTGCCATTCATTTCCGGGAAATACTCGGCCGTATGAACCGAACCAAAGCGAAAGAAATTATGATATTTGTTTGGGAACAAATTCTTTTCATACTCCCAAAATTATATTTGATATTTTCAAAAAAAAATTTGAAAAAGACGGCTTCAAAACAAAACAAAACATTCCTTTTTCCGGAACCATTGTTCCTGCTAAATATTTCAATAAAAACAAAAATGTTTTTTCCATAATAATAGAAGTCAACCGGAAATTATATATGAATGAAAATGATTTCTATCGAAAATCCAGCTTTAGTGGCATTTCTTCAAAAATATGCTATACTGTTAACAAGAGTGCTCTAGAATTTTTAAAACTAAAATCGTAACTAATTATTAAACAAAAAATATGTCAGAATCAATGCCGATAATAAAAAATGAAAAACAAGAACAAATAGTTGGCTTTCGCGAGCTTGTGCCAGAAGAATTTTGGGGCGGTTCAGTTTCTATAGAAGGAATTTCTCAAGAAGAATTCGCACAAAAAATAAAAGAAGCGGTCGAGGAAACCGGATTTACTTATTCGGGCTACACATCCGGGAAAGAATATCATTTTAGCCGTTATCCGCGTCGCGCTTTCGGACCGGTGGCACCTATTGAAAAACATCAGGTAGCTCTGAAAACATTAGCGGGAAAACTAGGCGTGGAAGAAAAAGAAGAACCAAAAACCGAAGAACCAAGATTTCGAGTACTTTTAGGGCTCGAGGAAGGCTACTCAGAAGGCAAGAAAAAAAGTATCATTAAAAAAATAGACAAAGGCGAATTGGTTGATATGAAAAGCACGAAAACTGAAATTGAAAAATTGATCGGTCAAGCCGTGAGAGAAAATAATATTGCGGACAAAATCAATGTGACCGAATCATTGGAAGAAATCAAAAATATCTTAAGCCAAACCAATTTGGGGAAAAATCACACCTTGGAAGAAGTTCAGGCGGAACTGGGCGAAGGTTTTGATTTAAGAAATGCCAGCATTTATTCAGCTGGATCATGGGGAAATTATCAGGAACCGGCTGTGGTAATTGAAGGAAACCAAGCCAATCTCTCCAAAGTTTACGCTTTAGCAGAAAAATTCAAACAAGCTCGTATCGCAGTGGAAAATTTGAAAGATGGAAAATCGCATATGGTAGAAACTAAGTATTGCGAGGATCCGGATAAAGAATAATCGAATATAAAATTTTTTGCAATTAGAAAAAGGCACCGAAGTAATATTCGAACGCCCTTGTTTTTTGTGGTAAATCTTTTGTTTTCTGCTTCATTGGAGAGAAAACTTATCCCGCCGATTTTCCGTCAGTTTCGACAACTGATTTTCTCCGCTCACGCTACTTGCTGGCCGTCTGTGCGATGGCGACTAGATCGAGCCATGGCTGGCAAGCGCCGGCAAGTAAGGCAGCAAATTCGCCAACCTTATTTGTCTGCTTCCAGCAGACGTCGATGGTCTGGTTGTCGTCCAACATCTCGACAACATCGGCCACATCCGCCAACCGCAGATCGTCCGGCGACACATGAAGGATCGGCATGGTCTCGATGACCATGACAGTCCAACCTTCTGCGTCGAACGGAACGCCCTGTTCCTTAAAGTTTGAAGCGGAAGCTGAAAATTCTTTTTAAAAGTTTTCTTCAAAAAAAGTTCAATTTTCGGAGTATAAAGACACAAAGAAAAAGCTATCAATTGTTTCGGTAGCTTTTTATTCGTACCGCGTATGGGATTCGAACCCATGATTTCCAGGATGAGAACCTGGCGTCCTAACCGAGCTAGACGAACGCGGCTTATGACTAGCAAATTTTTAGCTGAAATCATTGCGAGACATTTTTTTTGTCAGCGTTAATATACATTGATCCATTGTTTCATTATTCTTTTTTTCACCCGAAACCAAATCTTTCCAATCTCCAAGAAAAATGTCAAAACCAAAAAAATCGGCAAGTCGTCTTATCTTCTCAATAGAATGATAATATTTCAAGGTTTCTGCGCCTTCAAGATAACCGGCTTTGGAATCGCCTGACACTTTGAAAAATTTAACAGTAAAGCTATCCCCATCTCGCAAAATGCGAGTTTCATTGTTGGGAAATTGTTTACCGTTATATAAAAACTGGCATTGGTGGAATAACTTTTCAGTTCCGAACTTGTGATTCCGATTGTGGCGATAAACTTTCCGCCCAACGCTAATTTTTCCCAAAGTAGAGAAAACAACATTTCAAGATTTTCAATATGATCAATTGTATATTTCATAATGGCAATGTCAAGTTTTCCTGGTTCAAGATTGCGAAGATATTCCAAAATGTCTTTTTTAATGAAAGTGATAACTTCCCTTCTTTTTTGATATTTTTCATCAGAAATATATTTTTTCGCTTCTTCAAGCATAAAAGGCGAAACATCAACCCAATCCATATGTCCGGTTTCTACAATCAATTTTTCAAAAAAATTGTCATATCTGTCAGGATGCGCTCCACCACCCAATTCGGCCGAATAAATTGGACCTTCTATATTCGCCGATTCTTGCATCAATACGGCATCAACTATTTTTGCAACTCTGAAATTTTTTTCATTTTGTTCCAATTCGGAAAATTTTTCGGCAATTTCCGGCGAAAAATACATTTCAAGCCCTTTGGGATTTTTATAGTTATTTTTTGACTCTATTTTAGAATTCATAAAAAAAATTAGATTTATTATTTTTTAAAAACATTTTGCTTTTATTTGGCAAACTTTCAAATTATGTTCGCTTCTAAAAATAGGACTTACGCATTTGACGAGAAAGCAATAATGATAATTTCTCTCAAGCACTTCAATCTTAATCTAGTAAGAATTAACTTAATTTCGCACCTTATGCTTTAACAATTTTAACACAAACGCGTAAGTCCTAAAAAAAATGAAAAATGAAATAAGCCATCTTCGTATCTCCTCAAAAATTTTATTCTTTTTTGAAATACCAATTATAAACTTCTTCCGTTACTGGAACTGATGAAGAATGTCCTTCTCCCCCGCCTTCCACCAAAACCACCATAGCAATTTCAGGATTTTCATAAGGAGCAAAGGAAGTAAACCAAGCATGAGTTTTATCTTCGTTTCCATATTGTGCCGTTCCCGTTTTTCCCGCCACTTCCACTGGAACATTTTTCAAACTCTGCGCTGTTCCCGACTCAACTGTCATTTTCATTCCTTCTCGCAAAACATTCATGACCTCAGAACTGATGAAATTTTTTCTGATTATTTCCGGCTCTATTATTTTTTCCGTTTTCCCAAGTTTTATTCTATTGACTATTTTAGGAGAATAAAGGATGCCTCCATTGGCAATAGCCACTGTATAATTGGCCAATTGCAAAGGAGTTGCTGTTATAAAACCTTGACCGATAGCACAATGATAGCTGTCTCCAATATACCATTTTTCTCCAAACTTATCCTCTTTCCATTTTTCATCAGGAATAAACCCGCTGGCTTCTCCTGGAATATCAACCCCGCTAGAATTGCCGAATCCAAACATATTTTCATACTTTTTCATTCTATCCATCCCCAATCCCGAAATATTACCATATCCACCACCAATAGTATAAAAAAAGATATCGTTACTTTGAGCGATAGCTGAGCGAACATCGCTGGGACCATGCGCTTTCCAATCTCCAAAACTCCAAGCGCCAATTCGCAACACTCCGCCCAAACCATCAATAACAGTTGAAGGAGTGATTGTCTTCTCAGAAAGAGCCGCCGCCGCTACAACCGGTTTCAAGGTAGATCCGGGAGGATATTCTCCGGCAACGCAACGATTAAGAAGCGGTAAACCTTTGTTTTCAATGATTCCGTTGTATTCTTCTTGAGAAATTCCTTTAGCAAAAAGATTATTGTCAAAGCTGGGCAGACTTACCATTGCCAAAATTCCTCCATTTCTAGGATCAATCGCCACTGCGGCAGCAGTTTTTGTTTCAGTTTTTTCCAAAACAGCGCTCAAACTATCATATATTTTTTTTTGCAATTCTTCATCAATATTCAAAATCAAATCGCTTCCCGGTTGCGGATTGATTATTCCGACAACTTTTTTCACCTTTCCTTTGGCATCCACTTCCACCTGTGTAGCTCCATTTTCTCCTTTTAAATCTTTTTCATACTTTTTTTCCAGTCCGGTTTTTCCGATATAATCAGTCATTTGATATTGCGGATTTTTTTTAATTTCTTGAAAAGTTATTTTCCCTTCATAACCTAAAATATGAGAAAAAATAAGACTATTGGAATAATTTCTAATCGCGGTTTTCTCTAAAAAAATTCCAGGAAAATCCGCATTTTTTTCTACAATTATGAGCGCTTGATCGCGTGATATATTTTCTTTGAGCAAAATCGGCGCAAAAGATTGCCTATCTTGAGTCTGAAGCATAATTTCCGCATTGCCCGAATTTATTTCCAAAATTTCCGCCAATTTTTTCGCCATTCTTTTTTTCTCTTCCCCGGAACCCGGCAAATGAGCTGGAATAATAACGGCATCAATACTGGAGATATTTTTGGCTAAAATCTTTCCATGTCTGTCAAAAATGTTTCCTCTCGGTGCTTTTATGGTTACTGATCTTATTCTATTTCCTTGCGCTATTTGGCTATAATGTTCTCCTTGAAAAAAATCCAGATAAAAAACTCTTGCCGTTAAAAACAAAACGCTCAAAAGAATTATCCACCAAAAATAATTGACTCCTTTTCGCAAAAAAAGATCTTCCATTATGCCTTTATCTTCCCATGAAAAAGACATTAAAGAATCTTCAATTTCATATCCTTTCAAAGATATTTTTTGAGCGTTTTTTTTTCTCAACATTTATTTATCCAACACTCTTTTTCTAAAATGAAAAAAAGCATCTATTCTTTTAATCGGCCAATAAACTAAAATCAAAAAAATAAAATTATAAAATATTTTCAATCCTATTTTTTTTATCCCAATAAAATTGAATGTGTAAAGAAGATTTTTTTGCATTCCCCAAATTCCAATTTCTGCAATCAAACTGTTTAAAACAGTTCCTAAAATAACAAAAATAGATAAAACGAAAAATTCTGACAAGCTGTCGTTTTTTTGATTGGCAAAAAATCTCTCCGATAAAAAAGATACCATCAAAGTAATCATCAAAAAAGAAAAAATATTCAATCCTACCAATCCTCCGCTTAACATATCCAAAAAAAATCCCACCCAAACCATTCTAAACCATTTTTTTTGCAAATTTCTTTGCGAAAACCAAACAATCATTATAACCAAAATAATATCAGGAACGAAACTATCGGAAAAAAAATTCAGAAAAAAAGAATTTTGGAAAAAAGCTAACAAAAAAATTAGAAAAATTATAATTGATTCTCTGATCATTTTTTGTTATTTATTTTTTATGACAAAAACCACTTCCAATTGAGAATATTTTATTTGGGGAATTATAACGGCTTGCCAAAACAATCTGTCCGATGTTTCATAAACTTCCTGAATTTTTCCCACCAACAATCCTCGCGGAATTGATTCCCCCAACCCCGAGGTTACCACTTCATCTCCGACATTCAGAACTTCCGCGTGATCAACCAAATCCATAATTATTCCCAAATTGTATTCCCCTTTAAGAATACCTTTGGCTTTTGTTTGGATATTTTTGACATTTATAAGACTTCCCGCATCACTAAGAAGCAAAACGCTGGAACTGTTTTTATAAACATCCTTGACTGTCCCTATCAAAATTCCATCCGACACAATAACAGGCATACCCTTTTCTATTCCGTTTTTTTCTCCTTTGTCTATCATAATCCAATTTTCCAAACCGCGAGGATCTTTGCCGATAACAAACCCCGCTTCTAAATGGTACTCCTTTCTGGGAGCCAAATCCAATTGTTGACGCAAAAGGTCATTTTCTTTTTTTTGATCTAATAAAAAAGAATTTTGAACGGAAAGAGCTTGATTTTCTTTTAATAGTTTTTCATTTTCAATTTTTAGCTGAGAAATTGATTTCAAAAAAGATACTTCCCCTTCTATTTTTTGACCGGAAATATAAAAAATTTTTTGAAAAGGCAGGGCGATATTCCAAAAAAAATTTTCCACTGGTCGCAAAAATCTATTGAATGAAAGAAAAAAAATCAAACCTAAAAAAATTACAATAAAAGAAAATTTTTTTTTACTGAAAATTTTGTTTCTAGAAAACATAATTTTTAATATTTTCTTGTTTGAACTTCTCTTTAAATATCAGTTGCATTCGCGACTGAAAAATTTTTTGAACCTAAAAAAAACATCTTAAATTTTAATATTCGTCTTTTAGCAATTTTAAAATGCACGATTTTTGCTTTTAACGAATTCTCCCTCCATATTGATTATCCACCAAAACTTCTCTCAAAGATTCAATATCCTCCAAAACTATTCCCGTTCCCCTAACTACCGCCGTTAAAGGATCTTCCATCATTCTTACTGGCATCTCAGTTTGACTAGCTACCAATTTATCCAAACCCCTAATAAGACTTCCTCCCCCAGCCAAGATAATTCCTTTTTGCATTATATCAGAAACCAACTCCGGCGGAGTTTCTTCAATCGCGGTTTTTATGTTATTTATAATAATTCTTATAGAACGAGAAAGTGCCTCTCTGACTTGATCATTGTCCAAAAAAACTTCTTTGGGCAAACCCGAAACCAAATCTCTTCCTCGCACGGAAATTTTCATTTTTTTTTCTTGATAGCAAGCGTTTCCAATCGCTATCTTCACATCTTCCGCCGTTTTTTCTCCAATCAAAAGATTGAATTCGTCCCGACAATATCTGACAATATCTTCATTCATTTCATCTCCGGCAATTCTCAAATTTCGGGAAACCACAATTCCTCCCAAAGATATGACTGCTATATCAGTAGTTCCTCCGCCAATATCAACAATCATATTCCCGGCTGCGTCTTGAACCGGAAGTCGAGCGCCAATCGCCGCCGCCATTGGTTCTTCAATCAAATAGGCTTCTCTAGCTCCCGCATTGATAGTAGCTTCTATAACTGCTCTTTTTTCCACTTCCGTAACATCGGAAGGAATTCCCACCACCACTCTTGACATGGGAAACAAAGTAAAACTGCCTCGATGAATTTTTTCAATAAAATATTTGAGCATTTGCTCGGTTATTTCAAAATCGCTCACCACTCCATCCACCAAAGGACGAGTGGCCACAATATGACTGGGGGTTTTCCCCACCATTCTTTTAGCTTCTTTCCCAATGGCTAAAATTTGACCGGTTTTCTTATTCACTGCCACAACAGAAGGTTCATTGATAACAATCCCGCTTCCCTTGACATAGACTAAAGTGTTGGCGGTTCCCAAATCAATTCCAATATCCTTAGAAAATTTTCCCAAAAAATTTCTCGTTATCCCATTGAATATTCTTCTTATTTTTTGATTTTTTTTAATAAACATTTTATTAGCAAACAAAAAAAATCTGATGCCGATTGGCCCATCAAAATTTTAAAAGATTAAAAATTTATTTTTATTTTACGAAAGAAATTATTGATGCTACCCGTTTTGCAAAAAACTTTTATTATGAATAGTAGCTAAAATAATTTATTATGTCAAAAACTAAAACTCAAAAAAAGCGAGCGACATCTCTGAAAGTAACTAAAATAAGCAAAGTTATAAGAAGAACGAATCCAACCATATGAAATGTTTGTTCCACTTTTTGACTGACCGGCGAACCTTTCATTTTTTCAATGGCAATAAACAAAATTCTTCCTCCGTCCAAAGCGGGAAAAGGCAAAATGTTGATCACTCCCAAATTTACGCTTAGAATAGCGGCAAATTGCAAGATATAAACCAATCCCAACCCGGCAACTTTTTTGGTAAAAATCGCTATGCCTACTGGTCCGGAAACATCCGCACCCACTCCGTTGCCAATAAATAAATTCTTTAAAATTCCAAAAAGCGCTCCAAAAATTGAAAAAATAAGTTCTCCCGTAGCCTTAAATCCATTCCAAAAAGACTCTCCCACTGAATATTTGACCAAAGTCGTCTCTGTCAAAGAAATTCCCAACGCTCCCTGATTTTGCGGAGGATTTATGCGAGGAACCACGCTAATCGTCATATCTTTTCCTCCTCTTTTTATTTTTAAGTTAAGAGTTTTTCCTTTATAAGAAGAAATAAACTCGCTAGTTTGTTTCACATTTTGAAGATTAACAATTTTTCCCGAAGAATCAATTTGTTTTTTTGAAATTTCGTCTCCCATTTCCAATTTGGATTTTTCAGCCGGAGAATCGGGAAGAACTTCCACAATTTGAATTTTTGAAAAAGAGGAAGAAGATTGAATTGAAGCATCAGAATCAATCGTTTCCGGGATTCCCAACATAAAAACAAATGAAATTAAAATCCAAGCTAAAATAAAATTCATCGTTACTCCGGCCACCAAAACCTTGCTTCTAATCCAAGCTGATTTGAAAGCAAAACTGTCTTCTTCTTTTTTTCCGCTCCCGTTTTCTCCCTTTATTTTCACAAATCCTCCCAACGGAATCCAATTGAGCGAATATACGGTGCTTTTTGATTTGATATTTTTATTCCCAAAAACCAATTTATATTTTCCCGATTTATCTTGTTTATAAAAACCAAAAATCCTCGGAGGAAAACCAAATCCGAATTCTTCAGCCTTAATCCCATTTCTTCTTGCTACCAAAAAGTGCCCCATTTCATGAACCAAAATCAAAATCCCCAAAATTGCGATAAAAATCAGAGTTGTCAACATAAGCGATATGTTTTAGAATTATTTATTTAGATTGTCATAATTTCTTCTTCTTTTTTTGAGCGAATTTTTTCTATCTGCTGGTTATATTCATCCACAATTTTTTGCAATTTTTCTTTGTCGGAAAACTTCTCATCTTGGCTTATCTGTCCTTCGTCTTCTCTTTTTTGAATTTCATTCCAAATATCTTCCCTGATTCTTCTCACGGACACCCTTGCGTCTTCGGTTTTTTGATTAAGTGTTTTTACCAATTCTCGTCTTCTTTCCTCTGTAAGATCTGGGATATTGATCCTTACCAATTGACCATCATTAATTGGATTGAAATTTAATTGGGATTCTCGGATACATTTTTCAATACTAATTAAATCATCTCTGTTCCACGGAGCAATCGCAATCATTCTAGGTTCCGGAATAGTAATACTGGCAATTTGTTTCAAAGAAGTTTTCCCTCCATAATAATCAACCAAAATATCTTCCACTAAAGCGGAACTGGCGCGACCAGTTCTAATTTTTTTCAATTCTTCTTCATAGTAGAGAACGGCTTTTTGAAAATTTTTTTTATTGTTTTCAATCGTTTCCATATATTTTTTATAAAAATTATTTTTGAAAATTTTTTTTATTATCCAATTCAACCGGAAAATCCGACAAAAATAATGTTAGAATTTTGCGGATCAAGCGTTATTTTTCTTATTAACTTTTCATTTTCAAATTGATAATTTTCCCAATTTTTTCCTCCGTCTTTAGATTTATAAATAGCTTTGGCGGATCCATAAAAAATTTCTTCAGAATTTGCGGGACTAATTGCCAAAGCCGACACGGGAAAATTTTTCGGATCATTAAGTGTCAAAAGTTCTTCCCAAGTTTCCCCTTTATTACGACTCAAAATAATTCCTCCTTTTCCCGCCAAGTAAACAAAATCTCCGCGCAAAGGATCGTTTACCAAAACTTGAAATTTCTCGGAACTAAAGCCAAAATCCCCCTTTATCTCCTTTGTTTTGGCGGTAATTTCTTCAAATTTTTCACCTTTGTTTTGTGTTCTGAAAATTTTCCCGTCGATTGTGATAAAATAAAAAAGATCGCTGTTTTTTGAGTCTAAGCAAACATCGAGAACCGGTTCTCCTGCCAAATATACTTGACTCCACTGAACGCCTCCGTCCTGACTTCTTAAAATTTCATTTTGATTGGTTGTAGCATAAATAACATTATGATTTTTTTTGTCAACCGTTAAAGAAATCACAATCGCACCTTCCGCCGGACTGGAATAAATTTCCTCCCAAGTCTCTCCTTTATCCGCACTTTTAAAAATTTTCCCGATTTTTTTCCAAACCGCGCTGACATATAAGGTTTTTCCATTTTCCGGATCCACCGCCAAACCATAAACTTTTTCCGATTGAAAATTAGCAAATTCCCAATTTTCCCCTCCATCAGTAGTTCTTAATATTCCGCCTTTTTTAAGTCCGACAAAGATATTTTTAGAATCATAAGGATTTAGCGCCACACTTAAGATATCCACATCTTTAATGTTAGCTTTTCCTATTCCTTTATTCTTTGCCATCCATGTTTTCCCAGCATCCTCCGATTTCCAAAAACTTTTTGAAAATTCAAAAACAATTTTCTTGTTTTGAGAATTTTGTTTTTGAGAAACATCTCCGCCACATCCAGCCAAGAATAATGAGGCGAAAAGAATACACCAAAAAAATATTTTTCTTTTCATATTTTTAATTCTAGCATAGAAAAACAAAAAAAACAACACAGATAAAAATTGAACGACACCCGAACGATTTTTAAAAAACCTTCTCCCGTCACGCCTTCGTTTCGGAAGCCGACAAAATTTGTGTCAACAAAGTTGGCACGTGCTTTTTATTTCTTTCCTATGCTCTTAACCACGCGATAAAATTCTTCAACAGATAATAAAGAATTTCTAGATGCGGCTATTAAGGTGCCACCAGCAACAAAAACTGTTGGATCTTTAGTTAAAACTTGTTCGGGTCCAGACATGCCAAGGCGGTCTAGTTGCGACTCCAAATTTTTTCGAATTGGATCATTTTCAGCAAGTTGTTCTCTTTTCTCTTTTTCAGCTTTATTCAAAGCTACGCAAAGTTCGCCCATATCTATCAAAGCGACTGATTCAGGCATAATTCCAATGTCATACATATCTCCACCTTTTCTGTTTGACCCGCCATAAACGGCAATAATAGTATCAGGAGAGACTCTTTGATATGCAAGATTTGTAAAAGTCAGTGGTGCTAAATTCGGCTCTAGAGAAATTATCATTGGCACTTCTACTGTTTCACCAGTTTTAGGTACTTTAACCATAACCGTAGTTTGTTCAATTTTTTTAAAGTCTTCATTAAATACTTCTAACTCACCCCTAACCATGTCTTTACCCCTCTCAATCGCTTTCTGAAATTCTGGCGATAAATTAACTTGAACTGCCATCATATCTCTTTCTGGATCAAATTGAGAATTCCTACTGGCTTCCTGTTCAATCTCATTTAACAATTGAAACATTTTTTTATTCAATAAATTTTCATATTTTGTCTTTACTTCATTTAGTTTTTGGACACCTGCTTCATTGAGACGTCCATTTGGCAATTTCATCTCGGGATTACCAAAAATTTCCTTGCCTAGCTCTTGATCCCTTATTTTTCCTAAATCAGCTTTAATGGCTGAAAAAAGACCAGCTAAACTTTGAAAATATTTTTCAATATCAGCCTCGCGATATATTCCATAGTCCACTTTATTCACATGTTCGGCCAATAATTGAGCTCCAGCAGGAGATTCTTTTCGCTGGATTAAAGCTTGAATTAAATAGCTTGAAACTATAGAATCTAGATCTCCGTCAGCATGAGACAACGTAGTTGTAACACCTCGATCTTCAATCATTTTCAAAATCTTATCTTTATAATCTACTACAATTTTAGCAGAACATCTAGGCTCTAATTTCTGACCTCTAACTCTAAATAAATTATCAATTCGATGATGATCTATAACTCCTGCAACAATCGTTTCTTCATACGGATCTCCTTTCCCTTCAATTTCAAAATCGCCAGTATCAAGAACAACTTCCCCTTCATTTGGCTCTCGGCGTTGACCTTTTCCTAAATTGGCTTTACATTTTTCTGCGTCAAAGGTCACTTCCTGTGATAATTCTCCTTTTCTCCTTTCGTCAATTGCATGATGATTTTCGTCGGTTATCACGACATCTTCTTGTGATGGTTTGTATTTTTCCATAGACATATTATTATTTAATTAATTATAATTTATTCTTTAGATTATTCTAATAAAGGTTTTATAAATCGCATCTTCGGACCAAATTTCTTTCCTAATTCTTTTGGTTCCGAAGAAACAATAGATATAATTTGCTCTTTTTCTTTGACCGATATTTGCCCGCTAGAAACTAAAGTATCAAGTTTCTCTCCAAAAGCCAAAAGGTTATATTTTTCATCTCTGGGCATAATCTTTTCAACATCTTCTGTGATTAAGACTTTATCTTGTTTTTTCAAAGCTACTAATTCATTTTCCCTGAAAGCGATTCCCCTGTCGGTGTATCGCTTAATAAGCAAAAAGTTATCACGAGATTTAATTAAATTGGCGAAATTGCCTAGATTAGGCTTGCCGTCTGGGCCAAGCGAAGCCATTGTATCAATATATGACGCAACCAAAATAAATTTTTGTTGATCTTCAGAGAATCCAGGTTTTACAAAATGTTCTTCATATGTTGCTGCATTTATTTTGCCAAATTGATAAGCCACTTCGTGTTTACTTATCGCAATAATAATTTCTAGTGGAACTCCCTTGTCTTTTAGCATTTCGCTTGCCTTATTACCATGTTGACCTGCTGACCAATCCCAGCTATACTAAACCAGTACCTAAGAGAGTAGCATTTTGAAAAAACACGAATTTGGCGTAGAATACGGGCAATGTAATCTAAAAAACTATGCCAAATAAAACAAGAAAAAAGTATACCCCGGATTTTAAGTTCAAATTGGTAACGGAAACTTTGAAAACAGACAATATGACAGCCACCGCCAGAAAATATTCAGTCAACTTCGGAT
>Ga0210056_1001284_pt1 | contig 21873 bp, 21 predicted proteins | sample CryGeyCG2014_080_2_FD_183965 | JGI IMG/M metagenome (GOLD analysis project Ga0210056, IMG submission 183965) | Groundwater microbial communities from aquifer - Crystal Geyser CG07_land_8/20/14_0.80 (SPAdes) (version 2) | ecosystem: Environmental > Aquatic > Deep subsurface > Groundwater | place... | reverse complement strand
TCGCGCTGGTCGGAGAAGACGGCCAGGTCCACGATAGAAAGCTGGGAGGGGTCTGCTTTGATGATGACCGGGGCCTGGGCGTCTTCGGGCAGGCGGTTCAGGATCGTGCCCATCTTGGCGGTAACGTCCTGATAGGCGATGTCCACATCAACGCCGTAGGCAAAGTTGACCAGGAGCTGGTACATCCCCTCGGTGGATTGGGAGTCGAGGTAGTCGAGGTCATCCACCGTCGCCACCTTCCGCTCGACCACATCGGCAATATTCTGCTCGATGTCCTCCGGAGTCGCGCCCGGCCAGACGATGTTGATCTTCACCATCGGGTAGGTGATGTCGGGTAGCAGTCCCACCGGCAACAGCAGGAAGCCATACAGCCCGACGACCACCACGGCCAGCATCAGGACGAGGACCGCGACAGGTCGGTTGATGGCGGCGTTGGCGAGCCTCATTGCGCGCCTCCTGTTCCGGGAGCTTTGCCGGCGCCCGCCGGTCCCTTGCCTCCCTTGCCCTTTCCCTTGCCGGTGGCGAGCTTGACTTCCATGCCGTCCTTCAGCATCTCCTGCCCCGCGATGACAACTTGGTCGCCGGCTAACAGCCCGCTGACGATCTCGGCGTTCCCCTCGGATTCCAGCCCGACTTCCACGGGTCGCTGCACCGCTTTGCCTTGCTGGACGACGAACGCCACCCGCTGGCCGGCAGCGCGCGGCAGCAGGGCGTCAGCGGAGACGACGGGCACGCCTTCGCGCCGCTCCAGCACGACCGCCACGCGCGCCAGCGAGCCGATGGGCGCCTTCACCTCCGACGGCAGGGCGGCTTCGAAAGACATCAGTCGGCTTTGCACGTCGGCGGCGCGGTACAGACGGGTCACGGTCAGCGACAGGGGTTCCGGGCGCGCGTCAAGCGTCACGTCCACAGGCGTCCCAATCTGGACCCGGGCGGCGTAACGGTCGGGCACGGCCGCCTTGACCACCAAGTGTCCGGCAGTCGCCAGCGTCAAGATGGGACTGCCGGGTCGAGCCAGGTCGCCCACGTCTTGCCAGCGTTTGGTGATCATGCCCGCCGCCGGCGCGCGGAGAGTGCAGTACTCGAGTTTGGTCCGCGACAGGGCGACCTTACTCTCGGCTTGGGCGACGCGCTCCCGCGCAACCTGGATCTGCGTGACGGTGGGGCCGGACTTCAGCAGCCGCAGTCTTTGTTCGGTCTGCTGGACCGCCGCTCGAGACTCGGCGAGCCGGTTCTCCGCGTCGTCAATTTCCTTCTGCGGAACCGGTCCCTGTTGGAGTGTCTGCACATGACCGAAGTCGCGCTGAGCTGCCCGCAGCACTTCCTCGGCCGCTTTGACTTGCGCCTGGAACGCCGTGAGCTTCGTCCTGGCATCGTCCACCTTCTGCTGCATGCCTACTTTCAGGCTCTCAATTTCCCGGGCGCGTTGCAGGGCCTTACTGGAAGCAACGCGGGCGGCGCGGGTGGCTTCGAGTTGCGCCTGCACGGTGTCGAGTCGCGCTTTGCTTTTGTCGAGGCGCTCCTGCGAAAAACCGACGACTTCGGTCATCTGCCGCGTCCGGTCGTAGTCCAGCTTGGCGTCTGCCACCGTCGTTTCCGCCGCCCTCACTTGCGCTTCGGCCGCGGCAAGGCGACCTTCCGACTCCTCGATGCGCAGCCGTTGCTCTGCGTTGAGGTTGAACTCGTCCTGGGCGTTCTTCAGCGTCAGCCGAGCGTTCTCTTCGGCTGCTTTCGCCGCGGTCAACTGCGCCTGCGCCACATCCACTTTGCCGCGGGCGGCATCCATGGTTTGGGCAGGGAGACCACCGTCCGGTCGGTACAACTCCCGGGTGTGCTCCAGCGCCTGACGGGCGCGCTTCTCAGCCGCTTGAGTTTGTCGCAGCGCCGCTTCCGCTTGGGCGATCTCTTCCGGCCGGCTCCCGGCTAACAGGTCGCGCAGCGACGCCCGCGCGACCGCGACCTCCGTCTCGGCCTGCGCCACCTGCCGGGCTGGTTCGGTCGAGTCAAGTTTCACCAGCACAGCCCCCGCCGCCACCCGGTCGCCTTCGCGATGCGGCAGTGACACGAGCTGACCTTCGACCTGCGGCGCGACGTCGGCTTCCGTGCCCGCAGCGACGGTGCCGCTGGTCTGATAGCGCTCGGCAATGCTGCCCAGCGTCACCGGCATCACCTTGACCGGCAGGACCTTCTTGGTCGTGTCGGCCACCGGTTCGCCGCCTCGCCGACCGCACCCCGCGCCGACCAGGACGCCTACCGTTGCGAGGACGGCGAACACGGCCTTTACCGGCAGCCTTCCTGAAGTTCCCCTCCGCGCTGAGACCAGGTTTGTCATGATTTGCTCATTGCTCCTCTGGCTGTGGTTGCGGGTCGCGCCCCACGGCATAGGTCAACTCCGCGGTGGCGGTCTGGGCATCGGTGAGCGCCTGGGTGTGATTCACGTCTGCCTGCGTCAGTGCTGTTTGTGCATCGAAGACATCCAGGGCCGTGCCAACGCCCAATTCGTAGGCGCGGCGCTGGATGTTGAGGGTCTCTCGGGCTTCCGCGACGGCCTTCGTGGTGGCAGCGACACGCTCCAGAGCGTCTTGAATCCGCAGCACGGCGCCCGTCACTTCGAGTTCGAGTTGCTGCCGCAGCAGCTCCCGTTCCGCCTGCCGGGCGCCCAGTTCGGCTTCCGCCTCCCGGGTTGCCGCCCGAATGCGGCCGCCGTCGAAGACAGGCAACGACACAGCGAACCCGACGTTCCAGTTCTCGAGGTTGGGCACGTCGCTGCCTTCCGAGTTGTAGCTCGCCACGGCGCTGAGGCTTGGCTTACGCTCGGCAGCGGCGGCGGTTCTGTCTGCTTCGGCCTGCCGCACCGCGAGCTGACTGGCTAACCAGTCGGGGCGCTGGGAGAGCGCTTCCGCCAGCGCGGTTCCCGTTTCCGGCGGCGCGGTCGGCGCGGCGAGCGTTGAGAGCACGACCAGTTCTCCCGCCTCCGTGACGCCCATGGCATTGCGCAACGCCAGCTTGGCGAGGCGAGTGGCGTTTTGCGCTTTCAGCAGCGCCTGCCGTAGGTCGGCGACTTTCACCTCGGCGCGGAGCACGTCTACCCGGGCGACTTTTCCCGCCGCCAGCAAGTCCCGGGTCAACTGGGCGTGCTGTTCCATGGCTCGAAGCGCTTCCTGCCGCGCCTCGACAACGCGCTGGGCTTCGACAAGCTGGTAGTAGGCTCTCGCCACGCCATAGACCACCTGCTGCCGGACTCGCCGGTCGGTTTCCCGGGAGCGAAACAGTCCCAGTTCCGCGGCGCTGATCTGCGCTTCGACCCGGCCGCCGGAGTAGAGCAACTTGCGTAGTCCAAGGTCAGCATACACGTCGGTGGACCCGCCGCCCAGAAGATTCTCTTTGTTCGGCTGCAGCCAGTCGTAGCGTTGCGCCGTCAGGCGGAAGTCGGTAAGGAGGCGCGTCTCGCTCCGGCGCACCTCTCGGCGCTGCCGCGCTGATTCGACTCGTTGGTCGGCGGCACGCAGGCTGGGATGCAGTTGAAGCGCCGTCGCGATGGCCTTGGTAAGGGTCAGCGTCGGGGGAGCCGCTTCCTGTCCCTGTGCGCCGGCCCCCATAACGACCGTACCCACCACGGCCAAGATGGCGGACAGAGCTTGGCAGAATCGCATCTTGTCCCTCGCTTGGACGCAATTGCTCAATTGGGGAGCCGCAAGCGGTGGCTTTGGCAGTTTGCCGCTTTGACCATCGGCCATTGGGTGGAGGAAAGACAGCCTCTGGCTCCCTCCCTCTTCGCCGATGTCCGGCGCACTTGCTTTGTCTCTCATTGCGTCTCCTTGTGAATCTGAATACTTGCCGTTTGGGGCAGGGCAACGCGTGCAGCAACCTGCACCGTCTTGAAGATTCCGCTCGGCACAATGCACCCCGCGCAACAGCCCTTCAGTGTGCTTTCCGCTGCGTGGTGAATGATTCCGCCCCAACCAGCGCCGATCTCGGCGTAGGCGTCCACGGTGGCGAGTTTCGCTGCGAGTTCCCGAATGTGCTCGCAATCGCTATCGATGCTTAGTTCCACGTTCTGTTCATCCGGAGATTCTGCTTTCACATGCGTTGTGAAACCACAAATACCTGCCTGAATCGTTGCCTGTGTCAAAGGTCTGCGCCTCTCTTTCCTGTATGTCCTTGTGCCAATACGTTTACCAGCCGCCAGACAACTCCTGCCAACAGCCCCAGCAGTCCCAGTTCAAAACCGGTATACGTTAGGCGAGCAAGTGTCGCCATTCCCGAGATATTGACCAGCATCAGCAAACCACACAGAGCTGTGAACGCAAGGGCCACCGCGAGGTATGCAGCCACCCCACGTGGTCGGGAGATGCTCGGTTCCGCCCGCAATGTGGCAATCAGCGCCGCAACGGCTGCGATGAAAACGATCCCTGCAATCAGGAAGTGACTGCCATCGAGGAACGCCCTCGAAGGCAGCGCATAATCCCGAAGGTCGGAACGGCTGGACGCCAGACCAACAAGCACAAGAGCGGCCGCACTCACAGCCCAACCGAACCGTCTTCGTCGATCACCTTCAGTCGAGGCGGCGTTACCCGCCCAAAGCCCGAGTGAAAGGCATATCGCCAGCAGACCTACTCCGTAGACGAGCGGCTTCAAGCTGTCTTCCCGGACCGCGCTGAGCCAGGCGGCCCCGCGCCCATCCCCAGCAGACGGTATTGCGGTTCCGTCACCGGCTTGCCGTTGTCATCAAACGGATGCTTCACCACCGCGCCCCAGAGAGTGGCCGCGCTGGGGCTGTGGCAGTCTGTGCAACCCTTCGCCCCGAGGGCTGCGTTGGCGGGCGCTACGTCATGGCTGTACTTGTGGACCGAGGCATACGGCGAAGCTTCGTAGTCGTGCTTCTCCAAAGTCGTGAACTCCGTCCCCGATGTATACATACGGTCGTCCATCACCCACACCACGCGCCGGCTGGTGAGGTCAAACTTCGTGTCGGCAAGGAAGGCAGTCACGGATGCGATAAGTGCATCAATCTCCTCCGGACGGTTCACCTCGGGCATCCCGTCCTCATTGTCGTCGCGGATCTTGGACAGATCGGGATAGTTCGACGGGTTCGCCTGGTAGGTCTTCCACATCTTGAGGATGTCCTTCATGAAGGGCTGGTTGAGTCCTTCTTTCCCCTCTTCCAGAATCCCCGGCCATGCGCTGTGGACGCGATTTACTGGATAGATTTTCCCTTTGTAGCGCGCCAAGACGGGGCGATATGGATCGGTGGGCTGGTCGTCGTGGGTGAACATATTGAGTTCGCCGTAGTGGTTCCAGTACTTCATGTCGGCGTCGTAGAAAGTCCAGATATGTTTCGCCGGAGGATCGATCTTCGGTCCCGGGTTGAATACGTCGCTCACCTGCACCTGAGCGGCTTTCACATATCGCTGCGGGATGTGGCAGGCCTGGCAGGCGATCTTATCGAGGTGCAGCGGCGGCAGGCCGCGGTGTTTGGCAATGGGCGCGCCGAGGTAGCCATCCGAGTGGCAATCCGCGCACTGGCGCACCGTGTTGTCCAGGTCGTCGCGGACGTGACCGCCCGGATCGTCGCCTTTCCCGAACTGGTGAACCTCCTCGCCGCGAATCCGGGAGTTAACCGCTTTGCTTCCGGCAGCGTGGCAGTCCACACATCTCAACCCTGCTCGAATGTGCACATCGGTACGCGTGGAGTAGGACGCGCCTTTCTTCTTCCAGTCGGGCTTGGCGTGGCAGTTCAGGCAGGTCTCATTACGCGGCGAGGGCACGATGTGCGGCGAGACCTCGCCTTCCTCGCCAAACGATTTGGTGTCATAGGTGACGGTGACAGGCTGCCCTTCTTTGATCGAGCCTTTGACCACCGCTAAACCCGCTCCGGCTGTTGCCGCCCATCGGAAGTTCAGCGCCGCCAGTTGCTTGTTTCGTCCCTTGTAGTCGTACTCAGGCAAGTGGCACAACAGACAATCGGCTTCGAGAACACCCGTCTCCGACCAGCGCGCTTTGAAGTAGTCGCCATCAAGGCCGTTGGGACCTCCCGGGTTCATTCCCACGCGCTTCATGTGTTCGTCGTACCGATTCCCCTCTCGGTCGAATTCGAGCGGTCCGCCACCGGGGTGACAGTTGCCGCACGTCGCGGTCACGAAGTCGAAGGAGGTCATGTCAATCATGCGCGGGTTGGTGTTCTGCTTCGGCGCGAGGCTGCGATACAACGGCGCCGGCGAACACCACGTGCCACCGTAGTTGCCTGGCGAGGAAACCCAGCGATACCGCTTCGCCATGTCGGGTGTCGGCTTCTCACCGCGGCCCTGCTGGAAGTGAAATCCCTCGGTGATCTTGTCATACTCGTGGCATTCGCCACAGGTCTTCTTCGTACTGTATGGCGCGGCGGCGTTGAAGCCATGAACCGGGTCAATGACATGCCCCGCTTCATCCCGCAAGAAGAAAGGCGGACAGACCCCCGAAGGTACAGCAACCTTTTCTCTGTTGGACGCCGCGAACGCGGCTACCATCGCAGCCAAGCACAGCGTCGCAGCAATCCCGGTCATCGTCATCGATTTCCTCATGATCCAGTTTCCTCCCTTTCACTTTGATGCTCGCCGCCCAGCCGGTGGCATCAATGAGGCCGAAGTCACGCAGCAGGTCGCTCACCGGCCCCGGAGCGCAGGTGAGTAGTGCGCCCGCGTCCACTTCGTCCACCACTTCCACGGCGCTGAAACCCGCGCTCCGAAGCAGTGAGAGGTATTCATCTTTGCCGATGGCACCCCCGATGCACGACGCGTACACACCGGGGTGGTTGCGAATTTCATCCGGCAGGTCGCGCAACAGCACAATATCGGAGACGGCCAGATACCCGCCCGGTCGCAGGACGCGGAAGATCTCGCGGAAGGCTTTCTCCTTGTCGGGCACGAGATTCAACACGCAGTTGGAGATGACCACGTCAACGGAAGCATCTTCAACCGGCAGGGACTCGATGTCGCCCTCCCGGAACTCGACGTTGGCGTAGCCGCCCGTCTCTGCGTTGACGCGCGCCCGGGCGAGCATCTCCGGGGTCATGTCCACACCGACGACTTTGCCGGCGGGTCCTACACGTTGTGCGGCGAGGAAACAGTCGAAGCCCGCGCCGGAACCAAGGTCAAGTACCGTCTGCCCCGGTTGCAGCTCAGCCAAAGCCACCGGGTTGCCGCAGCCGAGACCGAGATTCGCGCCTTCGGGCACGGCGGCAAGTTCTTCGGTGGAATAGCCGATCTTCTCCCCGATTGCCTGCGCTTGCTCGGAGAGACCAATCAGCGAGTCAGCGTCTGAGGAGCAGCAACTCGGTCCACAACAAGAGCCTTTCCCCTGCGCCGTGCGGCCATACGCTTCGCGAACCCATTCCTTGGGTGTGGGGTTCGTGGATTCACTCATCTTTCTTTCCTTTCTCGTGTGGCGGAACTCAATCGTTAGCGGCAGCCGTTGCGGGGGTGAAGTACTTCCTTCGGAACCAGAACGCTACGTTCACCAGACTAATGAGAACCGGAACTTCAACGAGTGGGCCGATCACCGCGGCGAACGCGGCACCCGAATTGATCCCGAACACCGCTACTGCCACCGCGATTGCCAGCTCGAAATTGTTGCTGGCGGCCGTAAACGATAGCGTCGCCGATTGGGAGTATGTGGCTCCCACTGCCTTGCTCATGTAGAACGAAACGAAGAACATTACGACGAAATAGACGCACAACGGAATGGCGATGCGCACCACGTCCATCGGTATCTTGACGATATACTCGCCTTTGAGAGAGAACATGACGATGATGGTGAACAACAGCGCAATCAGCGTGATCGGACTGATCTTCGGGATGAACTTGCTGTGATACCACTCCTTGTCCTTCACCTTGATGAGAGTGAATCGGGTGATGATTCCGGCAATGAAGGGGATGCCGAGGTAGATGAATACGCTCTTTGCGATCTCCCCGATGGTGATGTGTACCACCGCGCCCTTCAGCCCCAACAGCGGCGGCAGGACGGTGATGAAGATGTACGCGTAGACGGAGAAGAAGAGCACCTGGAAGATCGAGTTGAACGCCACAAGTCCGGCGCAGTACTCGGTGTCGCCTTCTGCCAGCTCGTTCCAGACGATGACCATGGCGATGCACCGCGCCAGACCGATCATGATCAGCCCTACCATGTACTCTGGGTAATTGCGGAGAAAGAGGATGGCCAGGACGAACATCAGGATCGGCCCGATAATCCAGTTCTGCACCAATGACAATCCCAGCACCTTCCAGTTGCGGAAGACCTCACCGAGTTCCTCGTACTTCACCTTCGCGAGGGGAGGGTACATCATCAGGATCAGACCGATGGCAATCGGGATCGAGGTCGTGCCGACCTGCGTCGCCTGGTTCCACCGCTTCACCAACTCGGGCCAGAGATACCCCGATCCCACACCGATCAACATCGCAATAAAAATCCAGAGGGTGAGGAATCGGTCGAGAAAGGACAGCTCCTTCCGGGGTGCTACCGCGCAGCAGGATACTGCGCCTTGATTTTCGTGTGCTAACATTCAACCTACCTTCTTTCGTTTTGAGATTGCCTCCCGTTCGACCGCGGCGCGTTTGCGGGAGCAGCAGAGGGAGGCGACTGCTTCGCGACTCAGGGGATTCTGTCCGTCGCAGCAGAGCGAATAGATGGAATCCTGCAGGCGTTCGCTGAACCTCCGCTCGGGATCGAATATGCCTCCAAGCACCGCCCCCAGCGCAGCGACGGCTTCGTCGTTCGCGGTATAGAAAACCCACTTTCCCATCTTGCGGTCGCTCACCAGACCCGCATTCCGCAGCGTGTTGAGGTGGAAGGAGATGTTCGATTGCGTCATCTTCAGTGCCTCCATCAACTCGCAGACGCAAGTCTCCCCGTGACTCCAGAGAATCTGGAGAATTCTCAGACGCGTCTCGTCACTCAGAGCGCGGAACCGCTTCGCATGTTGCTTGAGGTCATCATCCATGGAAGATAAAACCAATATATCAATGATTGTTGATATGATGACCAACAGTTTAACCGAATCATCTACTAATTGTCAATCACGGAAATGCAGTAGGGTGAAAGTAAGATTTGTGATAGTCAGCCCTATCGCAGCCCAGCCGGAACCATAGGCGCCTGTAGCCTGAAACCCGACAGTGATTGTGTAACGGAGTTCGCGGTTCGTCGGTCCTGAGTGAGTTCTTGCAGCAACCCCCATCCTCGAACCCAAAGGGTTCGCACAGGGGAAGGATCCCCCATCCGGTCTTCGACCACCTTCCCCCGTTATCGAACCGAAACGGTTCGCACAGGGGAAGGAACCCCCAGCCTCTTTTCGGGAACTATGGGACAGTATTTTTGACCACCTACGTATGACCTGCCCGATTGCGGGCAGGTCCCCAGCCAGCAAACTCTACTTCACGTCGTCCGGCAGGCCTTCGGTGGGCGCGTGGTGCGGCAAAATCGCGCGCACCAGTTGCCCGTCGGGGGTTTCCTCCGGGAATACCGCGGTCGCGTCCAAGTACCAGTCCACACAGTCCGCCCAGAGATCGACCAGCATCTGGTTGAAGTCGCGCCGCGCCTCCCGGTCATCCGCCGTCGCCGTCACCAGCGCTTTGACCTTAGTCTCCGCGTCCTCAAGGAGAGCGGAGAAGTTGACCTTTGTCATGCTGGGGAGTGGCGTCCAGTCGGCATCCGGCAGACGCTCCCACGCCTTCAGCCAGGCGCGCGCCTCGTTGACGATCTCCTGCCGACCACCGCCATCGGTCTCCAGCGCCTGCAGAGATTCCAGCACGATCGGGTCGTGGCGATACAGCGTGCGGGCCATCTTCACACCCAGCACCGTCTGGTCGTGCAACTCCCTTGAAAATAAACCGCAAAGACGCAAAGGCTCTTTGCGGGCTTGGCGGCTTCGCGGTTAAAAAGAACTTTCTCCCGTTTTCATCTTCCGTGGTGACCGAGCGGTCATGGGCGATTCCCTACTGGATGGGTGAGATGAGCAACGAACGACTCAAAGAATTCCACAAAGTCTACGTTCCCCCGCCACCGGGGTGCGACGCGTCGTGAACGGTCGGCAATAACCCCGTTGTTCCTCACCAAACTGCTGTGCTATACTCAGCATGCCTTCGGGGCGGACTGATGGGAGGGAGCTATTTGCCCACGCGAGGGTCCTATTGTCCTACGAATCCGTACGGGGATCGTTCGACCCCCGCCGTTGGTGATCAGCTATTTCGGAGGGATGCTCACTTGCCAGGTGGATGACCGCTTAATCACGGTCGATGAACCGCTCAAAAGCGCGGCGAGGGCCGCGGGAAAGACGCTGGCTGCCGTTCAGTCTGCGGTTTCTCTGCCCATACGGGCCGCACGACCACCTGCCATCGGCTATTTTCGGAGGGAGATTTCAGCATAGCATGAGAGTTGCGGTGATTGGGGCCAGTGGAATCGGCAAACAGCACGCCAAGTGGTTTCATCTGGAGGGGTGTGATGTTGTCGCCTTTACGGGAACTTCGACGGAGTCGGTGGAGAAGACGACGCAGGTGCTCAAGAAGCTGTTCGACTTTACCGGCCACGCATATACCGACGTTGCAGCAATGCTCAAGGAAACAAGCCCGGACATCGCGGTGGTTTCGTCTCCTCCCAGTTTGCACCTCGAACACTCACTGCTTGCTCTGGAAGCAGGCTGCCACCTTTACTGCGAGAAACCCCTCGTCTGGTTCGGGAAAGGCACGGTCGAACCTCACGAGAGCCTGCTGCGGGACGCGGCGCAGGTTCGGGACGAGTCCCGTCGACGCGGCCTCACCTTCGCCTTAAACACACAATATGTCGCTGCCGTGCCGGACTATCATTCCTTTATGGGTACGGCCTTTGAGGAATGCCTTTACCCCGAGACGATGTTCATGCGAATGGAGTCCAAGAACCCCGTCGGGCAGAAGGAGTATGAGAGCATCTGGACGGATTTGTCTCCCCATCCTATCAGCATGTTGATGGAATGGTGCCCCGCAGGGATCGTGGACGAGGACAGTGTTTCGTTCACGGTGGAGCGGTGCCGTAATCGGTGCAAGTTCGACTTCGTGTCGCCCGAGGGCAAAGCTACCCAAGTGGAGTTCGACCTCGGACAGATTCAGGAAGGCGCCCCTGAAAGAGCGTTTGGGGTCAACGGTAGAATTGCCTGTTACGAAGGTCGCAATGACGCGGATGGCGTCTACCGGTCTTATCTCCGCTGCGGCGACCAAGAAATCATCACCGAGGACTTCGTGCAGGTGTCAGTACGAGCGTTCATCCATAGCATCGATGACCCGTCAGCAGAACCGTTGGTTACCGGAGACGAGGGGTTGCGTAATCTGGAGATTCAGCTCCAACTACTGGAGAGAGCGGCGCGGGTGTGAAACCACTCGATGGTGGGTTGCATGGAAGAGTGGAAGGATGGATGGGTAGGCCTGCGAACAAGGGGAGGCAGCCATGGCGCTGACCGATGAAGAATTGGCAAAGGAACTTTTCCGGGCGGGGATCGTGACAGTGGACGTGATCCAGAACGCGGTGAAACGACGCACGCCTGGGAAGGGACTCGCCCTCGTGCTCATTGAGTCCGGCGTTGTCGGCGAAGCCGATATCCGGCAGGTGGACCCCACCTTTTCGGTGGCGACGGCCCCCGCAGATCGGAAGGGCGCCGATGCGGTGGATCTGACGCAGACGCGCATCGAGTATGACGCGGCTTCCCTTCTCTCACGAGATGCCGCGGTGGCTTTTCGGGCGATTCCCATCTCTCGGAACGGCAACAGGCTGAAGGTTGCGATGGCTGACACGAGCGACCTCCCCGCCCTCGACCAAATCGCGCATCTCACTCACTGTCGTATCGAGGCTGTTCCCGCTAATGCCCAGGACATTATGCAAACCATCAGTCAGGTCTACGCCTCATCTACCATGAGAGCGGCCAGCGATCTCGCAACCTCCTCCGCTGCCCCCTCCAGTGATGAACCCATCGAGGATATCGCCGAATTAGTGGACAGCGCGCCTTCGATCCGCATCGCGAACATGATCCTCCAGGAAGCGGTGAAGCTGGGCGCCAGCGATGTCCACATCGAGCCGAGGGAAGGCGCTCTTTGTTTGAGGTACCGTGTCGACGGCGTGCTTCGCCCGCCGACCAGCATTGAGAAGGCTTGGGAACAATCCATCATCTCCCGCTTCAAGGTGCTCTCTGAGATGGACCTTGCCGAGAATCGAATGCCTCAGGACGGTAGATTCCGCCAGACGGTGGCTGATAAGGTGATCGACTTCCGCGTGTCTACTCTCCCAACTTTCCACGGGGAGAAGGTTGTGCTACGACTATTGGACAAGAGTTCACTTGTCGGGCTGGACAAGCTTGGTTTTCAGCCGGAGATGAAAAGAATCTTTGAGGAACTCACCATGCGTCCCCAGGGGATGATTCTGGTAACCGGCCCCACAGGAAGCGGGAAGAGTACAACTCTCTACGCCGCACTCAATCGGTGCAAGTCGGAAACGAAGAATGTCGTCACCGTCGAGGATCCCATCGAGTACCAGCTCGATGGGATCAACCAGACGCACGTTATTCCCCACATTGGGCTGAACTTCGCCACTCAGCTACGAGCCATTCTCAGGCAAGACCCGGACGTCATCCTTGTCGGTGAGATCCGAGACAAGGAGACCGCAGAAATGGCATTCCGCGCCGCGTTGACCGGTCACCTGGTTCTCTCCACACTGCACACTAACGACGCTCCAAGCACGGTCACGCGGTTGCTCGACATGGGAATGGAGGGACACCTCGTCGCGTCGTCCATCCTCGCGGTTCTCGCCCAGCGACTGGTCCGACTGATATGCCCGAAGTGCAAGGAACCCACAACCCCGACCGATTTTGATCTCTCGCGGCTGGGACTGTCCCCGCAGGAGACCCGGAAAACACAGTTCTTCCACGGGAAGGGCTGCGACAACTGCAGCTACACCGGTTACAAGGGAAGGCTGGGGCTCTATGAGCTGCTGGTCATGTCGGAACCTGTTCGGCAGAAGATAGCGGAATCGGCCTCGCCATCGGACATTCGTCTCGCTGCCTTGAGTCAAGGGATGGTGGCTCTGAGGCAAGATGGGCTTGCCAAAGTCCGGCAAGGATTGACTACCGTCGATGAACTCGGACGCGTACTCTTCGCCTCCATCGAAGACGAGGTGCTGCTCGCGGCGCCCGAATCCGTGGAGGCGGTGACAGAGACACCCGCGGAACCGATCCCAGGCGGAAAATCAAATGCGGGATTGGCAGCACTTGGACAGTGACCAGCCTTCGGTGTGCAGAGGTGAGCGGAAAGGCGCGCCGTATGACTTTCGTTCCATCAAGCTCGGGGGCTGTATCTTGAACCCGGGGCGTTCTCATGTTGGGGCTTCAGATTACATTCGTGTGCTGGCGGGTCAGACTTTGGAGTGTGGCCAGGTGGTCTTGGGTGGAATGGAGAACGGGTTCCACTGTCACATTTGGCATCCACAGACAACGGCCGATTGATTCACGGGTGAAAGTAAGATTTGTGATCGTCAAGCCCTGTAGCCCCTGCCACAGGGGAAACGGTGGGGGCCTCCCCTTACCCAGACAGCCCCTGCTGTCGGTAAGCTGAGCAAGCGGGGGGGCTCGCAGGGAACAGGTGGAACCGTCACATTATCCCTGTAGCAGGGGCTACAGGGCTGACTGTCACGGCGGACTCACAGAGTCCGAATCATGCGCCATCACAAATCTTACTTACACCCTTGATTCACAAGTGAAGGAATAATGATTTGACTCATCGTGTAACGCTCATGCCCGGAGACGGTATCGGGCCAGAAGTAGCCTCTGCCGCGTTGGAGGTTGTTGCAGCATCCGGCGCCCAAATCGAGTGGGATGAAGTGATGGTCGGGCAACCGGCTATCAAGGAGTTCGGCACACCGCTGCCAGACGCGGTGCTTCGCTCGCTGAAGAAGACACGGGTCGGGATCAAAGGGCCTGTTACAACCCAGGTAGGCAAAGGGTTTCCCAGCGCTAATGTCACTCTGCGAAAACAGCTTGATTTGTTCGCCAACCTCCGCCCGGTTCTGTCGCTGCCCGGAGTGAAGGCGCGGTACAAAAACATAGACCTGGTCATCGTACGCGAGAACACGGAAGACTTGTATGCTGGCGTGGAGCATCGACTCACTCCGGGAGTGGTCGGCAGCATGAAGATCATCACCTGGGATGCCTGCACGCGCATCGCGAAGTTCGCCTTCGAATACGCGGTGGAAAGGGGGCGGAAGAAGGTTACTGCGGTCCATAAGGCCAACATCATGAAAATCGCGGACGGGCTGTTCCTTGAAGCCTGCCGGAAAATTGCCAAACGATACCCGCCGATCGAGTATGAAGAGGTGATCGTGGACGCTCTCTCCATGAAGCTGGTAGTCAACCCTTACCAGTTCGACATCCTGCTCTGCACCAATCTCTACGGAGACATCATCTCCGACCTGTGCGCGGGACTGGTGGGAGGTCTGGGGGTGGTTCCTGGCGCGAATTTTGGGAAGAGAGGCGCGGTGTTTGAGACCGTCCACGGCAGCGCACCAGACATCGCCGGACGCGGCATCGCCAACCCAACGGCGATGATCCTGGCAGCGGAACTGATGCTTCGGCATCTCGGAGAATCCGCAGCGGCGGATAGAATTCACGACGCTCTTATCAATGTCCTGAGTAGTCGACGGAAGAAATCCCTGACTCCCGACATCGGGGGCTCCGGCACCACGCAAGGCTTCACCGAAGCGCTGCTGGCGGCAATGCGCGGACTCACAGAGTCCGAACTGACTCGCCCATACGCGGTGCAGGGGAGGATCGCATGATACCCTCAGACGAGAGAGAACGCAGAAGGGAAGCAGCCCGCTTCTTCAAGGCTGCCTTCGCCCGACACATGAATGGCGAAGTCGACCACGCCATTCTGCTGTACACGAAGTCCCTGGAAATCATCCCGACGGCTGAAGCACACACCTTCCGCGGCTGGAGTTACAGCTTAAGAAGAGAGTTTGGTCGAGCCATCGAGGAATGCCAGAAAGCCATTGATCTCGACCCATCCTTCGGGAACCCATACAACGATATCGGAGCGTACCTGATCCAGCAGGGGAAACTCGATGAAGCCATCCCGTGGCTCATGCAGGCGCTCAAGGCTCGTCGGTACAACGCGCGCTGTCATCCGTACGTGAACCTCGGCCGCATCTGCGAGATGAGGCTGGAGTGGTCGGAGGCCATCCGCTACTACGAGTTGGCCCTGAAGGAGGCTCCCGGATACATGTTGGCGCAAGAGTCGCTGCAGAGACTGGTCTCCATGAGGAACTGAGAGCGCCGGGAATACTGCATGGGATGCGCGTTCCTTACGGTTCCCACGCCTCTTGGCGCACACTTTACCAACAGGGAGCGTTCTCCGGGAAGGTTCCCTCGGACTCCGACGCCTTCAAGGGAACCTGGCGTAACGCGTTGAGATCCAGCGTTCGGAACAAATCTTCCAATCCGGCGGCGCCGTCAGCCAGGATACCCTCATTTGCGTGTACCTCATCCGCAGTCGCAAAGTCCGTATGGTCAGGTAGCAGGAAGAACACACCGGAGGTGGGGTCCAGTAGAATGAAAGAATTGCGTCGCTGCACTGCCGCGACGGCGACGTGTTCCCCAATCTGGACCATCTGCGCGGTGAATTTCTCCCTGGTTTTTGGATTGTGCATGCAGCGGATAATGCCCTGAAGGGCCGTGGCTCGCGCGCAGGCTGCGCCTCCTCCGAAGCGGATAATCGAAAGAGGGTTTGTCGCTCTCTCCCGCGGAAAAAGTGACGACTCCCCCGCACAAGGAAACGGCGTCGCGAGAGTGTAGTTCGTCACCGATTTTTGCTGGACGAAGCACAGAGCGCCTAACAGCAGGTTCATCGTCTCATCGAACCGCTGCTCGAGGTACTCAGCGATGCGCCCCATGACCCCTTCTACCATCAGGTTAAAGACGATGTCGCCGTCGGTACTCTCGAGAACGAAATCGGAGAGAGCGCCTTCCGTGGTATTCTTCCGCTGGAACCGGTGAAGGCGGGAACGGATGAATTCGAGCTTGTGCTTCCGGAAGTCCGGGTCATCCGGCGGAGGGTCGGGGCAGGGGTCCGTGATCTCAGAGCCGTATTCCCAGTCCACCAGGATTCCGTGGTGGGCGCCGATTGGATAGCTTGCGTGGAAGTAGGGTGATTCGTCCTCGCCCATCTGTACATCAATCACCAAGTGTCTCACGCAGCGCGGGTCCGGATGCCATATCTGGCTGGTGTTGACGACATAGGCGAACTCCAGGTCGTTCTGCTCTGCAGTGACAAAGTTCGACGAAATCTCGAGAGATTCCGTCTTGGAGCCTCTCTGCGTTCGGGCAGTCACCTCCAAGGCAACGTCTTGAATGGCGTTGTCGTCGAAAGTGATAAGGCCGTGGTTTGTCCCCCAGTGTGGGTAAGGGAAGTGAAGCGATTTCACGGGCGCCGCTGGCCGCGACAGATACAGATCGCCCAGGTAACGAGGCTGCTGGTATGTCCGTCGGGTAACGCCGCACCAAGCCATCTTGACGGAAGGCCACCGTTCGCCAACCGGCGAAAACGAGGTCCTGCCAAAATCGGCGCCAACGACGGCGAAAGGGAAACTCTCCAGTCCGAAGAACGAACTGGGAATCCGCGCCTCCGCTTCCCAGTGGTCAACTTCCATCTGCACCGTGGCAGCCCAGTTCACGCAAGTCTGCTCAGGGGAAACCTCAACACCCTCGACATGCCATTGGTCCTGAACCAAATTGCCATAGGATTCCCCACTCAGTACCCACTCGCGCACGACTTGTCGCCGGCCGTAGACGTCAACCACGAACAGCCATCTGTCCACATGGTTATGGAAGGGATCCAGGGCCACCCACACGTGCTCGGTGGTGCGCGGTTCGTCCTTCTGCAGAACATGGGCGAGACGATTTTCCCAGCAGGTGAACCGAAAGAAAAGCTCCGAAGCCTCCAGCCAGACATCGACAGACGTCTCTTTGGGGATACCGAGGTCATCACTCAACGTCAGGTTCGAGATGCGGCACTTCCCTCCCACCGTAGAATCGCTGCCGGATGCAACGCATACCCATTTACTCTCGAACAAGTTGGGGTCTACTCGCATGGTCGTCCATCCATATTGAGGCTATTGGTCCTGCTGTCGAGTTCCTTGCTGCGCATCACAGGAACTTGTATCCGAACCCACGAACAGTAATCACATGTTCCGGTCTGGCCGGGTCGGTCTCAATTTTCTCACGGAGACGCCGTATATGCACGTCCAGCGTCCGGCTGTCCACATAGACGTCCTCCTGCCAGACGCCCTGCTGGATGTCGTCGCGGCTCTGGACACGATTCGGTCTCTCGGCGAGAAACGTGAGCAACCTGAACTCAAGAGGGCGCAGGTTCACGACCTGCCCTCCCACTTTCACCACATGCGCGCCTCTGTCGATCCACAGGTCACCCGACTGGACAATACAGTTGGCATCTTCTCCGGGCCGGTCATATACCTTTGTCCGACGGAGTTGGGCGCGTACCCGTGCAAGCACTTCTCGTGCGCCAAAAGGCTTTGTTACGTAGTCGTCTGCTCCAAGCTCCAACCCCACTACCACGTCTGTCTCGTCGGCCTTGGCAGTGAGCATGATGATGGGAATGTGACTCCGATCCCTGATGCGGCGGCACAGTTCCAGACCATCCATTTCCGGCATCCGGACATCCAGTATGGCGAGGTCCGGGTTCTCAACAAAGGCGCGTTGCAGGCCTTCCGCGCCGTTCCCCGCGGTGACTACCCGGTATCCCTCATCTTCGAGAAACCCCTCCATGAGCTTCACGAAGGTCCGATCATCATCGACAACCAGGATCGTCTGAGCCATCTTCGCACACACGTCAGGTCACTTCCGCCTTCTGCTGGTACCATATCCCTTCCCGCGTTCGCCGCACGGGAACCAGCCCGCCACTCCTGCTCAGGAAGTAGAGAGCCTTCCGCGCCAACCCGACGGGTATCCCCGAGCACTCCGCCAACTGTCGGCTGGTGAAGGGCTCCTCGGGACAGCTTGGAAGTAACGCCCTGTAATCCTCCAGTTTACTGAGACGTCGGGAATCCAGAATTTCAACCAATTGCCTCTCGACAATGCTGACTCCCTTGCGGCGCCAGCTTCCAAGCCCGTTATCCACTCGAAGCTGTCGTTCCCTCACCAGCAGCAACTCCAACGTCAATCGCCGACCCGGGAGCACACCCGTCAGGTGGACCAGCTCGTTGAAGGCGTCGACATAACTTCCCTTCTTGGGTGACCGGCGCGCCGCAAGCGTCTCTCCGTCGATGGATGGCCTGGTAATCACGCGGACAGCAGGAATGGGACACACCAGGCAGACGGGATGTTTCCGGCTCAACGCCATCAACTTCTGTCGAAGCGCCCCCAGGTTCGCTGTCTGAATCTCGTAAATGCACCCATCTTTCAGCACATCGACGACGTAGTCTCCCACCCGGACTTCCGTCTCACCGGTGTCGCTTGCGTAGTGCTGCTTCAGTGCTTTGTGCAGTTGTGTCTGCGGCGCTGGCACTGATGTTTGTTCCTCCCTTGTGAGGCGCGCGCTCACGGTCACGGATCGATGGACACTGTGGGTACCGCCCCGGCGCTACAGCCGTCGCACTGGCAGATGCTGCGCAAGAACTCAAATGAGTAGATACCGGTATCGTGTCCATCCTCCCACCCAATCTGAACGGCATAGCGGCCTACCATGTGCATGTTTCGCAATTTCCAGGACTTCTTCCCGATGCCCGAACCCATCATCGGCAGTGCATCAGATTCGCCGCTTTGAGGCTGCACACGAACGCACTTCGCACACGGACATTTTGACCGAAGCCATTCGAAGGGATAGGCGCTCAGGTGCCCGTCCTTCCATTGGATGACAACGCGTTCCGTCGAACGATCCACGGCAATGTCGGTGGGTATGCAGTTTTGCGTTGCGATCACTTCCACCCCTTAAGCAAGCTCGCCCATATGAATCCCGAGCCAAACTTCAGTTCAGTTACACTCCGCTGCCAGCGGGCCTGCCAGTTCCGTCAGAAAGAACAGCTTCCCGGCTTGGGTGGGCATGAAGCTGCTGGGAATCCAGGGACTCGGCCCGTGCCGCAACGTCACCCAGAGCGACAGCCCCTGCCACATCATGCCGCGGTTGAGTGCGCCGTCGCACCCTCCGATGATCTTGTCCGCGCCCAGAAATAGTCCTGGGCCGATAGTGTTGGCGCGGCAGGGAACCAGGGTGGTTCTGCTCTTGAAGCTGGTGATGGCGTTCTGCTCGATGGTCAGCGGGTGCAGCTTCGCGCCGATACGGTGTGTCGGCTTTTTCCATTCTTCGACCGACTTGTACTCGGCGGCGAAATGGGGCTCCCAAAAGGCAATGTGCATGACGCGTCCAATGCCGAAGACAACGACGAGCCTTGCGCCCTTGCTGCGGAGTTCTCCGATCTGCTCACCATACTTGGGCAGGGAAATCTTTGTGGCAAAGTGGCGCTGCTTCTTCGGAACCGTTAGCTTTCGCAGCGGACCGTAGAACGCATCCTGCATGGCATTCTGGAACGCGCCCGGATCGGAGGGGGCGAGAGTGTTTCCGTCTTCATCGCTCCATTCATCCATGTTGAACCCATGGACGTGCTTGCAGTCCACGTCCCATTCCGTCAGGAAATAGACAGCCCAGCGGTACATCCCCATCGGCCCGACCGGGAGGATGAAAATAATCTCCTCGCCCGCGTCCTTGGATTGCTTAATGGTGAGCGCGATCTCGTGCCCCATCATCATGTCGAAGTCCGCGACGGTTTCGCATGGCACTGGCGCAAACTTTTTGTTCCACCAGGACTGTCGTTCGGTAATGGATTCCGGCGGGTTGGCACAGCAGGCGTCGATCTTTGCCAGGTCCCATCCTTCCGGGAAGAAGTTCTCCAGCAGACTGCCCTTCAGTGTTGAAATCAGGTTCATCCATGTCTCCTTTCGACTCACGATGGTTTGTTTTCTCGGTCGGCTATTGTATCACATTGGAGGGACTGTCGTATCGTTGGGAGGAATCGCTGAAAGCGTGGTCGGCCACCAACGAACCGGAACCACTTTGATGCAGCATCCACACAGTCCCCAGCAGCAGCGCGGACGTGAGGAGGGTGACGGCAATACCCCCCTCGGGACCAAACGCGCCTCCCGTCCACAGCGCGCCAGTTTCACTCATCTTCACCCTGAACACCGCTGGAAAATTCACGCCGCTGACGGGAAATCCAAAGACCACACTCAGAGACGCGTTCCATCCCCAGTGGAACCCGATGGGCAACCAGAGCGACCGCGTCAGTAAGTACGCCAGCGCGAACCAGACGCCGATGAAAAAAATGTTGAACGCTCCAAGGGGTGAGAAGCCGGGATTCGCGCAGTGCAGCAATGAGAACGAGACGGCAGTGACCGTGATCGCCACCTCTGGCCGCCAACACTGCATCAGGTTCTGAAAGTAGTAGCCCCGAAAGATGATCTCTTCCCCCGCGCTCTGAAGCAGGAAGCAAAGGACGAAACCTGCGAGTGACAAAACTCCCAGGAGAATGCTGGGTCTGTCCAACCATGCAACCGATTGGATCTGAATCCACCCCAGCGCAAGATAGAGAATGAAGAGAACCAGGGCAGCCCCAAACTCGCCCAGGTCGCTTGTCTCTTTCAACTCCCGTCGTACCTGCAAGATCAAATCTTCTATCGCATCGTCGGTTCGTCGAGGCGAAGAAGAGGGACCGCTCGGATGGTCAGTCCAATCCACTCGGTCCAGACGTCGCCCTTGGGCACGCCTGGCCCACGCTTGTACCGTGAACAAGCTAACCCCATAACGTCTTGCCACCGAACGTTGCGACTCGCCTGCTCGTACCGCCGCCGCCATCTCTCGACGTCTCTTTTCCGCGGTGCCTTTTTGGTCACGCCACTACCCTCCCAGAACCTTTTACTTATCATACACTGACTGGAGGTTACTTGCACTCAAGTGACCGAGAGTGTACGTAAGAATTGTGGTTGAGTTAGGCGGCACGCAGGTAGCGCTGTTGCCAGAACTCTTCCCAGCGTCCGTTGAGGCGATGGGTACGGATGTGAGCCACATATTCAGCGTGCTCCTTGTTCCACCGCATCCCTGCCCTTTTCAGCCGCTGCTGGCCGACGTGCTTGCACGCGCTCTCCTCGAACTCGCAGAGTTCGCCTGGTTTTCCTGTAAGCGTTCCGTCCGTCTGCGAAGAACCTCCTTGTGAGCCTCTCGGGAGGGACGGCGTCGCTTCAGCCAGGTGATGGCGGCGTCCACCTTCCCCTCCCATCACAAAGTCTCCAAGTCTTGCACAAAGGCCGTCGTCTCCTCCTTTCCCTCTCCGTAAAAAATCTTGCCCATTTCCCACAGCCACTCCGTAACATGCCACCAGTCAATCCTCGGACTCTCTGCATCCGCATCCTCGGACAGAGAGAGGATAACGACTACCATCCACCGCCACAATTCATACGTACACCCTAGTCCTAAAATAAGCGCGTTTGGCTGTAGACTGGATAGTTAACCTCATTTTCTGTCTTTCGCGTGGGTCCATCGTGGGTGACATGCTCGCGTTGTCAAATTTGCGCAGTTTGGGGACCGCGTCCGTTGCTGAAGTGCCTCTCGGGTGCGTTTTCAGACACACTCCGCCCCGGGAAGCGCATGGAAAGTCTTTTTCGGTCTCTTTGGCAGCGCCTCAGGAAGGCGCCGCCTGCAGAATCGGTATCTTCAGTTTCCGAATCCGCGCAAACGCCGCAAAGAAATCCGGCAGCCAGCGATTATACCCCAGAATGCGATACACGATCTTGCGCCCCGTCTTCACGATTTGACACGGAAGCAAAAC